>Ga0209270_1003596_pt1 | contig 13112 bp, 10 predicted proteins | sample MTBAKSrepl1MetaG_FD_187456 | JGI IMG/M metagenome (GOLD analysis project Ga0209270, IMG submission 187456) | Enrichment culture microbial communities from Arthur Kill intertidal strait, New Jersey, USA, that are MTBE-degrading - MTBE-AKS1... | ecosystem: Environmental > Aquatic > Marine >...
ACGTGGGCACCCGGGCCAACTCGGCCCAGCACTTGCGGACGGCCATTGAAAACGGTTTCGACTATTCGGTGATCGGCGCGCCCCTGATCATCGCCGACGGCCTCAAAGGTTCTTCGTCCGCGGCCGTGCCCATTAACCTCGAGACCATCAAAACGGCCTATATCGCCAACGATATTTACGAAGCCGATATTTTGATCAGTGCGGCTCACTTCAAGCTGCACGAGCTGGCCGGTTTCGGCGGGGCCATAAAAAACATCGGCATGGGTTGTGCGGCCAGACGGGGCAAACTGGCCCAACATTCAAGCATCGCCCCAAAAGTCAAAACCAAGCACTGTATCGGCTGCGGTGACTGCGTCGAGCACTGCGCCCAGTCGGCCATTGCCCTGGTTGAGATCGACGGTAAGGAAAAAGCCCGGATCGACCCGGAAAAATGTGTGGGCTGCGGAGAATGTATCCTGGTCTGCGCCCAGAAGGCCGTTCAGATTCAATACAACGAGACCGTGCCCGGCTTTCAGAAAAAGATGGTCGAATACACGGCGGCCGTCCTGCACAACAAGAAAGATAAGGTCTTTTTCCTTAATTTTCTCACCCAGATATCGCCGGCCTGCGACTGCCACGGCCATTCGGACGCCCCCCTGGTCCGGGACCTGGGCATCCTGGCCTCGACCGACCCCATCGCCATCGACCAGGCCTCGGTCGATCTGCTCAACCGGGAAGCGGCCCTGACCGGAAACTGCTTGACGACCTGCACCGGTCCGGGCGAAGATAAAATTAGGGGGGTCTATTCCTATATAGACTGGACTGTTCAGCTCGACTACGGCCAAGAGATCGGTTTGGGCTCGCGCGACTACGACCTGGAATGGATTCCGAACATCACCGGCTAGGCCGGCCGGATTGACCCCGGCCCGAGTTTGACCTGGTCCGGTCATGAGGGCGGCCCGGTCCGTCCGGGAAAAGACTTCAAGCATAATCGTTCGGTCAAGGTCGGCCTTGATTCCCGCTCGCGCGGGAATGACGGGTGTAACTATACGTCATTCCTACGAAAGCAGGAATCCACTTCCATCGGTCCGGCGGAAAGAGACGGAAAAGGCAGCCGTTCACTGATAGGTTACAGGAAAAGTTCCGCGATGAACCGCAACTGAAAAGATCACGGCCAATCATCTTTTCCATCTTAAGATGAAGATAAAGAGTCTTCCCGCAGGAGGACGGGCCTAAAAAATTTGGCACGGGGCCGGGTCCCCTGGAAAGGAGTAGCCATGGGCGGAGAGGTCTTGACTCTGGGGCAGGTCCGGCGCGGCGACGTGGCCGTGGCCGGCGGCAAGGGGGCCAACCTGGGCGAGATGGTCGCGGCGGGGTTCCCCATACCTCCTGGTTTTGTGGTCTCGGCCCAGGCCTGCGAGGCTTTTTTCCGGCATATCGACCTGGCCGGGCGGATCGAGGGCTTGTCTGAATTGACGGCCGACGCCTTGAAAAGGCGCTGTGACGAGATCCGGCGTTTAATCTGTCAGGCCGATCTGCCCGGTCCGCTGACCGAAGCCATCATGTCGGCTCATGCCGATCTGACTCGGGACCTCGGGCCAGAAACCGTATATGCGGTCCGGAGCAGCGCCACCGCCGAGGACCTGGGCGAAGCCAGTTTCGCCGGCCAGCACGAAACTTATTATTATGTCACCCCGGACAAGCTGCTGGACATGGTCAAGCACTGCTGGGCTTCACTCTGGAGCCCCGAGGCCGTCTCCTATCGCCGAACCCAGGGGATTAGCCACGCCGAAGTCTTCATGGCCGTGGTCGTCCAGGAAATGATCAGGTCCGAGGTTTCCGGCGTGACTTTCACCGCCAACCCGGTCAGCGGCGATTTGGGTGAAATCGTGACCGAGTCCAGTTGGGGCATGGGGGCGGCCATCGTCGACGGCCGGGTCACCCCCGACCACTGGGTCGTGGCCCGCGAGGGTTTGAACCTCAAGGAAAAGCGCATCGCCGAGAAAAAATACATGGTCCCGGCAAGCTTGGAGGAGGAACAAAGAACCAGACTCATCGAAACGCCCCTGGACCTGAGGAAAAAGGAGACCTTGACCTTGGACCAGATCAGGTTGGTCTCCCAATGGGCGCTCAAGGCCGAAGACCATTTCGGCGGCCCCCAGGACCTCGAATGGGCCATGGCTCAAGGCCGGTTCTACCTGCTCCAGTCCCGGCCGATCACCATCATGGGCCGGGAAGAAATCGGCCGCGACCTTGAAGGCGCGTACGTCATTTTCAAGCCCATCGTGGAAAACTTCACCGAACCGCTCACGCCCCTGACCGCCGAGGCTTTTCAGGTCGCCTTTTCCCCGCCGCTGATGCGGATCATCAAGGGGTGGCTCTACGTCAGCCTGCGCCATATTCGGACCATTCTGCCCTTCAAGCTGACCGACGAGGAGCTGGCCCAGATGCTTTACAGCTTCGACAACCAGCCCGAACGATTCCGCTTGTCCCCGGCCAAACTGCCTTTCTTTTTGGCCGGGCTCTATCTTTTTTATCTATTCATGGGCGTCTTCTCCGCCCGGACCTGGAACATCCCCGGAGACTTCATGGACGGTTTCCGGCGCTTGGCCCGAAAGGTCGACGAGGACGACTCCCTGGGACCCGTCGAGGCCATGACCAAACTGTTCCTTTGGGCCAGGTTTTTCCAGCCCGTCGGAGATCAGGTCATGCTGGTCAATTTTACCTCGCTCCGGTATTTCATCTGGATGGGATTATTGCAGAAGTTTCTTCGCGCCTGGACGCCGGACATCAGGAGTGACGCCGAATCCCTGCTCTGCTCCGGGGCGGAAGGGGTGCTTTCGGCCGAGATGGGACGGGGCATCTGGTCTCTGGCCAAGACAGCCGGAAAAAGCCCCCGGGTCCGGGAGATTTTGGGGGCCAACAAGCCGGAAAACGCCCTGGCCGAGCTTAAAGCCGCACCGGAAGCCCAGGAATTCCTGTCCGAACTTGATCGTTTTTTGGAAAAAAACGGCCACCGTGGCCTAAAAGAGCTGGAGATGGCTTCTCCCAGGTGGGAGGAGAACCCGGCCCCGGTTTTGGGCATGGTCCGCAACTACCTGCTGGTCGAGGCCGATCCGGAAGGGCACGAAAAAGCGGTCAAACAGGCCCGGCGGGACCTGGAGGCGGAGATAAAGACCCGATTGGAAAAACTGCCTCTGGAAAAACCGTTCCGGCCTCGTTGGCGGCTGTTGATGTCCATGGCCCGGCAGTCCAAGCATTTTTCCCGGATGCGGGAAAACTCGCGGTTCTATCACACCCTGGGCTTTTATATCATCAGGCGGAAAGTTCTGCGGATCGAGGCCGAGTTGATGGCTCAAGGCCGGCTTAAGTGCAAGGGCGACGTCTTTTACCTGAAAAAGAAAGAGATGGACCGCCTGCGGACGGGGGAACTGGGCTGGCTGGACGTGGAAGACGTCATCCGGGAGCGGCGCATGGAATATATCCGTCTTTGCAAAATGTCGCCGCCCAAAGTCATCGGCCTCAAGCTGCCCGTGAAAAAAAGCGAGCCGGCCGAGGGTGAGGGCGAGACCTTCCACGGTCAGAGCGCCTCCCCCGGCGCGTACCAGGGCACGGCCCACGTCATTCTGGACCCGTCCACGGACATCGAACTCAAGCCCGGCGAGATTCTGGTGGCCCCGTACACCGATCCGGCCTGGACCCCGCTCTTTCTGACCGCCGGAGCGGCCGTGGTCGAGATCGGTTCGTACCTCTCCCACGCCGGGACAGTGGCCCGGGAGTTCGGCATGCCCTGCGTGGTCGACCTGCCCGATTGCACCAAGCTCATCCATACCGGGGACCGGATCAGCGTCGACGGCGACCATGGCCTGGTTCGGCTCATGAGGGGCGAGGAAGGTGAATCATGACTATTTTCTTAAAAATTATGGCTTTTCTGTTGGGGCTGACCGTTGCGGTCCAGCTTGTCGCCGCCCTGTTCGGGATAGTCGATCTCCGGTATGCCCTGGCTCGGACCTGGCCGCGCCTGGTTCGCGGTATCCTGATTTGGTCCGCGGTGACGGTCATTTTGGCCTGGCTCCTCGGGCCGGTTTACCGGCTGTTTTTCCTGCTGGGGGTGGCACTCTACTTCCCGTTTTATTACTGCTGCGTCTACCTGGGGGGCAAGCTGTTCTTCCGGAGGAACTTGAAACTGTTGGACAGGGAATGAAGAGGAGAGTTCAATTATGCCGCCGATTTCCCGCAGTTGGTTCTAGGGCGGTCGCAATCAGGCCAAATGAAGCCGCCGGTCTTTCGGTTCCGGGACCTCCCGGCCAAATTCTCCAGCCGTATCAATCCATAATTCGATCGCCTCACTGAATGATTACATAAAAACTGAGTTGGGGCAAAAAGCTCTTGTCCTGATAACTATTTTGAATTAATAATCTATTTATGACAGGAATCATAATCGTTCTATGGGTGGGTGCTTTCTTCCTGGGCGCGGTCCCTTTCGGCCTGATTATGGCTAAATTACGAGGCGGCGTGGACCTGAGGACTCAGGGCAGCGGCAACATCGGGGCGGCCAACGTGGCCCGAACCCTGGGGACCAAGCTTGGCCTGCTCACTCTGGTTTTGGATATGGGCAAGGGTCTGGTCCCCGTTCTGACCACGCTGGTCATCTTCGGCCAGAGCAAGCCGATTATCGCGGCGGGCACGGGCCTGGCCGCCTTTCTGGGCCATTTGTTCTCGCCATTCCTCGGCTTCAAAGGCGGCAAAGGCGTGGCCACGGCCCTGGGTGTTCTTTCAGCCCTGACGCCCCTGGCCGTGATTCCGGCCTTGCTGGTCTTCGTGGCCGTAACGGCCAGGTGGGGCTATGTCTCGGCCGGGTCCCTTTCGGCCGCCCTGGTCGTTCCCGCGGCCGCCTTCGTCCTGGGTTATACTCCGGCTTACTGGGGCCTGGGTCTTTGCATCGCCGCCCTGATCTTTTTCCGCCACCGGGAAAACCTGGGCCGTCTGATCCGGGGCCAGGAAAAGAAATGGCGCAAACCTTAGACCTCCATCGACCCGGCCGGAGCGGAACCGGTTCCCAGACCACCAAAATCCGCCCATCCGTCCGCCGATGAAAGTTTTAAGCGACTACCCGGCCACCAGTTTGTTGTAAATTTCCCGAATGGCCGCCACGGCCGTCGGGGCGGCATCAAAGACGGCCCGACCTGAAAGATCGGCTTCGACCACTTCCTCGCTGTAAGGGATGTGCCCGAGAATCTCAAAGTCCGGCAGGCCGCGCCGGATGAACTCGGCGTCCTTTTCGTGACGGACCTTGTTGCCGACCACGGCGATGTTGCTCAGTTTCAGGTCCTTGGCCAGACGGCGCACGGCTTCGGCCGTGTCCAGGGAGCGGCGGCCCGGTTCGACCACCACCAGGAGTCTGTCCACGGCCGAAGCCGTGCCCCGGCCCAGGTGCTCCAGGCCGGCCTCCATGTCCATGATGACCACCTCATTCCGGGACAGGACCAGGTGCATGACCAGATTCTTGAGCAGGATGCTCTCCGGACAGACACAGCCGCCGCCGCCTTTCTTGACCCCGCCCAGGACCATGAATTTCAGACCGCCGATCTCCTTGGCGATGACCTCGGGCAGGTCGTCCACCTTGGGGTTCATCTTAAATATGGAGCCGTACTTGCCCGGCTCGGTCCCGGTCCTTTCGGCGATCAAATCCTTCATTTCGGACAAGGGCACTATATCATCGGGCCGGGCGAAACCCAAGGCCCCGGCCAGATTGGCGTCCGGGTCCGCGTCTATGGCCAGAACTTTTTTGCCCTCGACGGCAAATATCCGGGCCAAGGTCGCGGCCAATGTGGTCTTGCCCACCCCGCCTTTTCCGCTCACCGCGATTTTCATCTCTCTTCCCTCCGTTTGATCCAGACGGCCGCCGCGGATATATCCCCCTGTCCGGGCCCGATCCGCCTCGGCCCGCTCAACTCAGCCAAAGCTTTACAATCCGGGGTCGACCATATATTATGTTAATACACGCCCTGGACGGTGTCCAGGCCCGAATCCGGAGAATCCGAAAGGAGTTCTCCCATGTCTCGCCGTCGAACCCGAAAAAAATCCCCCCAAAACAGCCCCAAGATGCTCCAGCCCGGCCCTCTGGACTATCGGCCCTTTCAAGTCCTCAAGGAATTTAAGGCCAAGGATCAAGACCCGCCCGCCGGGGCGGCCGTCGCCGGACCGGAGCGGACCAAGATCACCGTGGACGAGGACCCGGCCGCCATGTTCCAGGCGGCCATGGCCGATGTGACCCCGCCCGCCTGGAAAAATAACAGGGCCCGTCTGGTTGCGCCTGGTTGCCTTCGGGAAAACCGGCCATTTTATTCGGAGGACCTCGAGGTCCTTCTCCAACTGGAAGACTTGATCGAAGGCCGTCGGCAGATAGACCTGGTCGACTCGGACGAATACCTTGAGGGCTACGTTCGGGGCATTCACCCGGTCATCCTGGAAAAACTGCGGCGGGGTCGCTTTTCGGTCCAGGCCCACCTGGACCTGCACGGACTGACCGCGGCCGAAGCCGAGCTGGAGGTCGGGGAATTCATCGCCCGGTCCGCAACCTTGGGACACCGCTGCGTCCTCCTGGTTCACGGCCGGGGCCTCAACTCCAAAGACCAGATCCCGGTGCTGAAGAAGCGGCTGACGGCCATGCTGCTGCGCGGCCCGGCGCGGAAGAAAATTTTGGCCTTCACTTCGGCCCAGCCCCACGACGGCGGGACCGGGGCCAGCTACGTCCTGCTCAAGGCGCGGGGAATAGGGTCGAAACAGATCTGAGGGACCGGAGCCGGTTACTCCTGGAATAAATACCGTCGCATGCTGATATTGAGCAGCAGGCCGGCGGCCAGGAGCGTGGTGACCATGGAAGTGCCGCCGTAGCTGACCAGCGGCAATGGAATGCCCACCACGGGCATCAGGCCGATAACCATGCATAAATTGATAAAAAACTGCCAGAAGAGCAAGGCGACCAACCCCAGGGCCAGCAAGGCCCCGAACCGGTCCCGGCACTGACTGACGATTTGAAGACCGCACAGGATTAAGAGCAGATACAGGGTCAAGAGAACCACCGACCCGGCAAATCCCCATTCCTCGGCAAAGACGGAAAAGGCGAAATCCGTATGCTGTTCCGGCAGGAACCTGAGCTGGCTCTGAGTCCCCTTCGTGAACCCCTTGCCCCAGAACTGGCCGGAGCCCACGGCGATTTTGGATTGAATGATATGGTACCCGGCCCCGCGCCTATCGATTTCCGGGTTGAAAAAGGTAAAAATCCTTTGTTTTTGGTAGGACTTGAGGAGCAAGGTCCAGATCAGGGGCATGGTCGTGGCCGCAAGAAGGCCGGAGACGGCCATCACGCTGCGGCGGACCCTCAGAAACAGGATCACCGACAGGCAGGCGATGGACAGATGTAAGGCGGTGCCCAGGTCGGGTTGCTGACAGATGAAGAAAAAGGGCAGGCCGACGAGCAAGGCCGGTCCGATCAATTCCTTGAAACCAAGCCCATCAGGGTATTCCCGACGGGAGAAATATTTGGCCAAGGCGGCCACGACAAATAATTTGACCAACTCGGCCGGCTGGAAGCGGAAAAATCCAAGGTCAATCCATCTCTGGGCCCCGGAAGTGATCCGACCGTTGACCAGGACGATGAAAAGGAGGACCAGACCGGCGGCATACAGCCAGTATGCCCAGTCCTTGAGCAGATGGTAGTGGAAGAAGAGAACGGCGACCATGATCCCCAGCCCGAGGAGCAGCCAATAGACCTGCTTCAGATAGATGGGGGCGCCCCCGGTCTGGAAGCCGGCCGAAGCCGAGTAAAGGTTCAGAATCCCCAACCCGGCCAAGGCCAGGATGAGAAAGAGGAATATCCAGTCGAAGTTTTCAATGAGACGGCGATCAAACATCATGGCTAATCACCCGCTTGATCTTGGTCCGAGATTGATTGAGCCTCCGCGACCAAAGGTCGGTCAGGATGAAAAAAGGCTTCCAAAACCTGTTTGGCGATGGGCGCGGCCACCGAGCCTCCGTGACCGCTGTGTTCGGCCAGAACGGCCACGGCGATCTGGGGTCGGTCCATGGGGGCACAGGCGACGAACCAGGCGTGGTCACGATATTTATAGGGCGTTTTTTCCAGGGTCTGATCAGGGCCTTTCTGGCCGATGACCTGAGCCGTCCCGGTTTTACCCCCCACGGTTATTCCTTCAAGTTTGGCCCGCCGACCCGTCCCGCCCGGCTGGTTGACCACGCCGATCAGGGCCTCCTGGAGGGCTTTAAATAGGCCGACCGGCAAATCCAGTCTGTGGATTACCTCGGGTTCGACGGTTTTAATGATCCGCCCGTAAGGATCGGTGATGTTTTTGACCAGATGCGGTCGGTGGATGACGCCGCCGTTAGCCGCCACGGCCATGACCTGGGCCATTTGCAGGGGGGTGACTAAATTGAAACCTTGACCGATGGCCACCGAAATGGTCTCCCCCTCATACCATGGTTCACCGAATCGTTTCTTTTTCCAGTCACTGGTCGGAATCAGTCCCGGTTTTTCATTGACCAGCCCCAGGCCGGTTCGTTCCCCCAACCCGAACATTTTGGCGTATTTGGCCAATCGGTCGACGCCTAAACGACGGCCGACCTCGTAAAAGTAAACGTCACAAGATTCCACTATGGCTCGATGTAGACGGACCGAACCGTGGCCTCCTTTTTTCCAGCAGCGAAAGGTCCGGTTGCCGAAGGGATAGCCGCCGGTGCAGGTGATCGTGGTTTCCGGAGTGATGACTCCTTCGGCCAGACCGGCCGCGGCGACCACGATCTTGTAAATGGAACCCGGCGGGTATTGTCCGCTTATGGCTCGGTTTTCCAAGGGATGCAGGGGATCGCTTACCAGTTGCCGCCACCTTTCCCCGGAAATTCCTTTGACAAATTCGTTTTGGTTGAAGGTGGGAGTGGAGGCCATGGCCAGAATTTCTCCGTTGTTCGGGTCCAGGGCGACCACGGCCCCGGCGGTTTGACCCAAGGCGGCCTGGGCGGCCCTTTGGAGTCGGGCGTCGAGGGTCAACCGCAGGTTCTTTCCCGGAAAAGGCGGAACCTGTTTAATGACTCGCAAGACCCGGCCGGAGGCGTCGATTTCCACCATCCGCCGGCCTCGCCGACCATGCAGGTGACGTTCCCACACCTGCTCGACACCGCATTGACCGATCAGGTCCCCGGGGCGGTTCAGGCCATATTCGGTCTGGGTCAACTGTTCCGGGCTGATTTCGCCCAAATAACCGATGACATGAGGGGCCAGGCGCTCCTGCAAATATCTGCGCCGGGGCTTGACCTGGATGACCACGCCGGGCAGTTCGTAGCGGTGGGTTTCCAGGATCGACAACTGGTCCCAGTTCATATTCGATATGATCACCCCTGGCTTGAAAGAAGGTTCTTTCAAGACCTCCTGCAATCCGTCATGAACTTCGGCCCAGGATAAGCCGATCAGGGAACAGAGCCGTGTGACCAGGTCGTCCAGGTCGGGCACGTCTTCCCGGACCACGGCCAATTCAAAGGACGGATAATTATCCACCAAAATTTCACCGTACCGGTCGGTAATAAGTCCGCGGGGAGGCAGTATATCCTGAACTCTGGTCCGGTTGCTTTCCGAAAGCTGTCGGAACTCCTTGCCCCTGATGATCTGGAGATACCAGAGCCGGGCGACCAGGATGAAAAACAAGCCGACCACCACGATGACAAAATAGTTGAATCGGGTCCCCAGATCTTCTTTTTCTTCCGCAAAAGGATTGCTTGGTATTTTCACGTTTCTTCCTCTGGGGCGGCCTCGATCAGGGCCTGGAGACGATCGAAGGCCCAAAAGAAGATCGGCCCGACCAGGGCCGTGCCGACGGCCGAAATCAAATAGACGAAGAGAGGACCGGAGCGGCACAAAGATATAAAATCCAAGGGCTCGCCCAGGATGTAGATCAAAAACCAGGCCAGCCCGCCACCGGCCAGGGAAAAGACGAAGATGAACAATAAAAGATACCCCGGCGTCTTGGGATCAAGATTCTGACGGACTTGGCCGATGGCCAGAAAAATCAGCAGGAAAATGAAGGGATTCAAACCGAGAGACCCGCCGCCGCTGGCGTCTTTGAGAAAACCAAGCACGGCCACCAGGGCGGCCCCTTTGACCAAGGGAGCGATCAATCCCAGGTTTATAATTAAAAGCAAGATAAAATCCGGTGCATAACCCCACGGTCCCAGCCAGGGGCTGATGGTGGTCTGAAAGATCAGCAAGATCAGACCCACGGCCAGATAGACCATGAATCCCTTGAAGGACAGAGGCTGAACGCCGATTTCCGCCATTTTTATGCAAATCCCGGTTTAAGCCCCGATGCGGTCCAGCCGATGGAAGTCGATTCATGCTTTAGCAGGAATGACGCATACTTACTATCGTCATTCCCGCGCAAGAGGCTGTGTCGCAATTCAAAAAATCGATCATGTCTATACAATATCATGTGGCTATATTTATTTTAAGCTACCATATATGGCGTCAAACTTGAATAAAAATCAATTGCGACACAGCCTCGCAAGCGGGAATCCGGACCACCAATGACTGATAGATTACACTTTTAGTCACGATTTACAATGATGTGACCTTGGTTCTTGTATTACCAGCCAACGAAACAAGACTCATCCAGACAGGCCGGGGTCCAGCAAGGGCGGTTTTCGGGCCAGGATGACCAGGACCTCCTCCAAAAGGTTGAAATCCACGGCCGGCGTTATTTCGACTTCCTGGAAGATCTCCTGCCCCGTTTTCTTTATCCGGCAGACCGTTCCCAGAGGCAGGCCCTTGGGAAAAACGCCGCCCATGCCCGAGGTGACGACCAGGTCGCCGACGGCCAGATCGTCATTCTTCAGAACGTATTTCAACTGACAGGTCGGCCCGGACCGGCCGGCCACAATCCCCCTGACCCTGGTTCTCTGAACTAAAGCGTCAATCGAGCTGTTATAGTCGATTATGAGCAAAACCTGGGCGTAATAGGGGGAAAGAGAAACGACCCGTCCGACCACGCCCGAATCAGTGACCGCCGGCATGCCTTTACTCAAACCGTCCCGGCTGCCCCGATCGATGGTTATGGTTTTAAACCAGGCGTTGGGGTCCCAACCCACAATCTGAGCGCCCAGGAAAGGCAAGTCATGGGAAGCCTTGAAATTGAGGAGTTCACGTAAACGACGATTGGCCCGGCCGGCCTCCCGCAGAGCGTCGACCTGCCGGCGCAGCCGGTCCGAAGCCTTTTTCAATTGGTCATTCTCCTCCCTGAGATTGACCAGGAAAAAATACCCCCGCCAAAAATCTTCGATGACCCGCGCCGAACCCATGACGAAGTTCTGGCAGGCGGCGACCGTCTCCAGCACGCCCTGCTCGACCACGGTCGGCTCCTCCGTCGTCCGGCCCGAGTGATAGGACAGGGCCACCAGGATAAGAAAAAAAAGCACAACCAGGGATATCAGGCGCAGACGCCAGGACATTAATCCACTTCACTGGCCACGAGGATTACCGGAAACAGGTCCCGATGGTCCAGCGGCCTATTGGATCATTACTTCCTTCAGGATGGCCAGGTTGTCCAGGGCCTTGCCCGAGCCTAAAACCACGGTCGAAAGGGGGTCTTCGGTTATGGTTATAGGCAACCCCGTCTCTTGGCGCAGAAGTTTGTCCAGATTCTTCAGCAGAGCGCCCCCGCCGGTGAGCACGATACCCTTGTCCACTATGTCGGCGGCCAGTTCCGGAGGGGTTTGTTCCAAGGCAATCCGAACGGTTTCCACGATGGTTTCAATCTGCTCGGTGATGGAAAGGCGGACCTCTTCGGAGTCGATGGACAAAATCTTGGGAATGCCGGTGACGAGGTCCCGTCCTTTAACCTCTATAGTTTCAACCTCGTCGCTCGGGTAGGCCGTGGCGATGGTGGTTTTTATGATCTCCGACGTCCTCTCGCCAATCAAGAGATTGTACTTGCGCTTGATGTGCTGGAGGATGGCCTCGTCCATTTTGTCCCCGCCCACCCGGACCGACCGGCAATAGACGATCCCCGCCAAAGAGATTACCGCCACTTCGGTGGTCCCGCCGCCGATGTCCACGACCATGTTGGCCGTGGGTTCGGTGATGGGCATACCCGCCCCGATGGCCGCGGCCATCGGTTCCTCGATCAAATAGACTTCCCTGGCCCCGGCCGACTCGGCCGATTCCCTCACCGCCCTCTTTTCCACCTGGGTTATCCCTGAAGGGACGGAGATGATTATCCGGGGACGGACCAGAGCCCGCCGATTGTGCACTTTACGAATGAAATGTCTGAGCATGGCCTCGGTTATTTCAAAATCGGCGATAACCCCGTCTTTCATCGGCCGAATGGCCACTATATTCCCCGGGGTGCGCCCCAACATTTCCTTGGCCTCCCGGCCGACGGCCAGAACCTTATTGCCTCCCCGCGCATCCCGACGAACCGCCACCACCGAGGGCTCCGACAGGACAATGCCTTTACCCTTGAGATAAACCAGGGTGTTGGCCGTCCCCAAATCAATGGCTAAATCATTGGAAAAAAAGCCTAATAAAGGATTGACGAACATGAGGCTGAGCTCCTGTATCTACACGGTCGGCGGTGCGGCCCAAGCTGAAGGGTTCGCCAGCCTTCCGAAATTTTCGACCATATTCGCTTTCAACCTAGCAGAAAAATAAGAAGAACACAAGACCAGAAAAATAAGGTGGTCAAACCAAATAAAAAAAACGGTTTTAGTCCAAACAGAAATATCCGCCAACCCTTGACAATTGGATTTGGCCGAGTGTAAATTCAAGGACGCCTTGGGGGCGGGGCGATGAATCGTCCCGCCGGGCCACGGCGGCGCTTTTGCGAATGGAGTTTGATGATACCTAAAAAAAGTGTTTCTTCCACCGTAAACTTTGGTATAGAAATCGAGATTTGAGCCATCCGGGTATCCGGGTGCATTAAGGTTTTATATTAAGCGATAGTTCTCACATTCACGCAGGAGGACAAATGTCCGTGCGAAAACTGGTCATCCCCATAATTATCCTATCCGGCCTCGGCCTCATCTCAATTCTGGCCGGTCAGCCGCCGGTTCTGGCCCAGGACAGTGAATGC
>Ga0209270_1003598_pt1 | contig 13106 bp, 9 predicted proteins | sample MTBAKSrepl1MetaG_FD_187456 | JGI IMG/M metagenome (GOLD analysis project Ga0209270, IMG submission 187456) | Enrichment culture microbial communities from Arthur Kill intertidal strait, New Jersey, USA, that are MTBE-degrading - MTBE-AKS1... | ecosystem: Environmental > Aquatic > Marine >...
CTCCCCGAATACGCGGTTGCGGTGGACGTGTACGGCCCATTCGTCCATGTCCAGGAATATGCGGCGCCGGTCGAGATAGACCCTCACACGGCCAAGGCCCGTTTAGATCAGGCACTGGCGGCCATCAGGGAGGTCCTAAAGATCTCGGAAGAAGCCCTTTTTTTAAAGGTGCGCCGACGCCAGAGAGGAAAGGCCCAGTACGAAAAGCAGGAAAACCAGGGGATTTTTCACGAGGTTCGCGAAAGGGAATTCCGGTTCCTGGTCAATTTCACGGATTATATAGATGCCGGGCTGTTTCTGGATCAGCGGGAGACCCGCAGTTTGATCCGGGATATGGCCCGGGGAAAGCGATTTCTCAATTTGTTCTGCTATACCGGGACCGCGACCGTCGCCGCGGCCATGGGGGGCGCGCGATCCACGGTCTCGGTCGATGCCTCCAGGGTCTATCTGGACTGGGCCCGCCGGAATCTGGCCCTTAACGGCATAAATCTGAACGGAAATTGCTTTTATCAGGCAGACGTCCTGACATGGCTTAAGGAAAACAGAGATCAATCCTTTGATCTCATTTTTCTGGATCCGCCGACCTTTTCAAACTCAAAGGGCTTGCCCAGGACCATCGATGTGCAGAGGGATCATGTGGGATTGATCCGCTCGGCTGCAAGTCTCTTGAAGGAAGACGGCATGATGCTCTTCTCAACCAATTTCCGACGATTCAGGATGAACCAGGAGGGGCTAAACGGATTTTGTCTTACAGATCTTTCAAAAACCACCCTGCCGCCCGATTTTCAAAAGCGACAGCGCACGCACCATGTCTGGAAGATCATAAGACAAAAGTTGTGAATCCATGCGCATTGCGGCAATATAAATGCTTGACAGGACCTAATGTATGACATATCCTTCACCCAATTTTGAAAATTTGAGAGCCGGTTGGCAACAGGCCTGCCTGGTTCATACTGCCTATATTCGCTTTGGAACAACGAAAAATCCCCGACATTCTATTGAACCTCTTTATGCATGATATGATCAAACGATAGCCGGCCGCGGCGTCTCCTGCGGTTCCCACGACTATCGTTTTCCATTTTGCAGGTGGTAGGAGGCAGCATTGACGGCAGAGTGTGTTCTCTTGGGCAAACATTTCAAAAGAAGGAGGGAGTCGTTATGAACAAGGGGGATTTAGTGAATGAGGTGGCCAAGGTTGTCAGCAGCAAGAAGGAGGCGCAGGCCGCGGTGGATTGCGTTTTTTCAAGCATTTCCAACGCCCTCAAGAAGAAACAGAAGGTCACCCTGATCGGCTTTGGGACCTTCAAGGTGGACAAGCGCAAGGCGCGAAAGGGCATCAACCCTCAGACTAAAGAGCAAATCAAGATCAAGGCGAAGAGGGTCCCCAAGTTCATACCGGGCAAGGCCCTGAAAGATGCAGTGTAACAGGGCTGAAATGAATAAGGCCCTCATTGGGAAAGTATCTTTCCGGTGAGGGCGTTTTTTTTCGAGGTGTTCAGTAATGAAAATAGCGGTAAGCGGGAAGGGCGGCGTGGGCAAGACGACCTTTGCCTCTTTTCTCATCAGGGCACTGGCCGATGAAGGGAGGAAGGTCCTGGCAATCGATGCCGATCCCGACGCAAATCTGGCCCAGGCCCTCGGCGTCAAAAACAGCGAGGGAATCGTCCCTATCTCAGACATGAAGGAACTGATCGAAGAGAGGACCGAGGCCAAGGTGGGGACCATGGGTTCCTTTTTCAAGTTGAACCCCAAGGTGAGCGATCTTCCGGAAAAGCTGTCCATCGAGGTGGACGGCGTCAAGGTGATGGTCATGGGCGGGGTCAAAAAGGGGGGCTCCGGGTGCATCTGCCCGGAAAGCACCCTCCTCAAGAGACTTGTCGGCCACATTGTGCTGGCCAGGGACGAGGCGGTGGTCCTGGACATGGAGGCCGGCTTGGAGCACCTGGGACGGGGCACGGCCATGTACGTGGACCGGCTGGTGGTGGTGGTGGAGCCTGGAAGAAGGAGCATCGAGACCGCCCAGCAGGTGCGCAGACTGGCAGGCGATATCGGCATCCAGAAGCTGAGTTTTGTGGGGAACAAGATCCGGTCGGATGTGGACAGGGAGTTTTTGCTCAGGGAGATGCCTGATTTTGATTTTCTGGGCTTCCTGCCCTATCGGGGCGAGATCATCGAGGCGGACCTCAGCGGCAGGCCGCCTTACGAGAAGGACAAAGAGGGCCTGGAGATTGTCCGGGCCATGCTGGACAAGATCAGAGATTGAGAAGGGGCGACGCTGTTGAGCGATGCCGCTCTAAAAGGAGACCAAATGGGAAGACGAATCTATAATTTCAATGCAGGACCGGCCGCCCTGCCTTTGCCGGTGCTGGAAGAGATGCAGTCGGAACTCCTCGACTACAAGGGATCCGGCATGTCCATCCTGGAGGTGAGCCACCGGTCCAAGTGGTTCGACGATGTGATCAGCGAGGCCGTGGAAAGAACCAGAAGGCTCCTGGGCCTGGGCGAGGCCTTCGAGGTCCTTTTTGTGCAGGGGGGGGCCAGCCTTCAGTTTTGCATGGCGCCCATGAACCTTTCCCTGCCGGGCAGACCGGTGGACTATGTCAATACGGGCACCTGGTCCACAAAGGCCATCAAAGAGGCCCAGATCCAGGAAAAGGACGTGCGCGTGGTCGCCTCTTCCGAGGACCGGGGGTTCTCCTACATACCTGACAAGGTGACGCCAAGCCCCAACGCGGCCTATCTCCATTTCACATCCAACAACACCATCAAAGGGACCCAGTGGACCCGGTTTCCCGATGCAGGGGAGGCGCCCCTGGTATGCGACATGTCCTCGGACTTTATGAGCCGGCCCTTCGACGTCCGTCCTTTCGGACTCATCTATGCGGGGGCACAGAAGAATATCGGACCGGCCGGCTCGGCCATGGCGATCATCCGAAAGGACATGCTGGAGCGGACCCCCAAGGACATCCCCACCATGCTCCGGTACACGACCTATGCCGAAAAGAACTCCATGTTCAATACACCTGCCTGCGTGGTCGTCTACGTTATCAGCCTGGTCCTCAAGTGGCTGGAAGAGACCATCGGAGGCCTTCAGAAGATGGCGGAGATCAACCGGGACAAGGGCGCCGTCCTTTATGATTTTATCGACGGCTCCGGTTTTTACAGGGGGACTGCCGACAAAGGGAGCCGATCCCTGATGAACGTCACCTTCCGCCTGCCGAGCGAAGATCTGGAGAAAAAATTTGTGGCTGAGGCCCTTCAGGAAGGCCTGGGAGGGCTCAAGGGGCACCGGTCGGTAGGGGGCTGCCGGGCGTCCATCTACAATGCTACGGGCATGGATGCGGTGAAGGCCCTTGTGGAGTTTATGGCCGAATTCGAGAGAAGGCAGGGATAGCAAGAGGTGAGGCGAGACGAATTGATACGAACCAGGATCGCCGAGGTGCTTCGGACCGGCCAGATCGGCGGCCGGTATGTTGTGATGGGCTGGGTGCGCACGCGGCGGGACTCCAAGGGGGGATTCTCCTTTGTGGAAGTCAACGACGGATCGTGCCTGTCAGGCATGCAGATCATCGCTGACAAAGGTCTGGGCAACTATGAAAGCGAGGTCCTGAGACTCCAGACCGGTTGTTCCATCCGGGCCGAAGGGATCCTGGCCGAATCGCCCGGCAAGGGTCAACAGGTGGAGTTAAAGGCCGAGTCCCTTGAGGTGATGGGCTGGGCCGATCCGGATGCCTACCCCTTGCAGAAAAAGCGGCACTCCTTCGAGTTCCTGCGCACCATCGCCCACCTGAGGCCCCGGACAAATACATTCGGCGCTGTGGCGAGGGTCAGAAACGCCATGGCCCGGGCCATCCACGCCTTTTTCCAGGAGAGGGGCTTCATCTATCTGCATACCCCCATCATTACAGGGAGCGACTGCGAGGGGGCCGGCGAGATGTTCAAGGTCACCACCTTTGAACTGAACCGCGCGCCGGAAAAGGATGGAAAGATTGATTTTTCCCGGGACTTCTTCGGGGCCCCGGCCAACCTGACGGTGAGCGGTCAGCTGGAGGCCGAGATCTATGCCCTCGCCGTGGGCGACGTGTACACCTTCGGCCCCACCTTCAGGGCCGAGAATTCCAACACCTCGCGACACCTGGCCGAATTCTGGATGGTGGAACCGGAGATGGCCTTCTGCGATCTGGAGGGAGACATGGATCTGGCCGTGGCCTTCCTCAAAGAGATCTTTGCCTCGGTCCTGACCGACTGCCGGGAGGACATGGAATTCTTCAACCGTTTTATCGATTCATCGGTCATCTCCACCCTTGAACAGCTCATATCCCAGGATTTTGAGGTGATCACCTACACGGAAGGGATCGAGATCCTGAAAAAGGCCAAGGAAAATTTCGAGTTCCCTGTGGATTGGGGGGCGGATCTCCAGTCCGAGCATGAGCGCTATCTGTGCGAAAAGGTGGTGGGCGGACCGGTAGTGCTTATCGATTATCCCAAGGAGATCAAGGCCTTCTACATGAAGATCAACCCGGACGGCAGGACCGTGCGGGCCATGGATGTCCTGGTCCCCAAGATCGGCGAGATCATCGGCGGAAGCCAGCGCGAGGACGATTACGATACCCTTTTGGCGAAGATCCAGGAGGCCGGCCTGAACCCCGAGGATTACTGGTGGTATCTGGACCTCAGGAAATACGGATCTGCCCCGCACTCCGGGTTCGGGCTGGGATTTGAGCGCCTGATCCAGTTTGTGACAGGGCTTGCCAACATCCGGGACGTGATTCCCTTTCCGAGGACGCCCGGGAATCTGGCATTCTGATCGCTCATTCGCCAAGCCTCTCCCCAAGCCGTGTATACCGCAGGCGGGTCTTGTTGTTGTTCACGGCAATGGCAAGGGCCTTCCTGGTCCCGATGAGGATGACGAGTCTCCGACCCCGGGTTACGGCCGTATAGACGAGATTTCGCTGGAGGAGCATGTAGTGCTGTGTCAGCAGAGGGACGATGACCACCGGATATTCGGACCCCTGGGATTTGTGAACAGACACCGCGTAGGAAAGGACGATCTCATCCAGTTCGGTCAAATCGTAGGTTACCGGCCTTCCGTCAAAGGCGATGACCGCCTCCCTCAGCTCAGGGTCAATCCTCACAATCCGCCCCATATCGCCGTTAAAGACCTCCTTCTCGTAGTTGTTTCGGATCTGCATCACTTTATCGTGGACCCCGAGCCGTCTGTCGCCCCTGACCAGTCCATCCCGCCGGGGATTCAGGGCCTGTTGAAGTGCCGCGTTCAGGTTTCCTGCGCCGACCACCCCCTTGTGCATGGGGGTCAGGACCTGGATGTCGTTGAACGGATCGAATCCGAACTTTCGGGGAAGCCTTTCGGCAACGAGCTGGATGATCTCTTGAACGACTGCCTCCGGATCTTCCCTTTCGATGAAATAGAAGTCGTCGATCCGATCCTTGGATGGCTTGAATAAGGGAAGGAGGCCTTTGTTGATCCGGTGGGCGTTCACCACAATCTGGCTGTCCTTGGCCTGCCGGAAGATCTCCTGAAGCTCCACCACAGGCGCTGTGCCCGATCGAATGATGTCCGCCAGGACGTTTCCGGCCCCGACCGAGGGGAGCTGGTTCACATCCCCCACAAGGATCAGGGTAGCCTCGGGCGGGACCGCCTTCAGGAGATAGTACATCAGGGTCGTATCGATCATGGAGGCTTCGTCAATGATCAGGAGATCGCACTCAAGCGGCGAGTCTTCGTTTCTTTGGAATCCCCCCTTCTGGAGGCTGTACTCCAGCATGCGGTGGATCGTCCTGGCCTCCCGGCCCGTTACCTCGCCCATTCGCTTGGCGGCCCTCCCTGTGGGGGCGGCCAGGTGAATTCGGACCCTGAGGGTCGAAAAGATGGTCAGGATGGCGTGGATGATGGTGGTCTTCCCGGTTCCGGGTCCTCCCGTGATCACCAGGGCCTTGTGTTCGGCTGCGGCCCTGACCGCACGTATCTGCTCCTGCGCCAGGGAGATGGAGAGCCGATCCTGCACCCATGAGACCGCTTTTTCCGCGTCGATGGGGCGAATGGATTTGGGCGTGGCAAGAAGGGCCTTCCATCTCTCTGCAATGCCGGTTTCTGCGACATAATACCTGGCCAGATAGACCGACCGATGGTCGTCGCCCGACATCTTCGGAGATCCCGGCACATCCTCGATGAAGATGCGCTTTTCTGCGGCAATGACCCCAAGGGCCTTTCGTATCACGTCCGGCTCTACCTCCAGGATTTCCCGGCACCGTTCGACCAGGGGGCCGCAGGGGAAATAGACGTGACCCTCGTCTGAGAGCTGGTTGAGCACATAAAGGATCCCGGCCTCGGCACGCAATCGGGAGCCCTTGTCGAAGCCCAGTTTCTGGGCGATCCGGTCGGCCGTTAGAAACCCGATGCCGAAGATGTCCGTTGCCAGACGATAGGGGTTTTCCCTGACCACCCCGATGGCGCGGCGCCCATACTGCTTGAATATCTTAACGGCATAGCCGGAACCCACGCCATGGTCCTGGAGGAAGAGCATGACGTCCCGGATCTCCTTCTGATCTTCCCATGCCTTTCGAATCATCTCGATCCGCTTTTCACCGATGCCCTCCACTGCCGCCAGTGTGCCAATGTCCTGTTCGATGATCTCCAGTGTCCTGACGCCGAACTGCTGCACGATCCGTTTGGCCATGACCGGCCCGATCCCCTTGATCAGGCCGGACCCCAGATACTTCTCGATGCCGTAAACCGAGGCCGGGACAGAGGTCTCACAGTGCGCGATCTTGAACTGGGCCCCGTATCTTGCATGGTTGGTCCATTCGCCCTTCAGCCGGACCACCTCCCCAGGGACAGGGGAGATCAGGTTGCCCACCACGGTCACCGTCTCCGTGCGTCCGGATACCCGCAAGCGGGCCACCGTGTAGCCGGTCTCTTCGCTGGTGTAGGTGATCCGCTCGATCTGACCTGTCAGCTCTTCCAGGGCCATGGCCGCTTTTATCGTATCGTTGTGGGTCCCGGCAAGGCAAAGATCGCGGTTGGTCATTTTACATTCCATCTTCGATGTTCGACGTTTCCCGCCCAAGCCGGATGCGACGCTCATCCCTCCCCATTTGTCTTCCCCAGCACCTGCCTTACCTTCTGGGAAAGGGCAGCCATGGTGAACGGCTTCTGGATAAAGCCGTTGCACCCATGTCTCAATATCTCGGAGGCCTGGCCGTCGATGCTGTATCCGCTCGACAACAGCACGATAATCTTCGGGTCTTCCTTCCTGAGCCTGTCATAGGTCTCCATCCCCGCCATGTCGGGCATGATCATGTCCAGGATGACCAGGTCAATGAGATCCTTATGTGCCCGGTAGGTCTCTATGGCCTCCCTGCCGGTCATTGCCGTCAGGACGGTGTAGCCGAGCCGCTGGAGCATCTCCTGGCCCACCTCGATCACCATGTCTTCGTCGTCCACCAAAAGCACGGTCTCGCCGCCGGAGGCCATCTCAGAATCCGCATCGGTTTTGGGGCGGGAAGGGCCGGCCTCTTTCTGGGCGGCCGGGAGGTAGATCTCGAAGGTAGAGCCCTCGCCCTTGGCGCTTTTGACCGTGATGGCGCCGCCGTGATTCTTGACGATCCCGTAAGCGGAGGCCAGTCCGAGGCCGGTCCCGTCCCCCACTTTGCGCGTGGTGAAGAAGGGATCGAAGATTTTGGGAAGGATCCCCGGGTCCATGCCCACGCCGGTATCGGCGACAGATATCTTCACATACTGCCCCTGTTTCAGATTGAGAGGCCCGGCCTGGTCCCTGGCGAGGGTCACGTCCTCGGTAGCGACAAAGAGATCGCCCCCATTGGGCATGGCATGTCCGGCATTGACATAGAGATTCATGAGCACCTGTTCCATCTGTCCCTGGTCTGCCTCGACCATCCAGATATCTGGCTCCAAGGTCGAATGGATCTTGATCTCTTTTTTCATGCGCGAAAAAAGATCGGCGCTTCTTCGCACGATCTCGTTGAGATCTGTCATCTTGATCTCATATTTGCCGCCCCTGGCAAACCCTAAGAGCTGCCGGGTGAGATAGGCGCCCCTCTGCACGTGCTGCTCGATGTTCTGGAGCCTCTTGAAGCCTGGATCCTGGGGGGGCGTATCGAGCAGGAGCAGGGAAACGTTTCCCTGGATGGCCATGAGGAGGTTGTTGAAGTCATGGGCGACTCCCCCGGCCAGGGTCCCGACCGACTCCATCTTCTGGGCCTCGTAGAACTGGGCCTCCAGATTCTTTCTCTCGGAGATGTCGCGCAGGATGACCAGCATGCCTGCGGGTTTTCCTTCGTGATCGTCATAGCGGGATGCGCTGATGCTCACGTCCAGGATCTGCCCGTCCTTTGTATGCCGTTTGGTTTCAAATCCATGACAGGGGGTCCCGTGATCCACCAGTTCACGGATGACGGCCATGGTCCCTTCCCTTTCGGATTCCGGCAGAAAGGGAATCCGTTTTCCCTGAACCTCCTCCATGGTCCAGCCGAAGATGCGGGTGAACGCAGGGCTCACGTACTGGGCATTTCCCTCGATGTCGTAGATGACAATGGCGTCTGCAGAGGAATGGATCAGGGAACGATAGAGCTCTTCGCCTCTCTTGGATTCCTCGTACAGCTGGAGATACCTTTGCTCGCTTTCCCTCAGACTCCTTTCCATCCGATCCTGTTCGGTAATGTCCTGAGAGGTCAGCAGGTACTTGCCGTTTTTCATGGCCACGGCCCTGAAGTAAATGGTCTTGTCTTGGCCGTTTTTGCATCGTACCCTGAAAATGCGGGGCTTGGGCCCTTCAGGGACCGACTGGGCCATCACATCCTCCATCCAGGCCGCGATCACCTTTTCCCTATAGACTGGATCCGGATAGGCCTTTTCATACCAGGCTTGCTTGTCAGGGATATCGCTCAGATCATACCCGAAGATGCGCGTGAATTCAGGGTTCACGTACTCGTAGCGCTGGTCCTTCCCTATGACGGAGATCCCGAAAGGGGCCTCATCCCCCAGGGCCCGGAAGACCTCCTCCCTTTCCATGAGACCCCTTTCCGCCTCTGTGCGGGCGGTTTCCGTCCGCACGGTCTGCCAGATGACGAGCATCGAAAGGCCCAGAACCACGATCAGTACGCCAGAGCATGTGATGACCATTCTGTGGCTGATGGCCGCAATGTCGGCACGCACATCCTCTGTATACATTCCTGTGCCGATCACCCATCCCCAGGGCTCGAAGCTCCTGACATAAGAGATCTTCTGGAGCATGCGGCTGGGGTCGTCTTTCCACTGCCACGTATAATCCACATAACCAGCGCCCCCATCCCTGGCCGCCTTGATGAACTCCTGAAACAGGCGCTTTCCCCTGGCATCCGCGTACTGGGACAGATCCTTTCCTTCCAGATCAGGACGGTAAGGGTGCATCAGCAACTGGGGGGTCATGTCGTTTATCCAGAAATAGTCTTTTCCTTCAGGCCCGTACCGCATCCCCCGGAGCCTCTCGAGGACCCTGGCCTGAGCCTCATGGAGGGATAGTTCGCCGCTCTTGACCCGCTCTTGGTAGACGTTCAGGAGGCTCCAGCAGGTGTCGGTCAGGTTGCGGATCATGTTGCGCTGCTGGCTCATCATCTGCCTCTCCATGCCGGGGATGAGGAGAAAAAACACACTCAATATAAAGAGGGCGAGGCTGATGACCACAGGGATGATGACCCTTAGGGAGGCGAGCAGGACGCGTCGGTTGACGAGGGGGGCGGAGACGTCAGACATTTTCATGGCGATATCCCTTTAGCTGTTGCAGGTGAGCCGACAGGCCGGACACATGGCCTGATGATCATGACAGTTTATCTTGCCATCTGCGTTAATTCAAGGCGGTTTTGTTCGTTCTTGACGTAGAGGTTGATTTGGGCTACGCTTTCTCAACCTGAAACGTTCCGGTTCGTTTACTCTTAAAACCTGATTTTCCGGTCCGCCGGGTTCTGGTGGGCCCGGTTGGCACAGAGGGCGCCGATGTGATGGTCTCAAGCCGCTCAGTTGAGGTCTCAACGCCTGCAGAAGACCCGCAGACAACGGGCCGGGGCATGCGGCGTCAGGGGTGGGTCAACGGAAAGGCCAGCCCCTGGCTGACTGCCGGTATGGCCCTTTGCATCGTGGGAGTGAGCCTGATTCTGTGGCTGGGGGGCCGGGCGGTCTCAGAGAAAGGAGCGCCCTCCGACAGTCTGAATTTAGGCGAAATGGCGCCTCCCACCCATCGGTACAAGATTGAACGATCGGATCAGGGACCGGCCGTGGAATCCGTCGCAAAAGAGACGCCGCTCGCCGCAGCCCAGGAGATAAAGGTTTTGGCCGGGGAACAAAAGGGGGATTCGGAGCTGACCGGGTTGGAATCCAGGGCTGTTTCCAGTCCGAAGGCATTGGACCGACAGGGCGGGGCTCCGGGAGACGCCTCGCGGTCCGATCTATCGGAAAGGCCCGAGGCCGATGCTCTAAAAGGGAACAAGACCGGCCCCGTGCTTGCAGAAAAACCCGCTCCCGGAAAGGAAGATCCCGCAAAACGCTTTTTTGTCAAGCCGGACGCGGCCAATGTGAGAGATGAACCGTCCCTGGAGGCGTCAGTCCTGTTCCAGGTCCAAAAGGGCTGCTCCCTGACGGTGATCGAGGAACAAGAAGGATGGCGCCGGATCAGGATGGACGACGGCCGTGTGGGATGGGTGTATCACGCCCTCCTTTCAGACGCCCTTGTGCCCCAGGGGGATTTTCTGTTGCAAAGGAGGGAAATCAGGGCCATTTGTGTAGAACCACAGGGCAATGAGACAGGCCGGACCGCAAAGGTTTCTTTTAAACTTACCTCTGCATGTGTCCCTGAGATCCAAATGCTGGAAGGCGAGGCCCCTCGCCTTGTGTGCGATTTTTTCGATACTCAGCCGGCCTCCTGCCTGGGCCCCCGGATCACTGTAAACAACGGCATTGTTGAGGCCGTACGCATTGGGTTGCATCGAGAGCCCCGCGTCAAGGTCCGGGTGGTGCTGGACCTGACGCCGGGACAGCGATACGAGGCGACGCAGGTCTCGCAACCAGCTGAAGAGATCGTTGAAGTAAAAATCAGTGCCCTGGAATCTTTCTGAAGACGGCGGACGGCACAGGTTAAAAAGAAGCGTCTCTTGACACAAAAAGATCGCTCTTTTCCCAGTCCCGATGGATTTCCTGAAAGGATTTCAGGAAGCATCGTCCTTTTTTGTCGCGAACGTTGTAGACGCTGTGTCTCAAGACGACCACCGGCACCCCTCCCTTGAGACTTACGGTGATTTCATAACGGGAAAAGCCGGATACAATTCCCTTAACCACCTCTCCCTCCAAAAGCGTGAAAAAGAGGACCCGCCTTTCCTTCATGAGCGGGAAAAGGGATTTGTTTTTAATGTGGTATCTCTTCCTGGCGGGGATAATGGGTTCCAAACCCAGGTCGCGGACCTTCTTATCCACCCCGACAAGCGGGCTCGCCGCCTCGGAAGACGCCGCAGGATAGAAGAGCTTGACGTCGGTCTTGGGGAGATGCATTTCCCCGGCTTCATCAGAAGAAAGATGGAGATCGTATTTCAGGTTCTCCGCAACAACGGCCCTGACGATGCGATGACCGTGGAGATGAAAATCGTAAGGTTCTTTTGACTCGAAGGCCTGATCAAAGACCGATGCGCGATAGTTCTCCTGCAGGTATTCCTGGAGGCCCTGAAGAAATCCCCTTTCCACGCCCTTTGCAGCCTGCTGGGGTGAAAGTGCGCCTGCTGAGCGATACGCAGTCTGCTTCACTTCTGGAGGTCCTGTTTCAGCTTTTCCTCGAATTCCTTGAAAAAGCGGTCCTTTTCTTTCCAATCGGGACCGAACCGCTTGCTGAAATAACTCCCCAGCTTGTCAAAGAGCTTCTCCCATACCGGCTTCCCCTCTCCCAGGACCACGTCTTCCAGGAAGGCGGCCAGCTCGGAGATTTTTTCTTTAGGGAGAAAGGAAACAGCGCCCAGTTTGATGGATTTTTTGAGGGATTCCGGAGAAAGCGCATGAGCGGTAAGCATGACGGTGGGGAATCCCCTGGAAACAGCTGTCTTTAAGAGTTCAAAGCCGTTGACGCCCATAATGTCGAGGATGACAATATCGTAGGTGTAACTCAGGAGATACTGGAGGGCTGTGTCATAATCGGTAGCCTTGTGGACCAGGCACATGTCCAGTTCTTCCTCCACGGTTTCCAAGACATCCGGCTCATCATCGACCACCAGGACCACTTTGTCTTTCAAGGCGCTCTTTTCACTCATTGCCGTACGTTCCCCCTTTCCTGCGTTCTCAACCTGTTTCACCCAAGGCGGCCCTGGGGCCGCAGTCCAAAGAGCAATCAGCCTTTCGGCTTCGGGCGTCACTCGACGGGGTCGGCTTAAAGCTCAAACCTTCCGCTCCACGGTTCCCGCACATGCTCCGAAGCCTGGGGAGCATGAGGTAATTTATAATAGGGATTCACCGGTTGTCAAAACAAATTGTATCCTCTCAATAATTCAGGCGGCTCGCTTTACGCAAATCAGCACAGTGGGGCTCGAGATGCATTCCCGTGGGTGCGCCTTCAGGCGCACCTCTCATAAATTGCGCCCTCTCGAAGCGCTTGGCTGAAATCTGCCAGATTTTATTGCGGAGTTGAAGATTAACCCAACGCGGCCTGACGGCCGCAACCAAACAGCGTTCGGCCCGCCCGTGGGGGTCTCTGCCCAAGGGCTGCAATAAAATGCGTTCATATCGTTCGGCGACCGCCCCCGGGCTCGGGATAGCGTTTATTGAAGGCAGCAAGGAATCCCTATCCATGAAAGGGCGTCCTTGGGGCTGGAACAGACTGAGTTTCAAAGCCCTGCTGCCGTTCCCACGAGCTGTATTCGGTTTTTGCAGCCCTTGGGCAGAGACCCCCACGGGCAAACTTCTTCGCACTGTGCAGAAAATTCACAGACAAAAAGCAATAAGATGCGTTCATATCGTTCGGCGACCGCCCCCGGGCTCGGGATAGCGTTTATTGAAGGCAGCAAGGAATCCCTATCCATGAAAGGGCGTCCTTGGGGCTGGAACAGACTGAGTTTCA
>Ga0209270_1003600_pt1 | contig 13087 bp, 11 predicted proteins | sample MTBAKSrepl1MetaG_FD_187456 | JGI IMG/M metagenome (GOLD analysis project Ga0209270, IMG submission 187456) | Enrichment culture microbial communities from Arthur Kill intertidal strait, New Jersey, USA, that are MTBE-degrading - MTBE-AKS1... | ecosystem: Environmental > Aquatic > Marine >...
CCACGATCTTGAGCCGGTCGTCGAACTCGATCGCCTCGAAGCGGCAGGCGGCCCGGCAGGCCGGGTCCTGGCACTGCTGGCAGGTCACCGGCACGTCGATCCCGGTGCCCAGTTCGACCACCCGGATGCGGGCGCGGCGGGGATTGAAGGCGCCGTTGTGGTGGAGGGAGCAGTAGAGCTCGCAGAGCTTGCAGCCGCTGCAGATTCCGGTCGCCTCCCAGGGTCGGTTGGTGTAGACGATCCTCTTTCTCTTGGCCATGGCGCTCACTCCAAACCAGCGGTCCGGTCGCCCTATCATCGACTCAGTCGATTATCCGGCGCCGGTCCCCCCTCGGAAGTCTGGCCACTCTCCACGGCCAGCTTGTGGTACTGCTCGATGCTCTTCTGGAGATCGAGGATGTGCTTCCTCATGCCGGCCGCGGCCCGGCGCCGGTCCCGGTCCCGGACGGCCTCGAAGATGAGGCGGTGGGACCGGGCTGAGCTCTCCAGCAGCCCGGGCAGGACGCTCACCGACTCGCGCATCCACTCCTTCATCACTCCTTGGAGGGTGGTCAGGAAGTGGACCAGGTAGTGGTTCTGGGAGGCCTGGGCCATCAGGAAGTGGAAGGCCACGTTTCTTTCGGTGTAGGCCTCGATGTCCCCGTTCCGGGCCAGTCTGGTCATGTCCTCGACCAGGGCGCCCATCTCGGCGATCTGCTCCTCGGCGGCGTTCCTGGCGGCCAGCTCCACGGCCCCGACCTCGATCAGCCGCCGGGCCTCGATCAGCTTGATCGTGTTTCCTGCGTCGGACATCACCGGCCAGGTCAGTTGGTCGGCGTAGAAAACCGGGACCCGGTCGCGGATGATTGTCCCCAGCTTGGGCCGCTGCTCGATCACGCCCAGGAGAGCCAGGGTGTGGAGAGCCTCGCGGAGCACGGTCCGGCTGACGCCCAACTGAGCGGCGAAGTCGTGCTGGTTGGGCAGCTTGTCGCCGACCTTGAGCTCCCCGGCGTTGAGCCTCGTCCTGATCTCCTCGATGACCGAGTCGGCCAGCTTCTTCCTGTTGATCGCGGGCGCCAAAACCCTCTTTCCGATTTATTTGTACTATGATATTACCAAAAGGAATCGAGACTCGTCAACTCGCCGCCGTCCCGGCCAATGTTTATTCAGTGTAAGCTCAACCAGGGCTATCAATCAAGGTTTCTCCTTTGCCCCGACCCGCCGAACTAGACGGGCCGGGAGGAACCCGGGCCGGCCGGCCAATTTTCCTTGAAACGATCGGGCAGGCCTGGGTAAATGGTAGGGAAGGAGGGCGGCCCATGAACCTCAAGCGGGGCTTTAACCGCCTGGCCCTGGTCCTGGCCTTCCTGGCTATGCTTCCGGCCGCCTGGGCCGGCTGGAGTCTGTCCGAGGAGGTCCTCACCCGACAGGTCAACCGGCTGGAGGGGGTCAGGCCGGAGCTGAAGGAGATGATTTGGGAGGAGCAGGAGCGGAGAGGGACACCCTCCTACCTCGACTACGTTCTGCGCCGTGGAGAGAAAAAAGAGAAGAAAGAGGAGAGGGCCGGGCGGGTCGAGGAGTTCAGCCGGAGCTTCCCTGACTTGACCGATCAGGAGCGGCGGCTTCTGGAGGAATTCCAGGAGACCGGGGCGGTAGAGGCGGTCAGGGTCGTCCCTCCGCCCGTCTGGCAGAGATCCGAGGTAGAGACGCCGGTGTCCTCCCAGCCGCGTCGTCCCTCCGCCCGTCTGGCAGAGATACACCGCCGCGGCTTCGGGGGCGGTGATCGGCTTTTTCGGGGTCTGGCTGATCCTGGTCGGCCTGACCAGGGTGGGGCTCTGGCTGGCGGCCGGATTCAAGGACTAGGCGCCGGATCCGGCCCCGGTCCAGGGGCCGGGCGGAAAGGAGGCCCGTTTTGAACCAGGAGCAGATGGAGCGATTCTTCAGGGACTGCGACCACCTCAACAGCGCCCTGGACGCGACCGCGGCCCGGGTGAGCGGCGGCGAGCTCAGCCTGGCCCAGGGCCAGGCCGTCAACCGGGCCGTGGGCCGGGTCATCAAGGCTCTGGCCGGGGAGATTGATGGCCGCTGCCTGGCCCCGGAAGAGGCGGCCGAGCGCCTGGGCCTGAGCCGGCAGGAGGTGGTCGGACTAATCGAGCGGGGCGAGCTGCCGGCGGTCAGGTTCGAGGAGGTCATCAGGATCGAGGTCCGGGACCTGGACAGGGCCGGCCGGACAACTCAACCGCCGGCGCCGGGCGAGTCCCTGAGCCTCCAGGAGGCGGCCGGCCGGCTGGGCCTGACCGAGTCGACCCTGCGCGGCTGGATCAAGAAGGGCCGGATCGGCGCGGCCAAGAACCAGAAGGGCCGCTGGGAGATTCCGGCCCCCGAGGTGGCCCGGCTGGCTGAGGAGCGGGCTGAGAAGGGCTGAGGGCGGACTGGCCTGGGGGTGGTCGGGGAGAGCGGATTTGAACCGCCGACCTCGTGCTCCCAAGGCACGCGCGCTAACCGGGCTGCGCTACTCCCCGACGCCTGTTCCGCCGCGAGGCCTGACCGCGGCCCGCTGATCGTCCGGGCCAAGCCCGGCCGATTTCGCCCCGGGCGTCCAGTTTCTTTAGCACGCTTAGGCTCAATCCGTCCACGGCCAAATCGCCCGCCATCGCCCGGCCGGGTGGGGCCAACGTCCGGCGAATTCAGTTTACTTGACCGGTCCGAGAGGGCAAGATGGGGACCGGCTTCGGCCAGGCCGGCCGGGCCAGAGGAGTAGCCAGGTGTCAAACCAAACAGACAAGAGCAGAGCCGCGGCCGGACTGGTCCTGGAGCTGGTCGGGCGGGAACTCGGCCGGGACCGGGGGCCTCTGGCCGGGAAATCCTGGCCGGAGCTGCGCCGGGAAATCGAGGCCCAGGCCGCTAGGCTGGAGGAGCAAAACGCCGCCCTGGCCCTGGATGGGCCCAGCGCGGCCTGGCTGGCCTATTCTTCGATTATTCTGGCCCTCCACCGCCGCCTGGCCCCCCTGGCCGGCGGCCGGGACAGGCTCCTGGCCCTCCTGGGCGGGATAATGACCGGGGAGCTCAAGGGCCGGCTGGTCCAGTACCTGGCCGACCGCTTCGGCATAATCCAGGAGAGCCCGGAGCGGGCCTTTGAGATGATCCGCCGCAACTTCCTGCGCCTGGGCCAGGAGAGATTCGGCCTGGCCTGGTCCTACGAGCAGGACGTCCTGGACGATGACCGCTGCTTCGTCAACGTGAGCAAGTGCTTCTTTCACGATTTCTTCGGGGCCAACGGCGCGACGGAGCTGACGCCTCTCTTCTGCGCCCTGGACGACGTCTGGGCCGAGGAGCTGAACAGGCCCGGCTACGGCGTTCGCTTCGAGCGGCCCGAGATCCTGGCCCAGGGCGGCCGGGTCTGCCGGTTCCAGTTCTTCAGGCTGATCCAGGACTGAACCAAGGTAAAGAAGGCGGCCGGGGCCGGCCTCTGAAGCCCGGTCCCGGTTTTTGACGCCCCGACCCGGGAGGTGAGCTTGTCCCCGGCCAGATCGAGTCTCGTGGGCGCGGCCTGGGCGGTGGCCGCGGCCCTGTCCTACGGGGCCACGAACATCTCGATCAAGCTGAGCGGCCCCCATCTGACCGTCTGGCAGACGGCCATGGGCCGCTTCGTCCTGGGCGCGGTCCTGGTGCCATTTCTGGCCTCCCGGCTGGGGCTGGACCTCTGGGGCCGCAGCCGCGGGCTCCTGGTGGTCCACGGGCTGACCCTGACCGGGGCCTTCCTGCTCATCATCCAGTCCCTGAGGCTGATCCCTCTCTCCGAGGCGATGATCCTGCTCTCGGTCTGGCCGGTCTTCGCCAGCTTGCTCAGCCCCTGGCTGGCCAAGGAGCCCACGACAAGGCGGGAGTGGCCCCTGGTCGCCGGCGCCGTGGCCGGCACGGCCCTGATCCTCTGGCCGGACAGGCTGGGGCCGGGCCTGAACCTGGGCCACTTCCTGGCCCTGGGGACCGGCTTCCTGGCCGGGCTGTCCATAGTCCTGATCCGCCTTCTGGGCCGGACCAACAACGCCCTGAGCATCTACTTCTACTTCTGCCTCAGCGGCGGCCTGGTCTGCCTGGGACCGCTCCTGGCCCAGGCCGGCCCGCTCCAGCCCGCCACCGGGGCCGGCTGGCTGGGGCTGATCGCCGTGGCCGTCCTGGCCATGGGCGGCCAGGTCCTGACCAACCAGGGCCTCAAGTATCTCAAGCCCTCCCAGTCCAGCGGCCTGCTGATGATCGAGATCCTGAGCGCGGCCGCCTTCGGGACCCTGGTCCTGGGCGAGCCGCTCTCCTGGCGCCTGACCCTGGGCGCGGTCCTGATCCTGGGCTGCGGCCTGGCCCTCATCGTCCTGCCCGGCGGGCCGCTGAAGAAGGCCAATCAGCAGGGCTGGGGGCGGAGCCGGCGCTTGGCTTGACTTTCCGACCGCGATTGGCTTTAGTTGCTCGCAAAAGCCATGACCATCCACGAAGCTCTTCAAAACTTCGCCCAGGCCGTCACGGCCAAGATGAACCAACTCACCCCCGGCGAGCCGGAAGACCAACTTCGCGGCCCCTTTGAGAACTTGATGGTTGAGGTTGCTCGATCTTTAGGTTGGAGCGTCATCTGCACCGGCGAAACCCCGCTGCCCGGCCGCCTCGGCCGGCCTGACTACGGCGTCCACCTCAACAACCTCTTAGCCGGCTTTGTCGAACTCAAGGCTCCCGGCGCCGGCGCAAACGTCAAACGCTTTACCGGCCACAACCGCAGCCAGTGGAGGCGATTCTCGGGCGTTCCCAACATGCTCTACACCGACGGCAATGAGTGGGCGCTCTATCGTAACGGCGAACTCATTGGCAATATCGTCCGGCTTTCCGGCGACGTCGCCGCCGACGGCAAGCGGGCCGCCGCGCCCCAGGACGCCCAGGCCATCGAGCGCCTTTTGCGCGAGTTTCTGACCTGGGAGCCCTTCATCCCCACCGATCGCCAGGGCAAGATCGACCTCAAGGGCTTCGCCAAGCAGCTTGCCCCGCTCTGTCGGATGCTCCGTGAAGACGTGGCCGACGCGCTCGAGGATCAGGCCTCGCCCCTGATTCAACTGGCCAAGGACTGGCGGCAACTGCTTTTCCCGGACGCCTCGAACGAGCAGTTCGCCGACGCCTACGCTCAGACCGTCGCCTTCGCGCTGCTGCTGGGCCGCAGTGAAGGGGCCGACCCGCTCTCGCTTAAAAGCTCCGAGGCCGCCCTGGCCGCCCAGCACAACATGCTCTCCCGGGCGCTCCAGGTCCTCACCGACCCCGGCGCGCGGGCCGAAATGGCCGCCTCGCTCGACCTCCTCCTGCGCGTCATCGACCGCGTTCCCCCAGCCTCGCTCGCCGGCCCGGAAGACCCGTGGCTTTACTTCTACGAGGACTTCCTCGCCGTTTACGACCCCAAGCTGCGCAAGGAAGCCGGGGCCTACTACACCCCGGTCGAGGTCGTCCGCGCCCAGGTCCGCCTGATCGACGACCTGTTGGTGAACCGTCTGGGCAAGCCGCTGGGCTTCGCCGATCCCGGCGTGGTCACGCTCGATCCCGCCGCCGGCACGGGCACTTATTTGCTCGGCGTCATCCAGCACGCCCTCGGCCGGGTTGAGGATGAACAGGGCGCCGGGGCCGTGCCGGGCCAGGCCAGCGCACTGGCCGCCAACCTCTACGGCTTCGAACTGATGGTCGGACCCTACGCGGTGGCCGAGCTGCGCGTCAGCCGCGCCCTGCGCGACCGCGGCGCGGCCCTGCCCCAGGACGGCACCCACGTCTACTTGACCGACACACTCGAAAGCCCGCATGCCGAACCGCCAGACGCGATGCTTTACTTCCGCCCAATCGCTGAACAGCACGCCAAGGCGCTCAGGGTTAAGAGCGAGGTCCCGGTCATCGTCTGCCTGGGGAACCCGCCCTACGACCGCCATGAAGCCGTAGATACCGAAGATGAGGACAATCTTTCCCGGTATGGCGGGTGGGTCCGCTTTGGTGATCCCTTAGATACAAAAAAGGAAAATGGGGCAAAATTCAAAAAACTCGAAACTACCAGAGCGAGGCTATCAGCAAGAGAGCGGATATCTATTCTTAACAATTTTGTTCAGCCCGCAGTCGATGCCGGGCACGGCATCCACGTCAAGAACCTATACAACCTCTATGTCTATTTCTGGCGCTGGGCGCTGTGGAAGGTCTTCGAGCAGAAGGCGGGGACTATCGCCGCTTCAAAAGGTAGCGAGGGCCGTAATGGCGCGGGCTTTCAACCCGAGGATCATGAGCAGGATGCCCATGCCACTTCCACCGGCAGGCCAGGTGTCGTCAGCTTCATCAGCGCGTCAAGCTACCTGGACGGCGACGCCTTCTGCGGGATGCGCGAGCACATGCGCCGCCTGTGCGATGAAATCTGGATTCTTGATATCGGCGGTGAGGGGCGCGGCACGCGCCGGAGCGACAACGTCTTTGATATCCAGACACCCGTGGCAATCGCTGTGGCCGTCCGGGATGACGAGGGCTTTCTGCCCATGAACAACGGCCAGGATGGCCGCGCCACCTCAAGAACACCCGCCCGCATCCATTACACCCGCATTGAGGGGACGCGTCAGGCCAAGTATGCCGCCCTTGACGCCATCGACGGTTTTGCCTCGGTCATGTGGCAGGACTGTCCCGAAGACTGGCAGGCCCCCTTCCGCCCGGCGGGCAAGGGCCTCTACTTCGACTGGCCGCTCCTGACCGACCTCATGCCCTGGCAACACTCCGGCGTAAAGGCCGGACGAACGTGGGTCATATCTCCGGAAGAAGAAACGCTTAAAAAATCTTGGCGGGCATTACTGAACGCCGAAAAGAACGAGCGGCATAAACTCTTCAAGAACTCGCCCACTGGCCGAAAAGGTCACCAGACTGCGATGCAACTTCCACCTTCAAGTGACGAACTTGAAGCCATCACTAAATTGGCGAAGAGCGATAAACCACCGAGTATTGTTCGTTACGCATACCGCTCCTTCGACCGGCAGTTCATCTTCGCCGATGCGCGTTTGCTGGACAGGCCGGGGCCGGGGCTCTGGCGCTCCCACGGCGAACGGCAGGTGTATCTGACAAGTTTAATAAACCATCCGCTCGGGCAAGGGCCTGCCTCTACGGCTTGTGCTCTGCTCCCTGACTTACATCATTTTCGCGGGTCATTTGGTGCCAAGGAGACTTTCCCCCTCTATCGTGATGCTGACGCTTCCAAGGCGAACATCCTGCCCGGACTTCTCGACTCCCTCGATGTTGCCTACAAACGCCAAGTGACTCCAGAGGATTTCCTGGCCTACGTCTATGGCGCTCTGGCCCAGCCGGCCTTTACCTCGCGCTATGCCAAAGAACTGGAGACGCGCGAGTTGCGCGTGCCGATTACCAAGGATGCCGCGCTGTTTGAAAAGGTGCGCGATACCGGGGTACGGCTATTGTGGCTCCACACTTACGGCGAACGTTTCGTTCCCGAGGGCCAGAAACGCGGTCACGTCCCGCCCGGCGCGGCCAGGTGTGTCAAGGCCGTGCCCGGCGACCCGGGCGGCTACCCCGAGTCATTCGAGTACAACGACGCGACGCAAACCCTCCATGTCGGCGATGGCGAGTTCCGGCCCGTGTCGGTCGAGGTCTTCGAGTTCGAGGTTTCGGGCCTCAAGGTCGTGCAATCGTGGCTCAAGTACCGCATGAAGAAAGGCGCGGGCAAGAAGTCCTCGCCGCTGGACGACATCCGGCCCGAATGCTGGACCAGCCAGTTCACCACCGAGCTGCTCGAACTGCTCTGGGTGCTGGAGGCGACCGTGGCCGGTTATCCCGAACAGGCGAAGCTGCTGGACGCCGTGTTCGCCGGCCCTTGCTTCCAGGCCGACGAGTTGCCTCCCGTGCCAGAACACGCGCGCAAACCCCCTTCGCGAACACCCCTGCTGGACGAAATCAAAGACGACTGAAGGGCCGTCTTTCCTGAAGACCTCCTCCTCAAGCCTCACTTCTGGGCCTTTCAGACCAGGACTCGCGGCTCCTGGTAGCGCATCCTAAGCTGGGGTTGGAAAGTGATTTGATAGAGCCTAGAGAGAAAAATCCCTTGACACTGGGTTGTTTTTAGGGTTATGCAATAAATACTCGCCCAAGATATTATTGGGTCTGCTTCATTTACCTCCCTGCTGTGATCTTGCGCTAGCGGCGAGCGTGTAATTATCAAAGGGTAATTTTTATCATATTCGTGATGGTGCCCGGCCTCTCTTTATATGACCCACACGGGAATTTCTGACGGCGATGCCAGGGAGTCCCTGTGAAGCAATAAAGGTCAAGCAAAGGAGGCAATGAAATGAGAAAATCGTTGTTCACTCTTGCCATTCTGGTTTCGATCTTCGCTCTGATCGGAACCGCCTCGGCCGGAAACTGGAGAGTCCCCGGTGATTTCGCGACCATTCAGGAGGCCCTCGACAGCCCGGACGTGGCTGCCGGCGACCGGATACTGGTCGCCTCCGGCGAGCACGCCGGGGCCACGGTCAACAAGGCCGTCGAGATCAGGGGCCAGGGTCGGGCCGTGATCACGAGCGGGCCCCTGGAATTGCGGCCTGGCCAGTACGTGGGGTTCTATTTCGATTACAGCGGCGCCGGCAGCAGCGCCAGGATCAGGAACCTCGAGTTTGACGTCGCCTTCCCGGTGTTCAGCCGGGGGGCCGACAACGTCATCGTCGAGCACTGCTCCATGACCGATCCAATCCAGGGAGTCTCGGCCTGGAGCGGCGACGGCTGGATAATCAGCCACAATGAGATCAACGGCCTGAGGACGATGAACGGCGGCGGGATAGGCATCCTGCTCGGGTCCCGGGCCGGCGACACGGCCGACAACAGTTTAGTCTCCTACAACCGCATTCGAGGGACCCTGAGCGTCTGGTCAGAAGACGGAGGCGGATACAACGGCTCGGGCGTGGTTCTCTACGCCGACTTCAGGTGGGGCGGGTTAGGAGCCAGCCAGATCACCGGCAACCGGGTGACCCACAACACCATCGGTCTGGTCAGCGACGACCCGGAGGTGGTTGATGTTGTCGCCCTCGAATTGACCGACACCAGCGGGGCTTCGGACATCATTTGCGACAACGCCATAGGGTTCAACGACTTCCGGGGCACGGCCCTGCAGATAGCCCTCACCCCCGAAGAACTGGGGGATTGTAACGACATCTCCCGCAACCTGGGCGACAACCGCGGCCACGGGGCTCATCCGGGTCCGTTCCACTAACCCCGAAGACCCGGCAGCCTGAAGCCGGGTTATGGGCCATCAGCCTGGGGTAGCTGGGCCCTTGAGGCTTGGCTGTCCCAGGCGGAATCTGCTTCACTCTCCGGCCATCCAGACCAGGACTCGCGGCCCCTTCCGGCGCCATCTGGGGTCCCTGGTCACGGGTCGCACCTCCAGGCCGGCCAGCTGGGCCAGCCGCCGGGCCTGGCCGCGGGCTCGGTGTGGCGGCAGCCCGCGGCAGACCTCCTCGGCCATGACGGTCAGGATGTCGAGGGAAGTGGACACGCAAGACCCCATGGCCGGGGCCGTCGGGTGGTGGTCCCGGCGGCCTCGGCACTGTCCGGCAAGGAGGCGTGGATGGATTCTCAGAAAGCAAGGGCCACCCGATGGGTAGCCCTTGTGGAGGTGGCACAAGGACGCCGGTCAGGGTTTCCTTGCTGAAGGGAGACCCTTCAGGACCGCGTCCCAGGCCATAAGGAATTTCAATAGCAATTGCTCTGGCCCATTGCAATAGTCGATCAGTTGAAAATCGATGGTCGGTTATTTTTCCCCGACCAGCCGTTGACCGGCGGAGAGGATAGTCGAGCCGCCCTGAAAAAAGGGTCGCCCGGTGGGCGATCCCTGGTTTGACGATGTGACGATCAGTGTGCTAAAAAAGGCGTGGCCGGGAAACGATTTCCCCCTGGCCCACGCCTCGCGAGAACTATAGCGATTATGCCTCAATTTCGGTCCCCTTTTCAACCCCCAATCGTGGGGTGATCGTGGGGGGATTGTCGTTTTTTTCGGCCAAGGCCCGGTCAATCGCCTCCTGGATGTGCCACCGGGTGGTGAAGATGGGCGCCTTCTCGCCCTCGCCCAACCGGGCGTAGGGCACCCCCAGCCAGTCCAGCCGCCGCTTGGTCGCGTCCTCGGTGGCCGTGCCCAGCTGCCGGCCGATGGCCTCCAGGCCCACCACCAGGTCAACCCGCTCGCTCATTCGATCAGCCCCCTTTTCCTGGCCGCCTCGCCCAGCAGCTCGAACGAGCTCAGCAAGGCCTTCTCGAAGTCCCTGGGCCCCAGCTCCAGGGCCTGAAGCAGCGCCGTCCATCCCTCGTCCTCCTCCTCGTCCCTGGGCGGCCAGGGTCGGTTGCAGTTGGCCACGAACCCCGCCAGGACCGCCCGGGCCGCCTCGGGCAGGGCCCCGAAGGCGTAGCCGAACTCCTCCAGGGGGCCCACCCCCTTGGGCGCCGTGCTGGGGATCATCGGCTCCACCGTTGCCTGGCCGGCCTGGAGCTCGTCGGCCTCCCGGGGCTCATCCGCCCCGACCAGCCCGGCCAGCTCCTGGATCAGCCTTCGGCCCTCGGACCGGCCGGTGAGCCCACGGCCTCGTGATGGACCGGCCGGCCCTGGGGATCGACCACGGCCACCCCGGTGCTGGCCAGGGAGGGGTCGAGGCCCATCACGACTATTTGATGGGAAGTTTTTAGCTCAGGGGCAGGACAAAACAAAACCGCCATCGGTTCTCCTTTCCGAAGAACCGACGCGGTTGATTAGGCTTCGGGCGTCCCGGGATACACCACCACGAGATCCCGGAACCGGCATCCCTTTACCGGCCGCCACCAAGATAAAGGGTTACCCGGATCGTCAGGCACAGGATAGTGGGTCAGAAGGCGGGTGTCAAGAGCCTTTTGGGTATACGACTGTCAGCTGCATAGAGCCGCAGTCGCATCATTAGTCCGAATCGATCACCTTTATAGGCTGTTCGACGCCAACAGTCAGGTTGTATCTCTGGATGTGCATGATCACTGATTTACTGAGCTTCTGCCCTTTGCCTAGTAATTTCTTCTTGGGTGAAACAGTATAAACGTCATGAGCGAGAATCATGTCTTCTTTCAGTTCGTGCGTCCTGACTTCTCTCAGGACATGTCGGGCCTCAACTCCAAGAACGTCCTCCAAAGCCTCCAGAACGGTCGGGTCGTAATAGCCAGTCCGGCCTTTCATCTCGGCCAAAGCCCCTCTCACGGGCCGGCCAGAGAAAATCAATGCGTCGAGGTCTATCGCGACCTTGAGTATTCTGGCCCCCAAAGGGATCTCTTCACCTTTACGAGCGTTATCAGGAAACCCTGATCCATCGTATCGCTTCTCTTGGTAGGCGATGATTTCGGCGACTTGGTCCATTCTTGGAATCCGGCTTATCAAATCAGCCGCCATCCCAGGGTGGTTGTCAAAAAGAGCCTGTTCTTCGGGAGGCAGGCTCCGACCCTTGGCTATTCTTCTTATCGAGTAATCGGGAAAGACAATCAGTCCAATCTGTGAAAGCATGGCCGCCACCGCGATTTCCCATTTCGGTGAAGCGTCCATTTGCCGGGCGATCTCTTTCACCCGATCGGCGATGCGGGAGGCGCGGCCAAAGGCCTCCGGTTTGGCCAGCGACAGGAGCTCGGCCAGAACCGCAATGCTGCCGCTCAGGGTTCTTTCCAGAAGGTCGCGTTCGGCCTTGACCAGCTTGTACTGCCTGATTCCATCCGCGAGTGACCTGGCCAGCACGGCTGCGGGACACGGTTTGGTCAAGAGTCGAAAGATGTTGCCTTCGTTGACCGCCTCGATGGCCGTCTTCAGATCGGCGTACCCGGTGAGCAATATCCTGACGGTGTCGGGGTGGGCTATCTTGACCTTGGACAGAAACTGCACGCCGTTCATCAGGGGCATGCGGTAGTCCGAGATAACCACCGCGTAGGGACCGCGCTCGGATATAGACTTCAATCCCTCAGCAACTCCCTCGGCGGTGTCCAAGCTCAGTTTGCCGGCAAAGAGGCGCTTGAATGATTGCAGCAACTGAGGGTCATCATCGACGACAAGTATCCTGTAATCCATTATCACTTCCATGCCTGAAATCTCTCTCGGTTGGGCTATGGCGTTTCGGAATCAAGGTGATCGAGTGTTTCCCTTCCCCGAAGAAGCTCCAGGCTGGCTTGGGCGGCGTCGGGGTCATAGAGGACGCCCTTGTTCCTCTCCACCTCCTTCAAACCCTCGTCCAGGCCGAGGCTGGGTCGATAGGGCCGGTGGGAGCTGATGGCCTCGAGCACGTCGGCCACGGCGATTATTCTCGCCTCCAGAAGTATCTCCTCGCCGCTGAGACCCAGGGGGTATCCCGAGCCGTCTATCCTCTCGTGGTGTTGAAGGACCATGTTGCTGATCGGATATTCAAAGTCTATCGGCTTCAGGATTTCATAGCCCACCTGAGGGTGAAGCTTGATGACGCCGAATTCAAGTTCAGACAATCGACCAGGTTTATTCAGAAACTCAGCTGGCACATATATTTTACCTATATCATGTAAGGTTGCAGCCATCCGGATTGCGTCAACCCGCCCCTTTGAAAGGCCCAATCGTTCGGCGAGGATGCAGGAGAGGTTGGCCACGCGCCTTTGATGACCGGCTGTGTAGGGGTCTCTGGTTTCTACCATTTTAGCGAAAGCAAGGATCATCCTTTCCATGCTCTTCCGCCATTTGCGTAGGCCTTGCAGCTCGCGCTCCGCAAAGATTAACTGGTAGTACTTGATCCCCTCGTCCACGGACCGGGCGAGCGACTCCGGAGGACACGGCTTGGTCAAGAAGCGAAAAACCTGGCCCTCGTTTATGGCTCTGACGGCCACCTCCAGGTCCAGCTGTCCGGTCAGCATCATCAGCACCGTATCCGGCGCAACCTCGCGGACGCGCCCCAGGAACTCAACTCCATCCATTTCCGGCATCCGATAGTCGGAGACGACAACGGCATAGGGTCCCTTCTCCAAAACGGCCTTCAGGCCCTCGGCCCCACTCAGGGCTAAATCCAGGTTGAACTTGTGTCGCAGCCGTCGCCGCAGAGCCTTGAGA
>Ga0209270_1003601_pt1 | contig 13087 bp, 12 predicted proteins | sample MTBAKSrepl1MetaG_FD_187456 | JGI IMG/M metagenome (GOLD analysis project Ga0209270, IMG submission 187456) | Enrichment culture microbial communities from Arthur Kill intertidal strait, New Jersey, USA, that are MTBE-degrading - MTBE-AKS1... | ecosystem: Environmental > Aquatic > Marine >...
CTGACTTGAACTCGGCTGAGTACCGCCGCCGGCTTACCTGCCGCCCACTCTTCTGATCGGTCATGGATCACCTCCGTCAAGCAACTTACTCGCTTAACTCGGTGTCCGCTAAATCTGGGCTGGATCATTGACCACATGCCCCAGTCTGGTCAGCTGCGCGGCTAAATGCTCCCGAATCCAGGCGAACCCGGCGGTCACTACAATCCTGGCCATGGGTCCTGCTTTCCTTAAGGTGTTAAGGGGACCAAACAAGGCTTTTTCGAAGCATCGAACTGGTTGCCCAGTGAAATATCACTTATCAGTGGTCGCTAGGCTTGCTTTGGCGAGGCTGGCCGAAACTTGGCCACGGCGGCAAGTGGTGGCAAGCGGTTCTCGCTGTGTCTTTATTAAATTATCCTTTGAAATCCTGGAAGCGTACAGATGAGAGATCATCTAAATAATGATGATGTAAAATCACTAGTATAAGAGCTCAGATAGGCGGGCGCTCAAGCTGACCCATTAAGTGTGCCCAGAGGTTCCAGTCGCGCATGGAAGGCAAGGGACCGTGCATAGTTAACGCGGTTCAATTTTTAGGGCACCCCAAAATTTTTTTAATCCATCGGCCGCCGGGAAGTGACTATTTTTTAACTAAATAATACCACCTGTCTTTTTTGGGGATAACCTGATTTACCCGGGCCAACATCCAGGCCGTCCGTGATATGAGCCTCTAACCTCCCGTCCTCTTAACGAGAAGTGGTTTGCAGGTTGGTGCTAGGGTTGGGCGAGCTCATGGAGCCAGGGGCTGGCTCAGCTTTCCAGCCCCCTCCAGGCCTTTGAACAAGGCGACGAGGTCAGTGCCCATTGTCCCGTTGCTGGTTACCAAGGCATCTTGCGTGGAGTACAAGGTACCTTGGGCTTGAAAATGATTGAGAAACTGCAATTTGCCTTCGGTATAGACGCACAGATAATTATGAAAATATCCAGTCGAATATAGTGTTGACCCGATGCGCCTGATTGACTGATTGTTTTACCGATTGATTTCGCCGGATTACCCCAAGTTGCACAACAGCATAATAAGCAAGAATATGGCGGATACGCATCAAATAACACAGATATATCCTTGGGCTTGAAATATCCACGGAATATGTGCGAACAATATCCTCCCTTGGTGGAAAAGCTCTCTTTAGGATGGCTCTTGCCTTACCTTTAAACCCTTTTATTTTTTTAATTTTCGCAAATTGGTCATTTGCAAGTCCAAGGCGTGGATCCAATGGGCTTATGTTAAATATATGTTCTTTAATTTCATTAACGAAATGATCCTGGAAATCATTCGGTTTTAAATTAGTCATTACACCATTAGGCGGGACCACTCCAAGCAGTTCCCGCGCAAGTAGTAACATTAGGTATACGCACCTATTGCTTCCCCACAACCGAGACCTCTCTATTGCCAATTGCCAGTCTAGCTTCCCTTCGGAGCGCTTTGCCAAACCAGATATATCACATAGAGAAATCAACGGAAACCCTGACTTAAGATGGGAACATGCATGAATACATAAATGTAAAAATAGATCTTCCGTAGAAAGAATCCCGACTTCTACATCACAAATATTGACAAGGCCTGCTCTTTCCCACAACCCCTCTATATTTACTCCAATAGGGCTGTCTGGAGTTACTAAATTCCAATGTAATTCTATCGTCGTCCCTCTTGAATTAGTAAATGGTGGCAGATGATGGTGAGTCTCTAGTTTTTTTTCCCATGCGGCATAGTATGGCTCATAGCCAAGGCCTAAAAGAATCCTTCCCGCACTAACCAAGTTTTCCTTTTTTACCAAGAGATCGACATCGCACATTGGTCGCAAGGCAATATCGCCATAAATATTTTTTGCGATTGAAAAACCCTTAAGCGCAATGACCGGAATTAAATTATCGGCTAGAATTTTTATATATTTTGATACATCAAAAAAAAGGCTAGTGTTAAAGATAGCGGTATCCCTGTATGATTGCCGGAGTCTTTTTCTTACATTAACTGTTACTAATTCAGTCGAAATATTGCGAGTTTTAATCTCTCTATATAACAATCCACCTACATTCAAACGCAAGGCACAGTCTGCCAGACCCTCCCCGCCATCCGACTTCAGCTTGTCTATGCTGGAGTTGGGAATTTCTCGTCCTGAAAGAAATGAACATAAGAGCATGCCAGTTTCCAAATTATCCATGTTAACTCCAGTATTAGTGGTTAACGATAGGATTGGGCTTGCCGCTCAAATAGTTCAGCGTAAACACCTTGATAGCTCATTAATTCATGGTGAGTGCCATTTTCGATTACGTTGCCTTGTTTTAGAACATAAATCCTGTCAGCCATCCGAACGGTGGAAAAACGATGACTGATCAGAATGGCTGTGCGACCTGAAATTAGTTGGCGAAAACTTTTAAATGCCTCATATTCTGCCTTGGCATCCATGGAGCTTGTAGGTTCGTCAAGGACGATGACCTGGGCATCGCGCATGAACGCGCGTGCCAGTGCCACTTTTTGCCACTGACCAATGCTCAGTTCCTCTCCATCTTTGAACCACTTTCCCAAAATTGTCTCGTAACCGTGAGGCAACGAGTTAATTAGATCGTCAGCTCCCGAGAGACGCGCCGCTGCCAAGACGCGCTCATGGTCTGGTGATAAGTCGGTATTTCCAAACCAAATATTCTCTCTAGCTGATAAATGGTAGTGAGCGTAATCCTGGAAAATTATGGCGATTTCTTTTCGTAAAGCCTTCGTGTCAAACTGGCGCAGGTCTATACCGTCAAGGGTAATGCTCCCACCTGTGGGGTCATAAAAACGACACAACAACTTGATCAAGGTTGTCTTGCCGGAGCCATTTTCGCCGACCAAAGCCACCACTTCTCCCGGCTTAATAGTCAGCGAGATATCCTCAAAAACCTCTCTAGTGCCCCCGGGATACTTAAAACTAACGTGGTTTATGGCGATGCCACCTTCCATCGTCCTAGGCAAGGGTAAGGGATCAACCGGTTCGACAACTGTACGTTTAAGATCAAGAAATTCATATAAATTTGTCAAGAAAAGGTTGTCTTCATACAGACCTCCCAGGCTGCTCAATAACCCCTGGAAAAAACCCTGTAGGCGTTGGAATGCCTGATAATACATCACCAAATCACCTAATGTAATTTTTCCCCATATCGCTTCATAAGCAAGGTAAGCATACGAGCCGTAGATTGCCGTGGTCGCAAAGGACTGAGCCGCAAAATCAGCGACACTACGCCTGCGCGTAATGGCAAGTCTTCCCTTGCGGAGTTTCTTTCGGATTTCGCTAAACCGGCTCATGAACAGAGGCCCGAGGTTAAACAGGCGAACTTCCTTGGCGTGGCTGCTGTCGGTGAGCATCCAATTGAGGTAGCCAGCTTGCCGTTCCGTGGATGTCTGCTCACGTTGCCAGCGATACATCTTGCCAGTGTATTTTATTCTCACTACTGAACCGGAAATGACGGCGGTGAATAGTATTATCGCAATTACCCAATTAAATGATAAGACCAAGCCACCTATTGCCAGCAGCGAGATTCCATGCTGGCCGATTTGGGCCAATCCATTCACGATACTGATGGGACGATGGGGGGCCTCGCGTTGGGCGCGATGAAGCGTATCGTAGTATTTCGCGCTTTCGTAATACTCCAGATCTACCTCAATAGATTTGGCGAGCAGGACGTCGTTCATGTGATCCGTGACAATAAAAGCCTGCCACTCGCTTATCAGTCCCGCTATCGAACGGATCAAGGTGGCTAACAGCGTCACTGCGGCCATTAAAGCAATGATCCAAAGCACATGTACGATAGCCGCCTCTTTATCAGGGGCCTTCAGACCTGCGGTTACGGCGTCCACCATGAGCTTCATCAGATACAGGGGCAGTAAAGGCAATACCCCCAGGACCACAATGAGCACTCCGTGCGCGATAGTCCAACCTTTGGCGCTTTGCCAGACAAAGCGCAAGGCTCGGCCAAGATGCAGCACACGTTGGATCTTCTGCTTTATAGACTCAGAATTTTCTTGCATAATAACAGCGGCTTAAGCTGATATTTGCGACTTAGATTCGGATTCATCGTCGCGACGGGTTTCCCACAGTTCGTCACCGTGGCTATTCTCAAGCGCCTGTTCGATTTTTTGCCAGAAGGTGCCCGTCATACTGAGATGAAGCAAATGTGCTGGTATCACCCGGGCCAAGGCGCAAAGATTATTGAACTGTTCCATATGCAGAGCGTGGAGTTCTTCTTTGGTCAAGCCCGGGCACATGAACATTGAGGCCTGCCTAACACACTCCCCTATAAGACTCACTGCCTGCCCCGAGCCTAACCGTTCCACCCGGTCTTCTGTCGCCTGGTCCAAAATATAGATGCCCTTGATCGGCACAGCTCTTTGTACATCCCAAGCACCTCCCGGCCCTCCGTCCTGGAAACGGCTCCACGTGGGCCAGGGATGCGCCCAATAATTGCCAAGTGGGTCTCGCACCACCAACGTGGTATCGTCGCACAGCGAGCGCCAATGGGCTGGGAGCCTATTGCTGGCAGTGGTTTTGCCGGTACCGCCGGGAGCAGCCAAGATCACACCGATGCCGTCCCGTTCAGCGAGTGCACCGTGTATGAGTACTCCTCCTTGGGACTGCGCTTCGCGAGCCAAGACAAGCGATAATCTCACTAGATTTACATACGGGCCACCCCAGTGATCCGATGGACTCAGAATGCAAACAACAACGCCGTGCCTTTGGGATGCCAACGGCACATAACAATCCGCGGCGGACGAATGCGCATCAACCTGGACGAGAAGCCGGCATATCTTATCTTTATGGGAGACTTTGCCTACATTTGTGGTAACGCTTAACCGCATCGCGCTTCCCAATTGCGCAACGATGGATGCGGCTTCCTCGGTCCCAGCTGAAATTACCCAATGAGTCCCATCTGCCAACGCCAAGTCATACATAACCTCCTGCGTCAGTAAATGGTTTTTGGCTGGCTGCTCAGCCAAAGCCTGACGTTTTGGTCGTCCCTTATCCCGCTGCCCCTGAAGCATCTTCCCATCCACAATCAATTGAAAGGGACGTTGAATTTGCCATCGATTCCGTTGATCGTTGTAGCGCCCAATTATTCGCTGTCCCAGCAGAAGCTGGAATTGATCCCGGCCCTGAACCTTGAAAGCGACCACTCGCGGCCTTAGTGGGGCCGGCAACAACCAAGCGAGCCCTCCCCAGTGAGACAAGGACTGATATAGGGGATGGAGCAGAGGAGACACGCCACGGTCGAGTACACGCCGGCAGCCAAGCCAGAGGCTTGTCAAGTGGCCCAGAAGCCCTCCGGCTATCCTCCGCCGCTTCTGGCCACGCCAAGCGGCCACCACTTGGCCCTGAATCCTCTCGGGCGGCAAAAGGAAATCATCCTCTTGAGTGTTGTTGTCGCCGAGCGTGGATATTCCTGCGGGGCTTACCCTGACAACGCGGTGTACGACCAGTTGATCATTCTCCGGTGACAGAAAAAGAGCCACATCGCCAACCCGCAAGGGCCTGCCGTCATAAGGCATGATCTCCATGATCTCCGGCTCGCGTAGAGTCGGATTCATGCTGGGGCCATCATAAGCAGCAAAGAAAATGGCCCCGGATTTATTCCCTTTACAATTTTTTAACGGCATTGGCGATAGTCACAAGTTGGTACGTGTGGGTCATTTCGCCAGGCGTGAAGCTGGAAATAATCCAGCGTTATTGGCTTGTTCACAGAACCAGTATGGCGCCCACAGGGTGCCCTTGCTGTAGTAGTTCTGGGCTACGCATGCGCCTAGGCATCGGCCCTTCATCAAGCAGAGGCCGCAGACCCCTTCCAATCTTTCGGGCAGGCCCTCGCGCAGTGCTTTTAAAATAGCGTTATCTCGCCACACATCTTCCAGGTTGGCCTTGCCTACCGCTCCAAAAATCAAATCAGGAACCTGTTCGCCGATGCCGCACAAGGCATAGTGCCCGCTGGCGATAACGCCCAAAATGCCAAAGATTCCGCAGGCACCACATCCATTGCCACTGGCTATGCGCTTGAGATTTTTAAAGGCATGCGGGTGATGAAAGAATATGTCTACCTTGGCCTGGGGCGCCAGTACCTGTTCCACATACCGCCCCAACTCAATGAGGCGGGCTATAGTCAAGGCCTCTTGGGCTTCATGCAGCTTTTCGCCTCGCGCGGTGGGCTGCACCACGTTGAACTTGAGTGAAGATGCGCCCAGTTCCTCGGCCATTCGCACCATGTCGTCCACTTGGTCAACATTTTTGCGCATCAACGAAAAAATTATCTGGGGCTTGGTGCCGGTGGCAACAAGGTTGCGCACCGCCTGCCGGGCCGCATCAAAGGATCCCGGCACACCGCGAATCCAATCGTGGGTGGCTGCATCGGTTCCGTCTAGGCTTATGGATACGGATCGGTTGGGACATTTGGCGATCTCGGCGGAAATCTCCGGTGTACACAGCAGGCCATTGGTCTCTACCGTCAGCCTTAAATCCTCGCGCCGAACAATCTCCAGCAGCGTTTTGAAGTGGGGATGTAACAACGGCTCGCCGCCGGTAAGTTTTACGCCACTCAGGCCCAGCGGTTTGGCTTCGCGGATGGCCGTTTCGAACAACTCAACCGGCAGGGTAGCATGATGCTTGTCTGCAGTTTCAAACCTGGGTCCCATCCAGCAATGGCGGCATGCCAGGTTACACCCTTCGGTCAAGTAGAAATATAAAGTGTTGATCGTACGCATCTCCGTCGGTTGCGTATCTTGCTGTTTAGTACCGCTCATATGATTGCGCCGCCGTCCTCGAGAAAACGTCGCATGCATGCATCTGGACTGGGGTGGTCTACCTGGCCCGTCAAGGTATAAGCCAATCCCGGGCAGTTGCCTGTGCAATAGGGGATGTATGAACAACCGGCACAGAACTCAAACTCGGCCAACGAAATGTTATGGCGGCTACGCAGTTGGTTCAGGTCCGGGCTGTTTTGCCATACCTCTGCCAGCGAATCATGGTTGATGCGCCCTAGTTCCATATGGGCCAACATGTTGCAGGGAACGATTGCGCCATCAGCGCGCACGGAGATTTTGTTGCTCGGACAGCCGCATCCGGTGAGGCGGCCACCATTGTGAAAGGCCGGCTTGTCCTGCGCCCGTGCTTCTTCCATCCGGCGCCACATGCGCCCATCCGTCAATGGGCCGGCGCTCGATGAGATGCGTCCTGGGTATTTTTCCGTGAGGCGCAGCAAGGTCGCCATGGCCACTTTTCGTTCATCTACGTTCAGCAGCACCTCATCGGCATTCACGCAGCATGTGCCCATATAGCCGGCAGAGTTGGTGCTGAAATCCGGAAGACCTAGATCATCCAGGAGAAAATGTGCGATGTTCTCCAAATCATGCACGTTATGTTGATGAATGGTGACCCGCACGGTCACGCCGATCTGATGGCGTTGCAGGGTGCGGATACCGCGAAGTGCTTTCTCAAAAGAGCCTTCCCCGCGACAGGAGTCATGTGCTTGCGCACTAGAGCCATCCACTGACACCTGGACATGCTCGCAACGACCAGTGCCGGCGATGAAAGCGGCGATCTCATCATCAATAAGGGTGCCATTGGACAGGAAGGCGAAGCGCATCCGGTTGCGGACGATACCATCCAGGAGTACGGGTAGGTCCTCTCGGATAAACGGCTCTCCCCCTGCCAGGGTAAGCGTCATCACGCCCAGCGACCCCAATTCATCGAAAAAGGTAAGCCATTCGTCGGTAGGGAGATCGCGATAAACCACTTCTGGGTTGTTGAAGAAGTAGCAGTAGCGGCAGCGAAGGTTGCAGCGCGAGGTGATTTCTATGGTGAGGCTACGCGGGGTGCGCATAAACCTTGGCGTCGTTGGTTCTACCTTTTCCTTTTCCCTAAGTGCCTCATACATCAGTTAGTTACTGTCCTGTTCCATTCCCACAAAACCGTTTTCAGCCAGGATGCCAACAAAGGCGGCGATCTCCTCGCCAGAGGCGTCCGGAGTGTCTTCAAAACTGTTCTTGATCTCCGACACGATACCTTCGATGTCTCTTTTGCCATCCATGAGTTTCCATACTGCTACACCCACAGGATTGGTCCCCACGGCAGCGGCAGTATCGGCATTGAAGAGTACGGCCCAGTCATCGAACTCCTCGCGGAGCACAACGATGGGATTGGCAATCGGTCTGTCGGTTTGTTTCATGTAGCACACATCCCTCAGCAATAGCATTGGTGGCACGAGTGACAAACATGTCGCCTCGCGTCACGCCAAAAGGATGAGGCCCGTCCATCTTGAGGGATTGTTTCGGAACGACCACCTCTTAATCTAAATGCAACTTTCGCCATGAAACCATTCAGGCAGAAAATTGCTTTAGAACGTCAGACAAGCCTGATCGCGGTTTCTTTCACCTACTTTCGACCATGCTATCTGTTAATTGGCAGTGCCGGCCGTACAAGCACTGGTGGCGGCAGTGCCGCCCGAGCAGGCCCGTAGCGCCGCAGTGCCGGCCGTGCAATCCCTAAGTGCCGTGGGCCCTGCGGTGCAGTCCTGTGTCGCAGTACTACCCGCCGTGCAATCGGTTGTTCCACCACCTCCGTCACTGGCGCCCGCGGCACAGTCCGCACCGGAGTCAGCCGCGCCCGCACTGCAGATTACGGAGACAACCGAACTTCCGGTTGCACACACTCCAGACCCTTTGGCCATCTCCCCTAGAGGTACAAGGATCGGCGATTCGTACTTTTGCTTATCTTTAGGAATTTGGTCCGACATCGGTGGCATCTCCTTTTTAATTAGCCAGTTTAATATGCTCCTAGCCAGGGCGGGCATTGTTTATAATCACGTAAGCGCAGTTGTTGTCAGAGGTCCGCTCCCGCTTATGCGCTGCTCTGAGTTCAACTAAACTTGGGGTTCAAGCGCCCTTTAAGCTCCAGAAGGTGTCCGGCGTCCGTGGGTAGGGCATTAGGGCTTTACTAGTAGCCACATCAAGCCTTTCAGGCAGCCTGTTGATCGTAACTCCTCTGAATGCGTAGCCAGAACTCAACTGTGGGGCCGTAGTGCTGGGCCAGCTTGTGCGCTAGTGACAAGGAAATAGGAGCTTCACCCGACACAACGCCCTGCAAAGAGGAAAGGGGCACGTCCAGTTTGCCAGCCAAGCGCTTCATGGTCTCCCGCCGGGGCACAAGGAATTGGTCCAATAGAACGTCACCCGCCCGAAGCGAGTCACAACCGTTGTTTTTCATGCCGACACTCCGTTGCGAAAGAATTCATCTCTTATCTTTCAGCTGAGGCCTAAAGCCTGTGCTCCTTAACGTGTTACGGGGACCGTACAAGACTCTCGATGCGTCGAGCTAGTTGCCCAGGGAATATCACTTATCACTGGTCACTAGGCTTGCCTTGGCGAAGATGGCGGAAATTGGCCACAGGCGGCAAGTGGTAGCAAGCGATGCACGCTATAGATGCACGCTATATTTGTATTAAATTATCCCTTAGAACCCTGGAAGTGCATAGACGAGAGATCGTTCAAATAATGACTATATAAAATCACTATTATCAAAGTTCGGATAGGCGGGCGCTCAAGCTGACCTTTTCTCCTAATATACCAATTTTACGGCGTATATGGTGCCTATAGGTCGCGACCGTATCTGTTGAGACTTTCAATACCTCGGCAATTTCCTTCGACGCCAAACCCTCGCGGATCATCATGGCCACCTGGATCTCTCTAGGTGTGAGGCCGAACTTAGGTGAGTTCAGCCGTTGGGCAAAAGATGAGGTGATCTGTCTCAGCTGAGAAACTAGCAGCTTCACCACTTTTTGCTGGTTCTGGTCAAGCCCCGACTCCAGCAACCCCTGCAGGCTGGGTACAAGGAGCCGGTGCGTTTGCTGGGTAATGGCATTCTCCAATTCTTCCTTGTCTTCTTCGCCACGGCGCATCAAAACCCGCAAGGCGGTGTTGGCCTCCTCCAATTCCACGGTTTTGAATTCCAGTTCGATTTTTTGCTCACGCAACTCCTCAGCGGCCTTTTTGCGTTTTTCCAACCCTTCCTGCATATCCCGGTTGGCCTGGAACAGTTCCTGAGTTCTCCTCTGCACCTCGGCTTCCAGGGTGTCGCGCGACTTACGCAAGGCCCGCTCGTCTTTCTTGCGTCTGGTGATGTCGCGGCCTACCATCCAGACACCGGCAAGTTTGCCAAACTCAAATTCCGGCTCCACAATGAAATAGACAATCAGGTAGCCACCAGTGCTGGATAGAATCCTTGTTTCCTCGGCTATCCCTCCTTTCCCAGCCAGGGCGGTCTGTATTACCTCCTTGGCCATACCCAGGTCATCAGGGTGAAGCAAATCCCAAAAATTGCGCCCCAGCCAATCATCTCTATTGAAACCGGTAAGTTTCTCAAAAGCCGGGTTTAGGGAACCAATGGTCCCATCCGGCAAAAGGGTGAAGACCCCATCCGGCAAAGTCTCTACTAGGAGGCGGTAACGCTCTTCGCTATGGCTTAGTTGGTATTCAGTTAGCTTGCGCTCGGTTACATCGACGATGGCCATTCTGAATTGCAACGGGAGGCCGTCCTCATCCAATTGTGGCGCGCTTTCCACCTGGGCGTGGAATCGGGCCCCGTCATTTTTGATCATTTCGATGGCTAGGGTTGTTTTACCGCCGTCCCCGGCCGCTGACTTAAGGTGTTTAAGTAAGGCTTGTTGGCCCTCGCGCTCCACGAAGAGATAGAGGCTTTGCCCCGCCAGCTTCCCGCGCGGCAGGGCCAGCATTGTGGCTATGGTCAGGTTGGCTTGAAGAATTCTTCCCTTGGGGTCGGTGCTGAGGTAACCCACTGGAGCCTGGTCATAAAGATCGAAATACTGATCCCGCGACTCCTCAAGTTCCTCCCGGGTGCGTCGCAGTTCCTCGTTCTGGATCTCCAGTTCTATCTGATGGATTCGCAGTTCCTGAAGGATGGCGGAAAATTTTTCCGGCTGCAAATCAGAGTCGTTAGAGGAGCTTACTTGCAAGCGCCCCTCAGCCATCCGGCGCAATTCTTGTGGTTCGGTCTGGCCACGGGGGGGCTTTTTCATCGTTGACTCCGTACCAGTGCTCTATTTTGCCGCCTGCTGCCAATACCATTATGCTTGAAGCCTGCCGCTCAGGTCATCGGTGTAATCGATTTATCCTCCAGGGCTTGGGAGGTTCGAATTTATGGGAGGCGAGGAAAGCTACAAGTTGGGCAGCAAATTTGGAGTGTAAGTAATGCTAAGCAAGCTTCACTCGTCGTGAGTTGGCGATTCTGAAACTTATATATCCTCGTTTTTCTCAGAGCACTCGCCAGGCATCCAGTTCCCAGCGTTAAAAATGTCATAGGACTATATATATTGAATCCCGAGCCTAGCTCACCTTGGCCCTGGGCCTATTTTATTCGGGCCTACTGCCAACTAGCCCACCACCCCACGATAACCAGCAACATCCTCAAGATCATATTCTGCGGTTTCCCATCCGCTCGTCACAGCCCTGTCCGGGTCCTCAACAAGACCTAACCCTGTCCTCGTCCTTGCTCCCAAGACCAATCCCTAAACCAATGCCTGGGCAGCTCTATTGCCCGAGCCGCTCAGTTGCAATCAAACGAACGGAGGTGAAGATCGTGCCGGAAGAGATCGTCGTGCTGTCGTCCAGCTTCTCGACCTATGTAAAGAGTTTCGTCAACGTCAAACTGGGCATCGTGGTGCTCACCAACCAGCGTGTCTTTTTCCGCGAAGGTTCCGATGTCCTATTCGATATCCCCTTGGATCAGCTCAAATCCTTCGCAGAGGGCAAACACGGCTGGTCCAAGAAAATCATCCTCCGGACCAAGGATGGGGTTGAATACGGCTTCCTGCCCAAAAAGAAACACTACGACCTGTGGCTGAAGTACTTGAGGGACCCCCAGCTGATCACCTCGGCTACAGAGGAGGTCAGTGCAAACAAGCCGGTGGTTCAAGAGGCTTTTGTCCCGCCTAAGGGGGAGGCTGGGGCTTCCACAGAAGGCAATCAGGCGGAAGTGGCCAACCTTCCCGAGGTGACGCCGCCCGCCACTCCTGACCAAATCGCAACACCCGCAAGCACAACTGTCCACGAAGGCACTTTATGGTACCTGCCGGGCATACGGTGGGTGGCCGAGCACGCCTTTTACACTGGTGGCGTGGGAGCGTGCTGCTGGTTGTTTGGCAAGCTCTACATGTGGTGGATTGGCCAGAATGTAGGCGGGACGCTGCTTTTTGCTGACTGGGGAACAGTCGCCCATGCCATGGCCGGAATTCAGGGCACTATCAAAATCCTCTACTTCCTGTGGCACTACGGCTTCTGGACCATGATCTGGGCCTTTTCCATTGCTCTGGCTGGCTTCATCGCTGGAACTGTGATTGAGCTCAAACAGGAGTCCTCTGCCGGTACCCCCTCCAAATAGTGATGACTGATCCCCGATGGAAACGGCTGATAGGAGGCGTCCCATGCGAACCTTTATTCTGGCGCTCTTCGTGGGCGTCCTGGTCTATGTCTTTCCCAGTCCTGCTTTGTGCCAGGGCAGCGACCTGGATCAAATCCTCAATCTGACCAAGTCCATATTAAGCGAACTGCAGACCGGTAGCCCTGGATCGACGGAAGCTTTCCCCGGCAGCCACACTGATCGCAGGTTGAAGCAAGGAGCTTACTGGATTCCCACTGGCAATCCTTGGCACAGCATTCTCCCGAGCGATATTGCCGGTCATTGGAATAGGGTCAAGGAAGCAAACGGTAAGAAGGTCTACTTCGTTCCCAACGTGGCCTACAACAAATGGAGAGAGTTGAAGCTGGATCAACGGGTAAAGCTCCGTAGGCTGGGCTTCAGAATTCCCGTTCCCCAGCCTGGGGATCTGGTGATGATCTTCGAGGATGTCCAACAGTCCAGGGTCTATTGGGAACGTAGATCAGGCATCCCTTCAGACTGTTTGGAGTCAGAGCCCCTGGGACAGATTTGAGGTTTCAGCTAATGGATACTCCTGGGTAAAATCACCACCCAAAGGAGTTAGCCATGAGCCAGAGTGACGGAGTGGAAGGCAAGGTCCGTGAGAT
>Ga0209270_1003602_pt1 | contig 13085 bp, 7 predicted proteins | sample MTBAKSrepl1MetaG_FD_187456 | JGI IMG/M metagenome (GOLD analysis project Ga0209270, IMG submission 187456) | Enrichment culture microbial communities from Arthur Kill intertidal strait, New Jersey, USA, that are MTBE-degrading - MTBE-AKS1... | ecosystem: Environmental > Aquatic > Marine >...
CCTCGCTGCTTTTGCTGCAACCTGTACGGTGTTATTTTTCAATTTCCATTTCCCTGAGCCGACGCCTGGCGTTTTTGACCAGGGGATAGACCATGACGGTCTTGACGCGGTCTTCGCGACGCTCGTGGTTACGATCCATCCGGCCCCTGCCGGTGGTTTCCCCCAAAACGATCCAGTTGGCCGCACGATAACACCCGCCGTCATAGCGCGACCGGTCCACCAGGGTCTCCGCCAGATAGGGGGTCACGGCATATGCTTCCTCCCAGTCCGAGGGGAGCCGTTTCAGCACAGCGGAGAGGAGCTTGCTCGCCAGGTTCCGGATCTGCGGCAAGACCAGAAACCGGCTGTTGTTGACCACATGCTGAAGCCGACGCCCCCGGGTCGCATCGTCCCAGCCGATCCATTGATCCCGTACCTTCATTCGCCATGCGGGGCTCGAAAACTGGATGCACGCCGCCACCGCGCGCCGAGGCACGGTCACGTAGGCCAGGTACTGGAGCCGTGCGCCGTAGGGCATCGCGTATCCCAGGTAGTGGTATTGGGCGATAAGTTGCCGGAACAGGCGCCGCTGCTCCGGGGTCTTTACCAATTCCAGCTCCAGCGGAGCAAATGCCCCCACGCTCCCTGTGAGGTCGGCCCAGGGGCGCTCCTGTTCAACCGGCATCATCTCCGTAGCAGGCTTCCGGGGTTGATATTCTTTCTTTCCAGGGAGTTTCAGGACCTCCTGGTCTTCCAGCCGTTCCAGCAGGTCCAGACATTCGCGGGCCTTTAGCCGCGTGTTCGCACGCTTCCAGTCCAGCAACTCGCACACGGTATAGGCCAGTTCGGTCCGGCTGATCCCGTTGCAGGTCTCGACCACCTCCTTGATCAGGGCCACCTCTTTCGGGGTAAATTCCCGACCGCAGAATTGCTGCTTTTTTATTGCCCTGCCCATGTCCGATCTCCCTTGGCTTTTTTATAGCAGAAAAAGGCAACCAAGTTCAGGAAAAAAGATCCGTCCATTCAGCCATCGTCAAGCAGGGTTCCGGAGGGCAAATTCTCTGACGGATCGATCCGGGGGTACGCCGTGCCCAAGCTATGGTATCCATTCGATATCAATAGTATTATCCGAGACAGGTCTGGAAAGGGGCAAAGCGGGCTCACTTTTTGCATAAAGTTAATGACGGGCTCGGGCGACGTCAACCATGTCCCCCATTCCGACTGAAAGGGAGAGAAACCCATGTTGAATGTTTTGGATTGTACGCCCATCGCGCAATTCGCCATCGGGCTGGATCACAGGATTACCTGCTGGAATCGGGCATGCGAGTTGCTGACAGGTTTTTCGGCCAGGGAGATGATCGGCACGGACCGCCAATGGGCGCCCTTCTATCCGGATCAGCGTCCCGTTCTCGCGGATTTTATCGTGACCGGTGATTTCGAGGGCTTTTTGGATAGTTATCAGGGAAAAGCGGCACTCAAATCAGAGGTTGTCCCCTACGCCTGGCAGGCCGCCGATTATTTCGAGGATCTGGGCGGACTCCCGAGACATATCTTCTTTGTGGCGGCGCCGGTACTTGACGCCAATGGCAGGATGGTTGGGGCAGTGGAGACCCTTCAAGACATCTCAAAGCAGGTTCGGGCCGAAAGGGATTTAAGGGCCGGCGAGCAACGGTATCGTATCCTGACTGAAAAGGTGCCTGATGGGGTTTTGCTCCTTCAGGACAGAAAAGTGCTTTTCGCAAACAGCGCTTCCGCTCAGATACTCGGGTGGGACCGTCCTGACCAGTTGATCGGCCGGAAAACCATCGGTCTCATCGCCAGAGATTTCCAGGAGGCCTTCTGCACCATGAGCGAGGCGTTTGAGGCCGGGGATTTTCAGGAAAAGGTCACAAAAATAAAATGTCTCAGGGCCGACGCCCAGGAGATCTGGGTAGAGGCCCACAATGAATTCATGCAATGGGAGGGTAAACCGGCGGTTTTGACTACCCTCCGGGATATCACCAAAACCAGACGTCAGGAGATGGCCATTGAGGCCGAGGCGGCCTCGCTCCGGAGTGAAAACAAACGGTTGAGGTATGCGGCCAGGGGCCGATATCGGTTCGGGAAAATGATCGGCAAGAGCGAGGTCATGCAGGAGGTATACGATCTCATTTTGAAGGCCGCGGCGACCGACGATACTGTCTTGATATACGGAGAATCCGGGACGGGCAAGGAACTGGCGGCCCGGGCCATCCACGAGTTGAGCGACCGGAAAATCAACGAATTTGTGCCGGTTAACTGCGGCGCCATCCCTGAGGCCCTCATGGAAAGCGAATTCTTCGGGCATAAGCGCGGAGCCTTTACCGGGGCTGTTGCCGATACCCACGGTTATCTGGCCCTTGCCGACGGCGGGGTCCTCTTTTTGGACGAGGTGGGTGATCTCCCGCTGACCATGCAGGTGAAACTGCTTCGCGCTATTGAAGGTGGCGGATATGCGCCGGTGGGAAGCAATCGGACCGAGACATCGGGCTGCCGCATTGTGGCCGCCACCAACAAAGACCTCAAGACATTGGTGGAACGGGGGGCGATGCGCGAGGATTTTTTCTACCGGATGCATGTGATTCCGTTTAACCTGCCGCCCTTGAGAGATCGAAAAGAGGATATCCCCCTGTTGGTGGAGCATTTCCTCAAGGCGTATGACAATGGCAACAAGGCGTCTCTATTGCCCGGAAAGGTGATGGAGGCCCTTTATGCCTATGACTGGCCTGGAAATGTTCGGGAACTTGAAAACATGCTGCGCCGCTATCTGGCCGTGGGCCAACTCGATTTTCTGAACCTGAAATTCTCCCCCACGTGGGAACAGCCCCGTTCAAGCGCCTCCCTGATGCACACGATGACCCTGGCGGACGCGATCGAACATTTTGAAAAAGACCTGCTGGTCAAGACCTTGGAGAAAAACCAATGGCACAAGGCACGGGCCGCCGCCAACCTGGGGATTTCCAGAAGGACCCTTTTCCGAAAGCTCAAGAGTCTGGAGCTGTGTTAGTCCCGTTTAGGGACAAAAGTGTCCCATGAGTATTTTATGATATGCTTCCAATAGGTTAAACCAATTTTTTCTGCATGATAGTGTCAGGAATGTCCCGATACATGTTGGTTGCCATTCCCGAAAGCCATCTTCCTATAGCCTGATTCATCTATCTATTACAAAGACTTAAGAAGTTCCGTCATTTCTGCGGCACACCTCTTGCTGTAAGGGTGCTGTGTCCGCTCACGGACGTGATTCCAATGGGGGCTTTATGAACATCCTGGTCGTGGAAGATGAAGATAGCGTGGCGAACCTGATCTCAGAGATCCTGGCAGTATGGGGGCATCAGGTTCAGCAGTCGGGGACGGGGAGCGATGCGCTCGAAAAGGTCCGGCGGACGGATGTTGACCTGATACTTCTGGATATTTCCCTCCCCGATATCCAGGGCCATGAATTGATCCCGTTTTTCAAGGCGTTTCAGCCTCACGTGGGAATTGTAGCCATGACGGGAAGCAATTCTCGCGAGCTGGAATCGAAGGTTCGAAGAGAGGGGGTTATCTATTACATGATCAAGCCGTTTGAGCTGAAGGCCTTGAAAGAGGTGGTGGACCATGTGTCAAAGAGAAGGGAACCGCCCTCCTTCTGTTCCGGGCCACGCGAAATAGGCGACATAATCGCCGGTTAACTGGGGCTGGAAAGCCGTTGGGATACGGATAAGAATAAGACAGAAAGTCCACTCCTGCTGTTTGTAGTGTGCCCGTGAGGGCATGGTTCTGGAGCAAAACGCCTGATCACGCGTTTCGCGTGATCACTGCGAACCCTGGGGCGGGGATGGTAAAATAGAAGTTTAAAACAAAAAATAGACAGACAATTAAAACGTTTGCAATACAAATGGAAGGAGTAAAGAGATGAAGAGAAGATCACTTGGGTTTAAACTCGTTGCAGGCGGCATTGCGGTGGTCCTGATACCGCTGGTGGTAATAGGGATTTTTGCGGTGACCAAGGCATCCAGTTCCCTCGAAGTACTGGCAAAGGAACAGGCCGTTAACATCGCCCGGGACCTGTCTAACATGACGCAGCTGGCACTCCTCCAGAGAGTGGCATTTGTAGAGGAGATGGCGCTGGGGACACTGATGAGAGAGGCGGCATCAAAAGTGGCCGACTCGGGCGTGCAAGGCGCCGTCGATGCGATCGGCAGGCTCAATGCGAGGCTGGCAGATACAGGCAAAAAGGCAGGAAAAGATATTGAGAGCATTGTTGTCAGCGATGCCTCGGGGACGGTCTTTGCGGACGGCAGCGGCGGAAAACTGAAAGGCATGTCGATCTCTGATCGCGAGTACTTTCAGGCGGCGAAAAGCGGGAAAGCAAATGTGGGCACAGCAGTGAAATCCAAGATTACAGGCCTCCCTGTCGTTCCTGTCTGCGCCCCACTGTTTTCTCCTGACGGCAAATTTATAGGAACTGTTACAACGGTTTTAAGCATTGATTTCCTGACCGACAACATCACCTCCGTCAAGTTGGGGGCAACCGGTTATCCCTTTATGGTAGACAAGACCGGGCTTGTCGTCGCCCACCCCAACAAGAAACATATCCTCGAGACCAACCTGGCAAAGACCAGGGGGATGGAGTCCATCATGGCGAGTATGCTGGCCCAGAAGAGCGGTGTGGATTCCTATTACTTTGAAGGGATGGACAAGATCGCCGGATATGCCCCGATACCGATTACAGGATGGAGTATCGGCGTCACGCAGCCCTCGGAGGAATTCATGGGGGCCGCCCATTCCATCCGGAACATGATCCTCCTCGTGGGGGGGATCTTTCTGGCCGCCACCATCCTGGCCGTCCTCTTCTTTGCGCGGGGGATCACCCGACCCATCATGACCGCGGCCCACGGGCTCAATGAGGGTTCGGAGCAGGTGGCGTCTGCCGCGAGTCAGGTATCCGCTGCCAGCCAGTCGTTGGCCGAAGGGGCATCGGAATCCGCGGCCTCTCTGGAAGAGACCTCTTCCTCACTGGAAGAGATGTCTTCCATGACCAAGCAGAACGCGGCCAATGCCAATGAGGCGGACAGCCTCATGAAGGAGGCCAATCAGGTCATCAGCCAGGCCGACGCCTCCATGGAAAACCTGACCACATCCATGAAAGAGATCTCCACAGCCAGCGAGGAGACGCAGAAAATCATCAAGACCATCGATGAAATCGCCTTCCAGACCAACCTGCTGGCGCTAAATGCCGCGGTGGAGGCGGCCAGGGCCGGAGAGGCCGGGGCCGGGTTTGCCGTGGTGGCCGATGAGGTAAGGAACCTTGCTCTGCGGGCCGCTGAAGCGGCCAAAAACACGGCCGGTCTCATCGAAGACACGGTGAAAAAGGTGGCGGAGGGCTCCAAGGTGGTGAGCGGGACCAGTGAGGCCTTTGCTGAGACGGTGGTGAGGGTTCGAAAGGTCGGCGAACTGGTCAATGAGATCGCGGCGGCATCCTCCGAGCAGGCCAAGGGGATCGAGCAGATCAACCAGGCCGTGGTGGAAATGGACAAGGTGACCCAGCAGAATGCAGCCAATGCCGAGGAATCGGCCTCCGCGTCCGAGGAGATGAACGCCCAGGCCGAAGAGATGCGCAGCATTGTGAGCGATCTGGTCCGCGTCATCGGCGGGAACGAAGAGGAGGGCCGAAAGGCAACGACCTCTCTGCAAACAGGCCGTCGGCCCGCATCAAGAGCTGCGGTCCATCATGCGAAAAAGACCGGAACGCCAAGACTGGTGCTGAAAGAGGGGAAGAAGACGAAGCCCGAAGAGGTCATCCCATTTGAGGATGACGACGTCAATGGATTTTAGCGCGAGTCCACAATGAACTGATCCCAGGGGACTCCCCGAGGTAATAACGGAACGTATTGCGGGCCTGGCGTCCAATAGAGGAGCACAAACCAGGCCCGCAATACGCCCTTCCTTTATTTGATCCGTTTCAGTCATGCATCAATGGCCCTCGGCAATTCTCATCTTGCGATCGATGGTGCCGAATACTCCGTTCGTAGTGTCGCCGTCAGGCGATTATTCACGGCCTAACGACTCCACTACAAACGGATTGCGTCAGTGCCAAAGGCAAAAGAGAACTGCTGATCGCCCAGCCGAATCTTGACATGCCCAAACGATTGATCTATACTCTCTTGTCGGAAAAGGGATTTTTTATCACGTCACGTTGCCTCACTCACGAAAAACAGAACCACCTTTAGCCTGGTTTTAAGAAAGGGACTGCTCAGCACCCGTTACACAGAGACGGTGCGATGGTCTCGTAGGAACTCCGGGCTTTAAGCCCTCCATCCCACAAACGTTCGTAGAACCTGTTGTTGTGAGACGCCTATGGACCAGAAATCCAATCGGGACTGTGGCCACTTGTTGAAATGGCTGACAATTGTCTTGCTGGCAATTCTGGCAATTCAGACACCGTTGCTGTTTCCTTCCATTGCATCCGTTCCGGTCAAAGAGGGTATGGCACAAAGCTCGCCCGGTGTTTCTCGCCATGACCCAGGAAAACCGGCTGCAGGGGACCTGTCTCTTACCCCCGAAGAATCGGCCTGGCTGGCAGACCATCCCAAGATCACCATCGCCATCAATCAGGCCTGGCCCCCCATGGACTATGTGGACGCGGACGGTACGCCCCTTGGGATCGGTGTCGGCTTTATCAAGGCCCTCAACGCTCGGTTAGACGGCCGACTCAAGATCGTGCCCCTCCCCTGGACGGATATGGTTGAGGCGGTCAAGGAGAGACGGATCGATGCCCTGATGGACATCACGCCACGGCCCGATCGTGAGGCCGTTTTTCACTTCACCGAACCGTATCTGAATATTCCTCACAGCATTATCGCGCTAAAGGATGCCCCCTACTACGCGGACCTCTCCTATCTCGGGGGAAAGACCGTGGGCGTTGAACGCCATTTCTTTATCGAAAACGTCCTTCGCGAGAAATACCCAGAGATCAAGATCGAACTTTTCGATACCACCAGCGACGCCCTGGATGCCGTTTCCAAAGGGATAATCGATGCCTACGTCGGGAATCGCGCAGTGGCCATGTACATCATGGAACGGGAACTGATCCCCAACCTGAGGGTCCACGGCAAGATTCAGGAAACCCGTTCCATCAATGCGATCGGTGTCCGCAAGGACCAGCCTGTACTGAGGGACATCCTTCAGAAGGCCCTGGATGATCTGCGCCGGGACGAAATCAGCCACATTCTGAAGAAATGGGTGGATCTTGACGAAGAAGCGGTTGAGGTAGTTATCCAACTCTCACCTGCAGAAAAGACCTGGCTTCGGGAACACCCGGACGTCCGCATCGGCATTATGAACGACTGGCCCCCCATGAATTTCGTGGACGAGACCGGGAAGCCCCAGGGGATCTGCGTGGATTTCGTCGAGGCCCTGAATGGTCGGTTGCGGGGCATTCTGACTATCGAAGCAGGCCCGTTCGACAACAACCTGGACCGCGTGAAAAACCGGGAACTGGATGCCCTCATGGACATCACCCCGACGAAAGATCGGGAGCCGTATTTTGATTTCACCATTCCCTATCTCACCATTCCCCACGTCTTGGTGGGCCGCAGGGACGGGCCCTATTTCAAGTCGGAAAAGGACCTGAATGGAAAGACCGTGGCCCTGGAACGGGGCTATTACAACGTTCAGTATTTCCGCGATCATTTTCCCGACGTGAAGACAAGGGAGTACGCGTCCACCAGCGAGGCACTGGATGCCGTGTCCAGGGGCGAGGCCGACGCCTATGCCGGGAACCGGGCGGCTGTAACCTATTTGATCGAGAAGGAGTTGATGGCCAACCTTCGCGTCATGGGCCGCATGGAAAAGCCCCCGGCCGTGCTGTGCATCGGTGTGCGCAAGGACTGGCCCCTGCTCGCAGGCCTTTTGGACCGGGCGCTGGCCTCCATCACCCGTGAGGAGGTCCGGGGCATCCATCGAAGGTGGCTCGACGTCATGGAGGATGCCAGGACCTCCCTGGACCTTACGCCCCAGGAACGGGCCTGGCTCAGGGACCATCCGGTCCTGCGTCTGGGTTACGACACCGACTGGCCGCCGGTCGAGTATGTCAACAAGGAAGGGAAGCTGGTGGGCATGTCGGCCGATTTTATGGAGAAGCTCAACGCCATCATCGGGATCGACATCAAACCGACCAAACCTCAGAGCTGGCAAGCCACCCTGGACGAGATGAGAGCGGGAACCATCGATATCCTCTTCTCTGCCACCCGAACCCCCCAGCGGGAGGAATTTCTCCGCTTCAGCGAGCCCTACCTCCGGTTTCCCATGGTGATTGTGACCGACCAGGGGGCCCCCTATATCGGCGATATAAAAGACCTGCGGGGAAAGAAGATCGCAGTGGTCAATGGATACGCCAGCCATGACATCCTGAAGGACAGGCACCCCGAACTCGATCTCCTTTTGGTGGATGACGTCACGACAGGGCTCACCGATGTGACTCGGCGAAAGGCCTATGCCTTTATCGACAGCCTCGCGGCCATCAGCCATGTCATCGGCCGCGAAGGCATATCCGGCGTCAAGGTCTCGGGCGAGACCCCTTACAGCTTTGAGATCTCTGTGGCGGTCCCCAGGGAGCAGCCCATCCTGGCCGGCATCATTCAGAAGGCCCTGAACAGCATCAGCGAGGAGGATCGCAACGCCATTTTCAAACGCTGGATTTCCGTGACCTACGAGGGAAAATTCAATTACGCCTTGTTGTGGAAGGTGCTGATCGGGGCAATGCTGATCTTCGCTGCGGTCCTGTATTGGAACCACCGGTTGTCCAGGGAAATCAACCTTCGTCGAAGGATCGAAGGGGAGCTGGTGGAGGCCAAGGAGGCAGCCGAATCCGCAAATCGGGTCAAGAGCGCCTTCCTGGCCAGCATGTCGCACGAATTGAGGACCCCCCTCAACTCCATTATCGGGTTCACCGGCATCATTCTCAATGAACTGGCCGGTCCGTTGAATCTGGAGCAGAAAAAACAGTTGAAGATGGTCAAGGGGAGTTCCCACCACCTCCTCAACCTGATCAACGATGTGTTGGATATCTCCAAGATCGAGGCAGGCGAGGTGAAGATCACCAAAAACGAGTTCAGCATGCCCCAGGTCGTTGACCAGGTGGTGGAATCGCTCCACCCCCTGGCCGAGCAGAAAGGTCTGTCCCTGTTTGCGAAAGTCGACCCTGATGTGGATGTGGTGGTGAGCGACGAACGCCGCATCCGGCAGGTCCTCATCAACCTGGCCAATAATGCAATTAAATTCACAGAGAAGGGCGGGGTCCGAATCGCCTGCCGAAGACAGGATACGGCCATCGAGGTCCGCGTGACAGACACCGGCATCGGCATTCGCGAGGAAGATATGGGCAAGCTCTTCGAGCCGTTCCGGCAGCTCGATACGGGAACGGCCCGCAGATACGAAGGGACCGGTCTGGGCCTGTCGGTGTGCAAGCGGATTCTCGATTTGCTGGGGGGCCGGATCCGGGTCGAAAGTCAATTTGGGAAAGGCTCGGCCTTTGCCTTCACGTTCCCCCTGAAACCGGAGGAAAAAGATGACGAAGAAGAAGATCCTGATCGTTGAAGACAACGAACAGAACCTGTACCTGGAAACATTTCTGCTGGAAAAACAGGGCTATGACGTGGTCCAGGCACGGAACGGGGAGGAGGGGGTGGGTCTGGCCGCTGCCGAACGACCTGACCTGATTCTTCTGGATATCCAGTTGCCGGTGATGGACGGGTATGAGGTGGCCGGGCGCTTGAAGCAGGCCCAGGAGACCCAATCGATCCCGATCGTGGCGGTGACCTCCTATGCCATGGCCGGGGACCGGGAGGCCGTTCTATCTGCCGGATGCGAGGGATACATTGAAAAGCCGATCGATCCCTATCACTTTGCGGAGCAGGTGAAAGGGTTTTTTAAATGAATAAGGAAGAATGAGCAGTGAAGAATCAGGGGATTGAGAAATTGAGAAATGCGGTTGCCTCAATCGGAGCTCAGGCACGAGCCTTTTATTTGACGGAGCGTTATCATGAACATTCTCGTCGTAGATGACAGGGAGGAAGGGCGGTACCTGCTGGAGGTCCTGCTCAAGGGAAGCGGGCATGCGGTCACGGGGGCCACAAACGGCCAGGAGGCCCTGGAACGTCTCCAATCCGGCAGGTTTGACCTGATCATCAGCGATATCCTTATGCCGGTCATGGACGGCTTTCAGTTGTGTCGCAAAGTCAAGGCAGATGAAGCCCTGCGCCATATCCCGTTCATCGTTTACACCGCCACCTATACCGGCCCCCAGGATGAGGCTTTCGCCATCAAGATCGGCGCGGACCGGTTCATTCAGAAGCCCTGCGATCCGGACGCGCTCATGGAGACTGTGCAGGATGTAATGGCGGCCGTCAAGGTCCGTGGGAGTGCCCCAGCGCCGCCGCCGGTGCATGAAGAAGAAATGCTCAAGCTTTACAGCGAACGGCTGGTGAGAAAGCTTGAGCAAAAGATGCTGGACTTGGAAGGAGAAGTCCAAGCCCGGCGAGAGGCCGAGGAAGCCTTACGGGCAAGCGAGCGGAAATACCGCCTGCTGGCTGAAAACACCCTGGATGTCATTTGGGCTATGGACATGAATCTTGTATTCACGTATGTCAACCCGGCTATCCAACCCTCGCTCGGATATTCACCGGAAGAATGGGTGGGAAGCCGTTTGCCGGAGCACTGCGACGAAAAGAACTTTGCCGAGATGTCAGAGGTCTTAGCGGCTGAACTGGCCAAAGGGTCGCGGAGTTCCGGCGTTATCCTTGAAGTCGTGTTGTTGAACAGGAATGGCGAGCCGATTCCCTTTGAGGTCCACGGCAAGGTGAACTTCGACGAAAAAGGGGATCCCGTGGCCCTTCAGGGGACAGCCCGGGATATTTCCGAACGTAAGCAGGCGGAGAATGCCCTTAAAGAGAGTGAGAAGAAATATCGTGAGCTGTATGATTTTTTGCCAATTCCAGTCTATGAGATGGATTTTGAAGCGAATATTACGAGTGCCAACCGTGCTGTTTATGACACCTTCAGAGGTACCCAAGAGGATTTAGAGAAAGGTTTTAAAGGATGGCAGTTACTTTCAAGTGAAGGAGTTGCTAAATCCGCTGAGAACATTCAACGGCTGTTAAAGGGGGAAAAAATACCGGGTACTGAATATGAGTTGAGGAGGTTGGATGGGTCCACATTTCCTGCTATTATCATCTCAAGCGTCATTTACCGTGATGACAAAGCTGTGGGACTCAGAGGAGCTATCATTGACATTACGGAGCGCAAGAAGCAGGAGGAGGAACTGCGCCGCGCAAATGCGTTCCTGGACTCGATTGTGGAGAATATCCCGAACATGGTATTCCTTAAGGACGCCAGGGACCTGCGCTTCGTCCGGTTAAACCGGGCGGGTGAAGATCTGCTGGGTCATTCAAGGGACGACCTGCTGAGGAAGAACGATTACGATTTTTTCCCGAAGGAACAGGCGGACTTCTTTACGGAAAAGGACCAAGACGTTTTGCGCAGGAAGGAACCTATGGATATACCTGAAGAGCTTATGCAGACCCGCAACAAGGGAGACCGCATACTGCACACCAAGAAAGTTCCGATCTTAGACGAGAAAGGGGAACCCGAATACCTGCTGGGCATCTCCGAAGACATCACCGAGCACAAGCGGGCCGAGGCGGAGCGCGAAAAGCTTCAGGCCCAGCTTCATCAGGCCCAGAAGATGGAGTCGGTGGGTCGGCTGGCAGGCGGTGTGGCCCATGACTTCAACAACCTCCTGACCGTGATCCTGGGCTATGGGGATATGGCGCTTCAAGATCTCGATCCGAACCATCCCCACCATTCGTTGCTGTCCCAGATTCGCGATGCCGGCAACAGGGCCACGAACCTGACGCGGCAGCTCCTTGCCTTCAGCCGCAAACAGGTCCTGGAAATGCAGGTGGCGGATCTCAACAGTGTGGTGATCGGATTCGAAAAACTGATGCGCCGGGTCATCGGGGAGGATGTGCTGCTGAAGATGTCGGTCCATGGAGACCCGGTGCGGGTGAAAGCCGATGTCTCCCAGTTGGAGCAGGTGCTTATGAACCTGGCCGTCAACGCCAGAGACGCCATGCCCGACGGCGGCGTCCTCGCCATCGAGACCGCCATCGTGGACCTGGACGAGGCCTATTGCTCGAGGAAGCTCGGCGTCGTCCCAGGCCCCTATGCCATGATCGCGGTTGCCGATACCGGTGTCGGCATGGACAGCGGGACCCTGAATCAGATCTTCGATCCATTTTTTACCACCAAAGACAGCGACAGGGGCACCGGCCTCGGGCTGGCCACCTCCTACGGCATTGTCAAGCAGCACGGCGGCGACATCTGGGTCTACAGCGAGCCCGGCCAGGGGACCACCTTCAAGGTTTATCTTCCTCTGGCCTTGGAGGAAGAAGAGACGGAACCCACGGTCATTGAAAGGCCCCGGCCCGTCAAGGGTACGGGCACGGTCCTGGTAGTTGAAGACGACCCTTCCGTACTGAGACTGGCCGGTGAATTTCTCAGGGCGAGCGGCTACAAGGTCCTTGAGGCCAGTACCCCGGAAATCGCCCTGGAGCGGGCCCGCGGTCATGGACCGCCCATTGATCTGGTCCTGGCCGACGTGATCCTCCCAGGCATGAAAGGCCCGGAAATGGTTGAAAGGATCGGGGAGATCCATCCCCGGGCAAGGGTTCTTTACATGTCGGGGTATGCGGAAGATTTGATCGCACATAACGGAATTCTGGCGAAAGGGATCATGTTCCTCCCGAAGCCCTTTACGGCCGAGGCCCTTAGGGAAAAGGTGACAGCGGCGTTGGGCCAGCCTTGAACGCGTAACGGAGAATGAAGAGTGAAGAAGGAAAAGTGAAAAAGGAGGATATCATGAGCAAATACATGCTTTTTTTGTTATGCATGTATGCCATGCTCGTCGGAACTGCCCCGAGTGTCTGCGCGGCGGAGGATGGCGTATTCACCATCAGCACCTCCTACAAAAGTCTTCTGTCCAACCCGGAGCAGACCGGTATGCTGGACCGATTGATCAAGGAGGCCTTCCGCAGGATCGGGCTGCG
>Ga0209270_1003603_pt1 | contig 13085 bp, 10 predicted proteins | sample MTBAKSrepl1MetaG_FD_187456 | JGI IMG/M metagenome (GOLD analysis project Ga0209270, IMG submission 187456) | Enrichment culture microbial communities from Arthur Kill intertidal strait, New Jersey, USA, that are MTBE-degrading - MTBE-AKS1... | ecosystem: Environmental > Aquatic > Marine >...
TGATCCCGCCCAAAATCGCCGCGCCGGCCGGGGAGACGGCCAAGGAGAAATAGTCCCCCCGAGAGCCTGCCAGGCCAGGGGCCGGCCCGGCCCCTGGCCTTTTTTTTATGCCAGCGTTTTCCGTTGGACCCCGAGGTTCCAGCCCCGCCCCGGCCCGGCCGAGTGGCGCGCCGGCCCAGCCACGGTAAACTGAAAGTTGACAACCCAACCGGCTTTGTCTGGCAAGGGGGGATCGATGACCAGCCGCCGCCGCTTCCTGGAGACCGCCGCCCGGGGCCTGGGGCTCTTTCTCTTCTCTGGCCCGCTCTGGTCCGGGATCAGACGCGCCTGGGCCGGAATCGGGCTCAGGCTCCTGCCCAAAAAGACCGAAATGGGCGATCTGGTCCAGGAGAACCCGGCCGATCTGGACACCCGGAACCTGGAGGTCACCCCCCTGGAGAAATTCTCGACCATGGGCCCGACCGACCAGAAGGTGGACCTGGCCTCCTGGCGGCTGGAGGTGGGCGGCCTGGTGGCCCGGCCGCTCAGCCTGACCTACGAACAGCTCCTGAAGATGCCGGTCCATGAGCAAGCCGTGCTCCTCATCTGCCCCGGCGTCTTCGCCCAGCACGGCCTCTGGAAGGGCCCGGCCATGGCCGAAATTCTAGGCCGGGCGCGACCCGACCCGGCGGCCACCCACCTGACCATCAGCGGGCTCTGGGGCGGGCCGGACAAGAAGGTCCGCTTCCCTCTGAGCGAGGCCCTGGCCGGCCGGCTCTTCCTGGCCTACGGGGTCAACGGCCAGACCCTGCCCCAGAAGCACGGCTTCCCCCTCCGGACGGTGGCCCAGGGCCATTACGGCTACGACTGGGTCAAGTACGTCACCCGGGTGACCCTGGAGAAGGCCTAGCCGGCCCCTGGAAGGCTTACCTGGTCCAGCTCACGGCCAGCCGGTAGTCCAGGCCGGTCTTGTCCAGGAGTTTGACCGTCAGGCCGCGCTGGGGGTCCTGGAAGGCCGGGTTCTGGCCCGGCCCGAGGTTGAAGGCCGCGCCCTTGAGCTCTTCCACCTGGGGATTGGCGTTGATGAGCTTGGCCGGGGCCTGGCCGTGGCGGCACTCGGCCACCCGATCGTCGCAGAAGAGAATCAGAACCCCGCTGCTTGGCAAGACTCGATCGGGTCCGACCGGCTGCCGGTTCTCGATCAAATAGTAAGTGTTCTTGTCCAGGACCACCTTGACCGCCGCCGGGCCAGAGCCAGGCTTGACCAGGGGGCCCAGAGTGACGGTCTTGTTCTGGCCGGGCTTGATCTCAAGCAGGCGATCCTTGAGCCAGTTGAGCCTCATCATTGTCCAGGAACAGATTCCGGGCGGCCCCTGCTCCCGGGTGACCATGTGGCAGGACATTGGGTCCCAGTAGCCCAGGTTGACGATGTAGAACTGGGCGTAGCCCCTGAATGAGCCCTCCTTGGCCTGCAGGTCGTGGTCATAGAGGCAGGGGAGGACCCGCCGGCCGCCCTGAACCCCGCCCAGAACGTGGGCCACGTCGTGAAAGACCACGCCCAGGTGGGCGTTCTCGCAGAAGATGACCACCCCGCCCGGCACGACCTGGCCGCCCTTGGTGGTGAACCTCTTCGTCTCGCTCCAGCCTAACATGCCCGGATAGGCGCACAAGCCGGTCATGCCGAAATTCTTGCGCACCGCTCCCAGAGAGAGGATGACAAAGCTGTAGGCGCTGAAATCCACTTCCCGGTCGGCCAGATCAATGGCGTGCTGGACCAGTTTCTCGATCCGGGAGCGATCCACCTTCAGGTTGTGAGCCGAGATCTTGTAGTTGGCCACCGGCTCCGGCAGAGTGTACCAGCCCTTGCTCTGGCCAACCACCGTGGTCTGGCCGTAGGAGACGGCGCTCATGTATCGGTTGAGCTTGGTGAAGTATTTCTCCTCCAGTCGGCCCACCGGCACCTTGGGGGTCACGTCGGGAAACTTGAGCCTGAGGGCCAGGGCCTTCTGCTGGCCCAGGGATTTCTCGGCCACGAGCGGGCCTGACCAGGCCGCGCCGCCGCTCAGGAAAAAGAAAATCGGAATGGCCAGACAGAGACGACGGGTTAATCCGGACATCTTTAGACCCCCCATGACCCGGTTGACCCGGGAAGACTCTCCGACGCCCGGGGCCAGGCCGGCCGATCAGCTTCCAGGGCCGGAGACTTTCTCGTCCAGCGCCTGCCTGACCACCTGGGCCACTTCCCGGCCGACCAGCGGCTTCATGGCAAAGCGCCTGATGCCCATGGCCTCGGCCTGCTGGGCCGAGATCTGTTCGCTGAATCCGGTGCACAGGATTATAGGCAGGTCCGGCCTGAGCCGGAGCATCTCCTGGGCCAGCTCCACGCCTGTCATCCGGGGCATGGTCTGGTCGGTGATGACCAGGTCGAACTGATCCGGCCCGGCCTTGAAGAGCTCGAGGGCCTCCAGGCTGGAGGTCCGGGCCGAGACTCGATAGCCCAGGCGCTCGAGCATCTGGCGGTTGGTGTCGACGATGGCCTCCTCATCGTCGACCAAAAGAATGCGCTCCCCGCCCCCGGGAACCGGCTCGGGTTTTTCCGTCCTCGACTCGGCGGCCTGGTCATCCAGAATGGGCAAGTAGATCTGAAAGGTCGACCCCTGGCCCGGCCGGCTGAAGACCTCTATCGAGCCGCCGTGGCTCTTGACGATGCCATGGACCACGGCCAGGCCCATGCCGCTCCCTTTTAACGGCGACTTGGTCGAGAAGAAAGGTTCAAAGATGCGGTCCACGATCTCCTGGTCCATGCCCTCGCCCGTGTCGCGGACGGTCAGCTTCTCATACAGCCCTGGCTCCAGTTCGGCGCGTCTGGCCGCCGCGGTCGAGTCCAGGTGGACCCTCTCCAGGGTCACCTCCAGCAGGCCGCCCTTGTCCTGCATGGCGTAGGCGGCGTTGGCGCCCAGGTTCATCAGGACCTGGTGGATCTGGGTCGGATCGGCCTTGACCACCCCCGACTCCGGGGCCAGGTTGGACCTGATCTCGATGGTGGTGGGCAGGGTGGCCCGCAGGAGCTTCAGGGCCTCCTCGACGACGGGGCCGAGCTGGACCGGCCGGCGCTCCTGGTCGCTGGGTCTGGAGAAGCTCAGGATCTGTTGGACCAGCTTCTTGGCCCGGTGGCAGGCCATGAGCACCTGCTCCAGGTTCTGGCCGATGGGGTGGCCCGGGGGCAGGTCCGAGGCGGCCAGTTCGGTGTAGCCCAGGATGGCCGCCAGGATGTTATTGAAGTCGTGGGCTATTCCTCCGGCCAGAGTGCCGACGGCCTCCATCTTGTGGACCTGGCGGAGTTGCTCCTCGAGCCTGGCCCTGGCCTCCTCGGCCCGGACCCGTTCGGTGATGTCCTCGTAAATGAGCAACTGATCGCCGGTGGTCAGGGAGACCGGCCTGATGTGGACGATCCTCTGGGAGCCGTCCTTGCAGACCACGGAGTAGACCCTGGGCCTGGCCTGGCCCGGCCTGGACTCGGCCAGGTCATTCAACCAGGCGGCGATGGCTTCATGCCTGTATTCGGGCTCGGGAAAGGCCAGACGGAACCAGTCTCGCCCGGTGGGCACCTCTCTCTGGGTGTAGCCGAACATCCTCTCGAAGGCCGGGTTGACATAGTCATAGCGGCCGTCCGCCTTGAGCAGGACTAGCCCCAGCGGCGATTCCTCGGCCAGGGTCCTGAACCTCTCCCTCTCGGCCCTCAGCTCCGAGTCGGCCTGCTTGCGGGCGGTGATGTCGTGGGCGACCACGCTGGCCCGAACCGGACGGCCCTCCTTATTAATCAACCTTGTGTTGACCTCGATCCATTTCTCCTGGCCGCTCTTGGTTCTGAAGCAGTACTCCGCCGTTTCGGGAACAGTCTGCCCGGCCGCCGCTCTTTGCATCCGCTCCAGGAGGATCCTGCGGCTGGCCTCGGTAAGAATGTCCAGAGGGCTGAGGGCCAGGAACTCCTCCCGGGTGTAGCCGGTGTACTCGGACATGATGTCATTGACGCTCAGAAAACGGTTGCTTATCAGATCGATTTCGTAAATCCCGGCCGGAGCGTAGTCGACCAGCTGCCGGTAAAGGGTCTCGCTCTCCTTGAGCCTGGCTTCGACGCCGGCCCGGTGGAGGGCCACCTCAACGGCGGCCTGGAGTTCCTTGTCCGGGAAAGGCTTGACCAGGTATCCGTAAGGCTCGGTCAGCTTGGCCCGCTCCAGGATCTTTTCATCGGCGTAAGCGGTCATGAAGACAACCGGGACGCCCAGGCGGGAGCGGAGCTGCCCGGCCGCATCAATGCCGTCGAGGCGGCCGCCCAACTTGATGTCCATCAGGACCAGGTCCGTCTCCTTGGGGGCCACCCTGTCCAGGACCTCTTCGCCCGAGGCGACCAGCCCGATGACTGAATAGCCCATTCCCTCCAGGCGGGCCTTGAGGTCCCGGCCGATGATGACCTCGTCCTCGACGATCACGATCCTGGCTTTGGCCAAGGGTTAGCTCCTCTGCCCAGGTTGTTCTGGCCTGGACCCCACGCCGGGCCCCCTTTCCTCCGCGATACAGCAGACAGCCGGCCCGCCCGGCCTCCTGGCCGGCGCGGTCAAAGGACACCCAGGACGGGCCGCCCGGTTGAATCCCACCCCGTGCTATTATTATCTCAGAGTCCGCCGCTTGGCCAGTTTTTTACCGGCTTTTTCCCCCCGGGGGCCGGTCGCCGCCGGGCCGGTTCAGGGAAGTCTAATCCAGGTCCAGCCCGGCCGCCGGATCGAAATTGCGCTCGAAGGCGGTCCCGGCTCTGGCTCCGTAAGCGATGATCGGCACCCGGGCCTCGTGCCGCGAGCCGTGGGAGCGGAGGCGGCTCAGGGCCGTCTCGGCCTGGGGAAATTGCCCGAAAACGGTCGCCCGATCAGCCAGGACGAAGAGGTCGCCGATCCTCTCGGCCAGAAGGTCGAACTCCCGGGCCGCCTCCCAGCGCGGAAACACGGCTTCTACGCCCGGGGTCTGAGCCAGGATCTGACCGGCCGGAGAAACCGTGTCCGGCAAGTCCAGGTGGACGTAGGCCGCGCCGCCCAGGTTCTGGTGGTGGACCACGTAGCGGTCCTTGATGATCGGGACGGCCCGGCCGGCAATGCCCTGGGCGGCCAGGATCCGCTCCAGGTCGACCCCCCGGCTCTTGGCCGACATGCCGTGGTCGGCGGTCAGGTATATCTCCCGGTCCGGGCAATCGTCCACGATCTGGCCCAGCACTCGGTCGAGGCCCTGGATGTGGGCCTGGGACTCCTCCTCCTGGGGCCCGAACTTGTGCATGGCGTAGTCGGTCGTCGCCGCGTAGACCACCTCCGGGTCCCTGGTCCGCAGAACCCGGCGCAGGGCCCTGAGGAGCCAGACATTGACCTCGGTCGTGTAGATGTCAGGCGGCGGCCCCAGGCTGGCGACCAGGTCAGCATCGGGAACCTCGGCCGAGAGGGCGTTGTCGGCCCCGGCCCGGAGCAGGTCCAGGAGTTTCCGCTTGGCGGTCAGCAGGGCGGTCGACCGGCCCCGGGCCCTGGCCCGCTCCAGGAAGGTGGGGACGCGGATGTCCCGGGGAGACTCCATGAACCTCTCTACACCCGCGGCCCGGTCCAGCCAGTAGTTGGCCGTGATGCCGTGGACCGAGGGGGTCGTTCCGGTGACGATGGAGACGTTGTTGACGTTGGTCACCGAGGGCACCACCCCGCGGCCGATGACCAGGCTGCCCTGCCCGATCATCCGGTCCAGGTTGGGCGTGGGCGAGAGGGCCAGGTAGTCGGGCCCGAAGCCGTCGAGGCAGATGATGAGAATCCGGCGAGCCATGGTCCTCGTCCCCGGCCGGGCCGCTCCGGCGGTCCCGGCTGGAGACAGTTGATATCACGAAACCGTGGGCTTGTCCCGCCCCGGGGCGGCCCGGCTCAGCCGGGCAGGTCAAAGCCCAGGCCGGGCCGGTTGGTCGGGAAGAGGACCCCCTGGCGGAGGATGACCGCGCCGGCCGAGGGGTCGCCGATGAGGCCCAGGTGGCCGTCCAGGTCGGCGTACTTGACCGCCGGCCGGGCCAGGGCAAAGGCCAGGCCGGCGGCGATGCCCAGGGCGGCCTCGTCCATGCAGCCGACCATGACCTCCAGGTCGGCCGCTCGGGCCACGGCCCCGATGGAGAGGGCCTCGAAGACGCCGCCGACCTTCATCAGCTTGACGTTGACCATGTCGGCCAGGCCCCGGCGGGCCAGGCGGAAGGCGTCGCGCAGGGTCAGGATGGACTCGTCGGCCATGACCGGGATGGTCGCGCCGCTCCTGACCCGCCCCAGCAGGCCGAGCTGGTCCCGGGGCGTGGGCTGCTCCAGGAGCTCCAGCCTGGCCGGCCGGGTTCGCTCGACAAAGGCGAGCGATTCCTCCAGGTTGAAGCCCTGGTTGGCGTCGAAGCGCAGCTCCACGCCCGGGCCGACCGCCCGGCGGACCCGGAGGACCCGCTCCACGTCGGCCTCCAGATCGAGCCCGCCCTTGAGCTTGAGGCACCTGAAGCCCTGGGCGACCCGGGCCCGGGCCCGCTCCAGGGTCTCCTCAAGGGGCAGGATGCCGATGGTCACGCTGGTCCTGATCCGGTCGCGGAAGCCGCCCAGGAGCTTGTAGAGGGGCAGCCCGGCCGTCTTGGCCAGCAGGTCCATCAGGGCCAGGTCCACCCCGGCCAGGGCCGTGGGCTGGGCGGCGAGGCCCTCCTTCTTGAGGCGGGCCAGGAGCAGGGCCGGCCGGAGCGGGTCGGAGCCCTTGAGGGCCGGCGCCGCCGCGTCCTCCAGGGCGGCCAGGATGGTCCGGGGAGTCTCGCCGGTGACCTGCTCGTCCGGGGCGGCGCAGCCGAAGCCGACCAGGCCGGTGCTGGTCTCCAGTCGGACGAAGACGTTGGTCGCCGCCTCGTAGCTATGGTAGGCCACGGTGTAGGGCTCCTCCAGCCGCATCTCCACGGCGAAGGCTTCCAGCTTCCTGAGGCGCATCTCAGCCCTCCCTCCGCGCGCCAGTACGGGTCAAGCTCAACCCTCCCCGGCCGGGGCCGGCTCGTCCAGGGGGTCGAATTCTACCCAGGTCCGGCTCGAGCGCCTCAGGGCGCCCCGGGCGTGGGCCAGCAGGATGGTGAAGAGGGGCCGCCTCAGGTCCGGGGGGACGGCCTCCAGGGGCGAGCGGACCGGGTCGAAGCGGAGCTTGAGCGCCTCCGGACGGGGCCTGATCCCGGCCGAAGCCCCGGCCGCCGGGTCGAGGAGCCCCTTCTGGCGGAGCAGAAAGAGAGTCTCCTGGGCCGCCGCGGCCTCCTGGTTGACCGGCCGGCCGGCCAGGTCCTTAAGGCAGCGCCGGATCTGGGCCTCATCGTAGCCGCACCGGCTCGGGTCGCCCCCCGCGGCCAGGAGCAGGCCGACGACCCGGCGGCACTTCTCGCAGCGGCCGCAGGGTCTGATGGACTGGCCGTCCTTGTGGGCGGCGTGGCAGGAGACCTGGAGGCCCTGCAGCTCCGGATAGCGCTCGACCAGGATCTTCTCGACCAGCAGCTCGGAGAGGGGCCGGACGATGGAGAACTGGCTCACCCCCCAGCCCTTGGCCCGGAAGTAGGCCTCCATGACCCGGTCGAAGAAGGCGGACTGGTCAAAGAGGCCGTCGTAGTGGGCCACGCCCTTAAACCTGGCCCGCCTGGTCGTGTCGAACTCGTTGCCGATCACCAGGCGGCCGACGCCCCGCCGCCTAAGGAGGGGCAGGGCCCCGAAGACCAGCAGGGCCATGGTCCAGAGGCGGATGGGGTACTCGTCCGAGCGGAGCGAGGCGAAGTCCGGCCGGACAAAGGGCAGGCGCCGGAGCAGCCAGGCGAAGACCCGGTCGGCGTTGGTCCAGACCCGGGCCGTCAGGGGCGCCTGGACGGCCAGGCGGCGATAGGCGTTCAGGGCGGTGAACCAGTGGCGGCCGGACTCGTTGATGAAGATTGGGTGGACCTGGCGGCCCATCTCTATCAGGAGGGCGAAGCTGAGGAGGCTCTCCTTGCCGCCGCTGGAGAGGACGGCCTCGGCCGCCCGGCCGGCGGCCCAGGGCCGGGCCTCGATCTCCCTGGGCCGCGGGCCGGGAAAGACCAGCCGGGCGCGCAGAAAGCTCGGCCGCCTGACCGCCGGCAGGCCCCGGGCCGGCCCGACGAGGAAGGGGTTGGGCTCCAGGAACTTCTTGACGTAGATCTCCCGGGCCGTGTTCCGGGCCATGTCCCTCAGGAGGCGGCGATCCAGGGCGTCCAGGGGTCCGGCCAGGACGATCTCGTCGCAGAAGAGGCCGTAGTTGAGGGCCGGCTGGGCGGCGGTGACCGCGGCCAGGTTCCTGGAGGCTTCCTCGGCCGGGTCGAAAACCTTTTCCTGGTAGCGGTAGATCAGCTCCGTGGCCCAGGCGCCCCGGTCGGTGACGACGCGGTAGGGGCAGGTCAGCCGGTTCGGCTCCAGCCTGACCGGGCCTACCTCGAGCCGCCTGATCACGGCCAGGCCGGCCAGGGGATCGCGGGCCGGGGCCGGCCGGTTCACGGCCCGATCTTCTTTTCGGCCAGTCCGGCCAGGATGCGGACCAGCCGGTCCGGGCCCTCCAGGAGCACGTCCAGGGCCGGCCGGCCGGTGGCCGCGGTCGCGGCCGCGGCCGCGGCCGGGACCTGGTCCGGCTCGAGACCCTCGTGGTTGAGGGTCACGGCCACGACCGGCCGGCCGGAGATCAGCTCCAGGGCCTCAATCTGCTTCTCCAGGGGCTGGATCGGGTAGCCGGGGAAGCCGTCGTAGTCCCGCCTGGCCGGGGCGTGCTGGAGCACGATCGCCTCGGGCCGGCCCGCGGCCAGAATCTCGAAGCCGCCGGGATAGGCCGGGTTCATCAGGCTGCCCTGGCCCTCGATGACGATCACCCGGGGCCGCTTCTCCCGCCAGGCCGACCAGACGGCGTGCTCGATCTCGCCGGCGACGAAGTCGTTGATGAGCGAATCGAGGATTAGGCCGTAATCGACCCCCTGGAGCCAGGCCGTCTGGCCGGTGCCGACCATCTGGGCGGCCAGCCCGGCCCGGTTGAGGGCCTCGGTCAGGATCCAGGCCGTGGTCCGCTTGCCCACGGCCGAGTCGGTGCCCAGCAGGGCGACCTTGAGGCAGCCGACCTCCTCGATCTTGCCGCTGAAGAAATGGAGCTCGCTCCGGGGCGGGGTGCGGCGGACGTCGCGGATGACCAGGCCCCTGGCCGCGGCCAGGGAGGCCAGTTCGGGGTCGTCGGCCAGGAAGTCGTGCAGGCCGGAGTCGATGTTCAGCCCCAGCTCGAGGGCCTTCTTCATCTGGCCGCGATGGCCAGGCTCCAGGCGGCCGCCGTCCGGGGCCAGGCCGACGACCAGGTGCGTCGCCGGGCGGCCGGCGGCCAGGCCGGCCTCAAGGCCGGCCTCGAGGGAGGCGACCAGGGGGATGCCCCGGGGCCGGCCGTCGAGGACCTGGCCGGCGTCGCCCCCGGGCAGGGTCGAGTCGACCACGGCCAGGACCCGGTAGCGCCTGGTCCGCCTGACCAGGCCGTGGGCGGTCTTGCCGTTGGGGCTGGCAAAGGCCCCCTGGCAGTAGACGATGGCGCTGCCCTCGGGCCAGCCGGCCATCAGCGCCGCCCGGTCAGGACGACCACGTAGCGGTCGCCGGGCAGGGGGGACTGGCGGTGCCGCTCCAGCAGGACGGCCAGGCCGGCCGTGGAGGCGGGCAGGACGTTGAGCCCCTCGTGCTCCCGGATGAGGCGGGAGTGGGACAGGAGGGTCTTGTCGCTGGCGTTGGCCGCCCAGCCGCTGCTCAGCCGGATCGCCTCCAGGGCCTGGTCGCCGTCGATGGAGTGCCAGTTGATGAGGGGCTCGTTGACGGCCGTCTCCCTGACCGCCTCGGGCCTGAGATCCTCGCAGCTAGGCCGGTTCTTGAGGAAGGAGTTGACGATGGGGTTCTTGTTGTGGGCCGAGCCGGCGACCAGGCGGGGCAGCCGGGAGGTCTTGCCCCGGCGGTAGAGGCTGACGAAGCCCCGGTGTATCCCGGCCAGGGTGGTGCCGTTGGAGACCGGCGCGGCCAGGACCACGGGCGCGTCGCGCAGCTCGTCGTAGATCTCGTAGGCGATCTCGCCGTAGGCCTTGAGCTGGAGGCCGGTGTTGGCCCCGCCCGGGTTGGCGTCGTAAAGCTCCTCGGCCTGGGCCCGCGCCATGGAGAGGGCCACCGCCTGCTCGTAGTCGCCGGGCACCCGGACGATCTCGGCCCCGCAGTCGAGCATTTCCCTGGTCCGCTTGGTCTTGAAGCCCTCGGGGATGAAGATGAGGGCCCGCAGCCCGGCCGTGGAGGCGGCCAGGGCCAAGGCCGCGCCGTAGTTGCCGCAGGTGGCCCCGGTCAGGGTCTCAAAGCCGCGCCGGACCGCGTCCTGGGCGTGGGCGAAGGCGATGCGGTCCTTCTGGGTGCCGGTGGGGCTGCCGCCCTCGAACTTGAGGAAGATCTGCCTCAGGCCGAAGCGGCGCTCGATGTTGCGGGCCCGGGACAGGCTGGTGTCACCGATCTCGGACTCGATGATGTCGTCCAGGGCCTCCAGGCGCTCGTCCAGGCCGCGGCCGCGGTCGGCGGCCACCCGCCGCTGGTCCTCCAGCTCCGGGGCGATGATCGGGCTCTGGGAGGTGGCCCCGTCCAGAAGGCTGAAGACGGTCGTCTCCGGCTCCGGGGCCTGGGCCTGGTCAGATGAACTGTTCGGCCGGCCGGCCGGCCCGTCCCTGAGGGCGCCCTCGGTCATCTCTCCCCCCTGGTCCGGCCCCGGCCGGCCCGGCCGGAGCCCTTGGGTTGACCTATCCGCTCCTGGCCGGACTTGTCAAGGGTCGCCGGCAACCGGCCCGGAGGTCACCATATCTTTCGCTGGCCATGCCACTTGCCCAGGACCTCCAGGGTGTCGTTGATGATGACGAAGGCCTGGGGGTCCAGGCCGAAGATCAGTTCCTTGACCCGGGCCAGTTCGGTCAGGGTGACCACGCTCAGGATGACCTTCTTCTCGCGGCCGGTGTAGGCGCCGGCGCCCTGGAGGAAGGTCACCCCCCGGTGGAGCTGGGTCAGGATGGCCTCGGCGATGTTCTGGGCGTAATCCGAGACGATCAGGATGGACTTGCGCTGGTTGAAGCCGGTGATGACCGCGTCCATGACCTTGGCCGCGGTGAAGACGAAGATGAGGGTGTAGAGGATCTTGTCCAGGCTGAAGAGCAATGCGGCGAAGCTCAGGATCACGCCGTTGGCCAGAATCGAGGTCAGGCCCGGCCTGAGGCCCAGCTTCCTGTTGAGATAGACGCACAGGATGTCCAGGCCGCCGCCCGAGCCGGCCGAGCGGAGGATGATGCCGCTGCCCAGCCCGCAGATGATCCCGGCCAGGACCGCCGCCAGGAGGGGGTCCTTGACCGGCAGGGGCGAGATCTTCAGCCAGTCGGCCAGGAAGGAGAAGACGGCGATGCCGAAGGCGGTGTAGAGCATGAACCGCCGGCTGATGTTGAACCAGCCCAGGAAGTAGAGGGGCAGGTTCAGGGCGGCGTTGACCATTCCTAAGCCCAGGAAGGGAAAGAGGTAGTGGACGATCAGGCTGATGCCCAGGACCCCGCCGCTGAAGAAACCGTGGGGCACCAGGATGCCGTTCACGCCGACGACGTAAATGGCGCTGCCCAGGGCGAGGAGGCCCAGGTTGACCAGGACCTGCCTGGCCGTGGAGCCGGCTCGCCGCAGCCTGACCAGGGCCCGCCGGTGTTGTCCGGGTTTCCGGGAATGGGTCGAGGGGGGCGGCGTCTGGCCGCCGTCAGTCACGCTGGGAGGCATGTTGGGATCCCTCTCTTCAGCCGGCCCTAAACCGGGTCGGTTGTGGTTCGGGCAGGACCTTGAGGTAGATGAGCTTGTCGTCGCCGGGGGCGTAGAAGTCGCGAAGCGCGGCCTCCCGGCCGTAGCCGCCGGCCTCGTAAAAGGAGCGGGTGGGCTGATACTGGGGCCGGGCCGAGGTCTCGACGTAGATCCGCCGGCCGCCCAGGGCGGCCACGGCCGCCTCGGTCCGGGCCAGCAGCTCCCGGCCCAGGCCCCGGCCCCGGAGGCCTTCGTCGACCACGATCCAGTAGAGGTCGAAGCTGGCCTCGGTGCAGGCGATCGGCCCGAAGCAGGAGTAGGCCGCCTGCCGGCCGGCCAGGTCGGCGAAGATGAAATGGTAGCCGCTCTTGAGCCCCTTGGCCAGGCGCTCCTCAATCAGCTCCACGGCCACGGCCACCTCGGCCGGGGAGAAGAAGCCCGAGGAGGCGGCCAGGCGGCCCACCGGCTCCACGTCGGCCGGCCGGGGCTCCTGGCGGAAGGTCAGGCCGGCCGGCAGCCGGCCGTCTCGGCGCTGAGGTGAGGCCATGTCTCTTCCTCGATCAATTGACCGCCCTGGCTGGCTCGGTGGCCTCCTGGGCCCCCTGCCAGAGTCCGACAAAGAAGCCGCGGGCGTTGGCGCCCAGGCCCCGGGTCTTGTAGCCGCCCTCCTGGACGACCACGGTCGGCCGGCCCAGGGCGCCGATCATCCGACCCGCGGCGGTGAAGTCCCTGGCCGTCAGGAGCCAGGAACCGGTCGGGTCGCCCTTGGCCGTGTCCAGCCCCAGGGCCAGGACCAGGAAGCGCGGCCTAAAGCGGCTGATCCGGCGCAGGGCCCGGCCCAGGACCAGCCGGTAGGCCTCGCCGTCCAGGTTCTCGGGCAGCGGAAAGTTGAGGTTGAAGCCCCGGCCCGTGCCGGCCCCCTTCTCGTCGGCGAAGCCGCTGAAATAGGGGTAGGCAAAGCTGGGGTGGCCGTGCAGGGAGACGGTCAGAACGTCGGCCCGCTCGTAAAAGATTTCCTGGGTGCCGTTGCCGTGGTGGTAGTCGATGTCCAGGACGGCCACCCGGCCGAAGTGGCTCAGGTAGTCGGCGGCGATGGCCGCCGAGTTGAAGTAGCAGAAGCCGCCGAAGACCCGCCTCTCGGCGTGGTGTCCGGGCGGCCTGACCAGGGCGTAGGCCAGCCGGAAGCCGTCCTCCAGGACCGCCCTGGCCGCGGTCAGGGCGCAGTCGACCGCC
>Ga0209270_1003608_pt1 | contig 13066 bp, 9 predicted proteins | sample MTBAKSrepl1MetaG_FD_187456 | JGI IMG/M metagenome (GOLD analysis project Ga0209270, IMG submission 187456) | Enrichment culture microbial communities from Arthur Kill intertidal strait, New Jersey, USA, that are MTBE-degrading - MTBE-AKS1... | ecosystem: Environmental > Aquatic > Marine >...
CGAAGCCCTGGCCTCGGGGACCATGCTTCTGACCGAGGCCGGGAACAACGGCCTGAACGATCTTTTTACGCCCGGCGAGGATTTGGCCGTCTTCGGTCCGGATAACCTGATTGAATTGATCGATTATTACCTGATCAACGAAAAGGAACGGGAACGAATCGCCCGACGCGGCCAAGAAAAAGTCCTGAGCGGCCATGACCTCAAGCACCGGACCCGGAAGCTGTTGGAACTGATCGGCCAGGCCCGACCCGAAACCGGGTTGGTCGAGGGCGGTCGGTTCTTCGCCTGCCTGGGCAAAGTCCTTTTTCTGACCGGATTGCGCTGGCCGGCCCGGAACGGACTCGGCCGCCTGCTCCAGGCGGAAAAATTATTAACCCAGGCCCGACTCAGGGAGGCCGCCGACGCCGAGACCCTTTTCTGTTTAGGCCTGATCGGTAAATTTAAGAAAAACACCAAGAAGGCCCGAGACTATCTACAAGCCGCCGCCGAAGCCGGGAGCCTCCAGGCCCGGCTCGGCCTGGGCTATCTTGAACTGGAAGGCGGCCGGATTGAACAGGCGACTAAGCATTTTCAGCTCCTTGAGCTCGATTTTCCAAAAAATTTCTCTTCGTCTGGGAACCTTTCACCGGCCCAGCACCTGGCCCTGGGACAGGTGCTCGAAGCCGCCGGCCATGACCTGACGCCTGGTTTTTCCCGGGCCCGGCTCGATCCGGCCCTATGGACCGCCCTGGAACATTTTCAGGAAGCCGTCAGGTTGAACCCAAGTTTCTCGCCGGCTCTGGTGGCTCTCGGCGATCTTTTGCTCAAGTACAAAGCTTATGCCGAGGCCGAACCGTTCCTGGCCCGAGCCGCGGCCTTGGAACCCCGATCCACGGAATTGGCCCAAAAAGCCGAGTGGGCGGCCGGCCAAGCCTATAACCCGGCCGGCCGTCTCTTTAAGGTCGCCTGATGCTCGAAATTGTTCAAACTAACAACCAGCAACCCGGACTCAGGTATCGAGGAGTGAATATTCACCACCCCGAGTATCCGGCCGAGGAAGCCCGGGCCCATATTGCCAGGGTCAAGGCCGAAAGGAATGGGCTGATCTTCGTTTTCGGCCTGGGCCTGGGTTACCACCTTGAGGCCCTGGCCGAGCGATGGCCCCGGGCCCGTATCATGGCCTTCGATCCAGACCCGGCCCTCCAGAAGATCTTCCGTGAACATGTCAAGCCGCTTGACCCGAATCAAAATCGACTTACGGTCATCCAGGACTGGGCGGCCTTGACCGATTTTATCACCAGGGAAGTCGTCCACGGTGACCACCCTGATCCGGCCGTTTTCATTCATCCCGGGTACCGGCTTCTGTTTTCCCAGGATTGGCGGTCCTTCGAGGACATCATCCAAGGGGCTCGCTTGCGGCGGGCCGTAGCCGATAAAACCCGAAAAGAAAAAGGGCCGCTGTTTTTGAACAATCTGGCCGCCAATCTGCCTGTTCTCTTGGAACGCCCCGACCTGACCGATCTAAACGGCCGTCTGTCGGGCTTGGCCGGTTTTATCGTGGGTTCAGGTCCCGGTCTGGAAAAAAACGGAAAATTATTAAGAGAAGTTGAGGGCCGCGGCCTGATCCTGGCCGCCGGTTCGGCCCGGCGCCCTTTGGCTGAACTGGGCGTCAGGCCGGATATGATCGTAGTGGTCGAAGCCGAAGACACCAGCGATTTTTTAAAACCGGCCGGCTTGTCACCCGACATTCTCCTGGTCCTGGCTTCGGCCTGCCATCCGGCCCATTTCTTGGTCCCCGGCTTCACCCAAACCGTCTTTCACGCCACGGCCGGGGCCGCTTGTCTTCTGGGAAAAGAGACGTTCGTCCCTCAGGCCGGGACGGCCGGTTCGGCCGCCTTCACCCTGGGACTCCTGCTGGGCCTTAATCCTCTGGTGTTGGTCGGCCAGGATCAGGCCTTTTCCGACGGTCGTCTTCATGCCCGAGGCACGCCCGGCTCTCCGCCGAGTTCCAGCCTCAAGGGCTTTTTCCAGGTGGAGGGCGTCGAAGGCCGGCCGGTTCCGACCCACAGCGGCTTCGTGGCCTCCCTTCACTGGTTCGCCGAAACCATCCAATATCTTAGGAAAAAGTCCCCGGAACGGACCGTGATCAACGCCAGTGACAACGGGGCCCGCATACCCGGATGGCCTGAGCTTCGCCTGGAAGAAGTCTTGCGCGGGCTTAAATCCGAACCACAAAAAGCCGCCGATCTGCCGAAACTCGTCGCCGGGCTTGGGTGGCCTGAAGTCGGTCAGGTCAGGGAGAGACTTGAACAAACCTGGGCCATCATCGGCCGGATCAGCCAACTGGCCCGGACGGCCCCCCAAGGGTTGAACCCAGCTTGGTCCGACTGTCGGACCCATCACCCTTTATTGGCCGAAATTTTGAACCCGGACGCGTCCGGCCGTTCGGTCGCCGAAATCAAGGAAAATCTCCATTGGGCCGAAACCCTGATCATCAAGATGTTCGAAACTCTTGATTGTTATGAAAAAAGATAGCCCCACCCTTTCGCTCTGCATGATCGTCCGGGACGAAGCGGTCAACTTGCCGCGCAGTCTGGCCCCGGTCAGGGACAGCTTCGACGAAATCGTGGTCGTGGACACCGGTTCGGCCGACGACACGCCCGACCTGGCCCGTTCCTACGGGGCCAAGGTTCTGGAAATCGACTGGCCCGACGATTTCGCCGCGGCCAGAAACGCCTCGCTTCGCGCGGCCGCCGGCGACTGGATCATGTGGCTTGACGCCGACAACTACATCGCCCCGTTGCACGTGGAACAATTGCGCCGGTTTCTTGACGACGAGCGGCGGTCCATCCTCTGGTGCACTGAAATCGTGGTCTCGACCGGTGAACGCCTGGTCCAGAAAAGGGCCTTTCCCCAAAAACCAGGGGTCTACTTCACCGGACGCGTCCATGAGCAACTGGTGCATCCCCCGGACTACCGTTCAGTTTTCACCCCGGTGGAAATCCTCCATTGGGGATATGCGGACCGGTCCGCGGCCCGATCCAAAGGCGAACGCAACCTGGCCCTTCTCGAAAAAATGCTCCGGGAACAAGGGCCGGATTTTTATCTATGCTACCAAATGGGCCGAACCCTTCTTAACCTGCGCCGGTTTGACGAAGCCCTGGTCTGGCTGGAACGGGCCATATCCTTTGAAAAAAATGAAAGCCGCAACCAAGGCCTTTATCTTCACGCCCATCTTCTCCAAGCCCAAACCTTGGAAAGGCTGGACAGATACCCTGAAGCCGAACGCAGGCTGGAAACTTTAACTGCCAAGGCCCCGGACTACGGCCCAGGACATTGGGCCTGCGGCCGCTTGAAATGCGCCCGAGGCGAATATCGGTCGGCCGCGAAGCATCTTCAAGGATTCCTGGACCTGGGGGTGCACGACCCGGTCAGCGGCTTGAATCCCGGCCGGATGTCCTTTCTCGCCGCCATGCTCCTGGGCAAGTGCTGGGAAAAACTATCTGACTTGGATAACGCCCGCCGAGCCTATCAAAAGGCCGCCCGGATTGATGCCGAAAATCCCGAGCCGCCCTTGGCCCTGGCCCGCTTGTCCTGGCATAAAGGCCGTACCGACGAAGCCCGGGAACTTTTGGCCCGATGCCTGGCCCTCCAACCGGAAAACCGCCGGGCCCTGAACCTGTTAAGCGAGATGAAAAACGATGCTCGCCGGACGGCCTAAACTCATCGGCTTCTATACCGAAGGACCGCCATTTGACGGCGGCTCCCTGGCCGAACTGGCCCTGGGCGGCAGTGAAACCGCCTTGATCCAGGCGGCCCGGGCCCTGGCCGACCGAGGCCACCAGGTCCTGGTTTTTAACAACTGCGACCGGCCGGGCCGCTTCGACGGGGTGGCCTATCTCCCTCGCTCGGAACTCCCCCCATGGTGTGGCGCCACTGAATTCGATGTCTTCATCGTCAGCCGCTTCTTCGGTTTTTTCCGAGCCCCTGTTCGGGCCGGGCTCAAAGTCCTATGGAATCACGACACCCTGGACCGCCCCGCGGCCCTGCGGCCTTTAGTGGACCGGATCGATCTTTTTTTCGTCTTGAGCTCTTTTCATCGGGATAACTTTCTGACCCGAATTCCCGAAATCGAAAACCGCATTTTCGTCACCCGTAACGGGATTGATCTTGATCTGATCGCCCAGCCCGTTCAGGGGACCGTTAAAAATCCCCATAAAGTGATTTACGCCTCCCGGCCGGAGCGCGGCCTCCAGGTCCTTTTGGAAAGAATCTGGCCCCGCCTCCTGGCCGCCCGGCCCGACCTGACCCTTTATCTATGCGGGTATGAAGTCAAACCGGAGTTCTTGGCGCCGGGCTTGTCCCAATATTACGAACGGCTGCAAATACTGATCAGTGAATCGAAAAACGTGGTCACCTTGGGGCCTCTGTCCAAGGATAATTATTACCGGCACCTGGCCGAAGCGGCCTTGATGCTCTATCCCTGCACTTTTCCGGAGATAAGCTGCATCGCCGCTCTCGAAGCCCAGGCTTGCCGCACGCCCCTGGTGACCACCGACGATTTCGCCCTGTCCGAAACGGTTCAGGTCCCGGAATTCAAAGTCCCCGGCCGCCCGGGCTTCGAGGCTTATGACGATGAATTCATCCGCCGGGTCTTGCACCTTTTGGATAATCCGGACAAAACCGCCTCGCTGGCCCGTCAGGCCGCCGGGGCCGTGGAAAAACTTCATACCTGGCCCAAGATCGTCGAAGAGTGGGAGCGTCTCTTCGATTTGGCCTTGCTTTCCAAGCATCCCGCCCGTAAACCGGACTGCACCCCAGTCCGAAGCGACGGTCAGGCTTTTCTTCACCCAAACCTGACCAGTAGCTTCAAGGCCGCCTCGGCCCCGAACCGGTCGTATCCCCACTTGAAAAAGGACAGTCTTAACGTCCTGCTTTTGGACACGGGCTATTATTTGGTTCGAGAAGTCACCCAGGCCTTCCTTCGGCTCGGTCATCAGGTCCGGCGCCTGACTATTCCTGATCCAAAGTGGGGGCGTCAGGAGACCATCAATCGTCTTCTCGAAGAATACCACGCCTTTAAACCCGACTTCGTCTTCACGGTCAACCATCTGGGCTTCGACGTCAAGGGCGTCTTGACCGGGCTCCTGGCCGACCTGAGGATGCCCTTGGCTTCCTGGTTCGTGGACAGCCCGACCTTGATTCTTGGGCCTTCAAAAAACAACGTCTCTGACCATGTTTCCATCTTTTTGTGGGACGCCGACTATATCCAGGAAGTCCGGGCCATGGGTTTCAATCGGGTCCACTACCTGCCCCTGGGCACGGATGAAACCGTGTTCAAGCCCCTGAACGGCCGACCCAACCGTCTCGCGCATTTAGCCTGCCCCATCAGCTTTGTCGGCCATTCCATGATCGAACCGGTCAAGGAAAGAGCGGCCCGCATTGGTCTGCCGCGCCATGTCCTGAATTATATTGATCAAGCGGCCATCGAGTATATCCGCACCGAAGAACGAAGCCCCGGGCCGATCCTGACCCGGCTGGGACTGCCGGACCTTCCCGAGATCACCCGTCTCGATCCTGCGGAAATGACCGAACTGGAAGGACTGGTTATCTGGCGAGCCTCCCAGATTCACCGCTTGCGGCTCGTCCGAACCTTGGCCCCTTTACGGCCGACCGTCATCGGAGACCAGGGCTGGACCAAGGTCCTTGAGGCGAAACACTTTCAGGTCCATCCCGGGTTACATTACTATGATGAACTGCCCTGGTTCTATCCGGTCTCACGAATCAACTTCAACGTGACCAGCCTGCAAATGAAGAAAGGCCTCAACCAGCGGGTCTTCGACGTGCCGGCCTGCGCGGCTTTTCTTTTGACGGACCAAAGGGAACAGTTGGAAAAACATTTTGAAGTCGGCCGCGAGGTCGTCTGTTACCGGGAACCGGAGGAAGCCTTGGAACTCGGCCGCTATTTCCTCGAACATGACCGGGAGCGCCGGCAGATCGCCCAGAGGGGGCATCGGCGGGTTCTGGCCGAACATACTTACCGGCACAGGCTCCAACGGTTGCTCCGGCAGATGCGGGAGGACCATCTTCAGTGAAGAGACTTGCGGATGAAAATAAAAATATCCTCGTGATTCAATTGGCCCGGTTCGGCGATTTCTTGCAGACCACTCCCCTGTTGGCCGCCCTTAAGGCCCGACACCCCGGATCACACTTGGCCGTTTTAGTCAATTCCGACCAGGAGGCCGTGGCCATCAATAATCCGCATCTGGACGAAATTTTGACGGTCAACCTGGCCGAACTGAAACGATCGGCCGAAAGAACCCTGGGTCTGGGCGGCAAAATCACCGCCCTCCGGGAGGTGCTCGGATTTCTGACCCGGCGCCGTTTCGACCTGGTCATCAATCTCAACACCTCCCGTCCGGCCGCTCTTCTAAGCGAATTGATCCCGGCCGATGAGCGGCGAGGTCCGCGGCTGGGGACCGACCGCCGGCGTCTCGACACCGCTCCTTGGGCCGACTTGATCATGAACCTGATGAGCAGACGCCGGCTGATTCGCTTCAATCTGGTCGACTTGTTGATTTGTTACGCCGACATCGAATCCAGACCGACCGACGGCCTGGTCTACCCTTTATCCCCACGAACACTGGGACAAGCCGGGTTTCTGTTGGGACCTGATGTCCATCGACCCCTGGTCGGACTTCAACTTGGCTCCCGGCACCTGACCAGACAATGGCCGTCGGAACATTTCGCCGTTCTGGCCGAGCGGCTTATGGCCGAAGACCGGGCCGGGATTGTCCTGCTAGGCGCGTCCGGGGAAAAACCTCTGGCCGAAACATTTCTCCGCCACCTGTCCGCCATCGACCCCTCGGCTCCAAGCCGGGTCATCAATCTGATGGGCCGGACGTCGATAGATGAACTGGCCGGGGTCCTGGCCGAACTCGATCTTTTGATCACCACGGACACCGGCACCATGCACCTGGCCGCCGCCGTCCACACCCCGATCCTGGCCCTGTTCACCGGACCGGCTTTTTGTCACGAAACCGGACCATACGGGGCCGGTCACCTGATCCTTCAGGCCATGACCGAATGCTCCCCCTGCCTGGAAAAAGATGCCGGATGTCCTGATCATTTTTGTCGGCGCTTGATCACTCCGGACCTGGCCGCCGGCGCCGCCCGCTGGCTTCTGAGCGGTAGGCGCACCGAACTGCCCGAAACAGCCGACTTGAGTCCTAAGGTCAGCCTGTTCATTTCCGACCTGGATGATTTCGGCGTGGTTTACCGGCCCCTGGTTGCGAACCGCTTGTCCGCCCTCGACCTTACGGCCCTGGCTTACCGGGAAGCCGGCCGGAGGTTCATGCGTCCCTCCTATCGGCCCGATCGCAACCGTCTGATCGGCGAACTGAAGGGACATGATCCGGAGTACCCCGCTGAATTGGAAGATTTGTTCAGGGCCTTGAAAAAGATGGAAAGGATTTTGCTAGAAAAAAATAACGACGCCGAGACTCTAGACCGGCTGCTTAAAACAGCGGGGTTAAACCACGATCTTCAACCGTTGGTCAAAACGATTTTCAGCGCCGCCGATAAGGCCTCTTCCAAGGGTCTCGGACTAATGCTCTCGGATATGGTCCAGGTGTTGAGCTGGCTGGAGGCCTGGTCCGAAAGTCACCCTCATTGCGGGGTTGAAGAATCGGCCTCATTTCAAACTCCGGCCCGGTCCGGGCCGATGGGCGGACCTTAGATGGTCGATCTTTTCGAACGAAACCTGAATAAGTTACTTGAACTGGACCCGGAGCTGGCCGCCAATATCCGTATAGCCTCGGTGCCGGATCAGGCCCTGATCCTGCCCGCCCTAAGCGGCCGGCCGACATTGACCGTTAAAGGCATAAGCCTGCATAGTCGATTCGATCCCGTGGCCGAAGCCGAAACCCTGCTCAAATCCCCTATGATTACCGAGGCCCGGGAAAAAGGGTTGGTCCCCGTGCTTTTCGGACTGGGTCTGGGCTATCAGGCCCTGGCCCTGGCCGGCGGTTTCGATCCGGTCCTGGTTATTGAACCTGATCCGGGCATGATTAAATTGGCTTTCAGCCACCTTGATTTTACTCAGGCCTTGCCTCGGTTGCGTTTCCTGACCGCGCCGTCGGCCTTTGAACATTATCCGCCGGCCCGGCTGGTGCCCCATCCCCCTTCGGTCCGTTTACACCGGACGGCTTTCTGCCTTTGGACCGAGCAATTAGAGGCCCGCAGGTCGGCCGCTGAATTAAACAAATTTTTAGTGGACCTTCCCGGTTGGTCGGAACTTCTGGTCGGATTTGACCCCACCCAACCGGTCGATCTGCTCGGACTGGTTGGGGCGGTTCGCCGGAGGACCGGTCCTTTGAGTGAAGGGGAAACCTTGGTCTTGCTGCTTCATGAATTGACCATGACTGGAAGATAATCGTTTGAGAGAGAGAAAAGGAGGAACCATGATCATCAGCATCGACGGTCGTCCCATGGAAGAAAACCTGGTCAGGGGTGATAATCTGGAAGATATTTTATCGGACCTGACGGAAAACCACCTGCCGCAAAACAGAATGGTCGGAGAGGTCCTGCTCAACGGCCTGACCTTTACCGAGGAACTGCCTCACGCCGCCGTGGAAGTGCCGAGGAACGAGATCGAAAGCCTGGTTCTGGTCACCTTGACATCCGAGGACATCTCCAGGCATTTCCTGGACAACAGCCCCAATATTCTGGGCTCAATGCTGGACTCCTTACCCAAAATCACCGAATTGTTCAGGCTGGGCGATGAAACCGAAGCCAACGAACACTATCTGCGATTTCTCGAATCCCTGCATCTGACCATCAGCATGTTGGAAAAAGTGATCCGGGTCATGGACATCCCTTATCAAGCCTCTGTCGGCGAACTGGGCTCGATCGAAGGACGGCTGGGCTGGCTGGCCGAGATCGCCTCCCTGCTGCTACGCATTCAGGAAGAAAATGACTGGATTTACCTGGCTGACGTCCTGGAATATGAACTGACTCCGGAACTGGAAGCCTTGAGGGACATGCTGCCCGCTCTGAAGAGCCGGGTCCATTAAGTCAAGTCCCATCGACCGTTTATATCGAGATGGACCTGATTGAACGCCTGACCGAATTGTTCCGCCTGTATCGTAGTTGCCTCCAACTGACCGATCAGGCCCTCAGGGAGGAATCTTTTAAGGAAAACGAGGCTCTAACTGAAGTGGTCGAGCGTCGGTCCGAGGTCCTGGCCCGGATAAAATACCTTGAAGAAGGGCTGCCAACCAGACAAGATAACGGCGCCTGTCTCCTCACCGTCCCCCAAGCCCAGGCGAAGGCCGTGGAAAAACTCCTGGTTGATCTGCGGATGGTTATAGCCGAACTGATCAACGCCGACCGTAAACTAAGGCATGAAATCGAAGAAGTTTTGGACCGCCTGGGCACTGACCTTCAAAGAATCGGACGAGGTTATTGGACTCTCAAATCCTATGCTCCATTTCGCCGGAGTTTATCCTATTACGTCGATCGTCAAGGCTGATCTTTCATATTCAAGTCAAAAAAAAACGGACCCGAACGGTCCGTTTTATCGCTTGATCGGCCGCCTGATCCTAAACCGTTATCTGAGACCTGACGTTATTCTTTTCATTCTTTTGAAGGGCTTCCTGGGCCTCGGGCCGACTGACCACGTCGTTCCACGCCCCGTTCAGGCTGGTCAACATGCGCAAGACATCGTCAATATAGTGGAGGTCTTTTTTAATCTTGCCCTTTAATAAATAATCACTCATGAAAAGATACAACCGTCGCAGATTTTGGGCCAGATCACCTCCTTCGGTCATGTTGAGCGACTGATTCAGTTCGTTGATAATGTCCAGGGCCTTGTTGATATTATTGGACTTGCCCTCCAAATCCCCGGTCTCGGAACAGTCTCGGGCCTGACGGAGATACTTGATGGCGCCCTCGTAAAGTAAAACGATCAATTTCCCTCTGTCCACCGTGGTAATTTGGGTGTGTTGGTACTGGCGCTGCCCGTAAGTGTTCATAGACCCTCCAGTTTTCTTTTTTTAACTCTTTTTACCGATGGTTATGCTCGGAAGATTCTTCAATTGATTTTCCAGATAACTTGATTGTCCTTCGAGCTGAGCCAACAAGGTTTCCAGGTTGGCGAACTTTTGTTCAAGACGCTCCTTCACCAATTCAATCCGGCGTTCCTCCCGGGTGATTTTGCTGTCGATATCTTTAATTATTCCACGATAATTTTTTAAAAGAACGTTGCCGATGCCATCTTGAGAATCAGTCAAGGTTTGAAATTTTTCCCGCAGCCTTTCACAAACGCCCAGGCTGCCCCGGTCATCATCCTTGACGAAAAGCCGGGCCACGGCCTCCAGATTGTTGTTCAAGGCGTCGTTCAAAGTGCTGGACATGATCACCCAGCGGCCGTCCTGGTCCGGGTCGGTCTTGATGCCTATTTGGGCCAAGTGGACATAGGCGTCCTCGTCGGAGTCCAGACCGGGGATGGCTTCGGACAGGATGCTGTTGATCATGTTCCGAACAATTTCATAACTGTAATTCCCAAGCATGGCCCCGGACTCGCCGGTGGTGGAATCATATTTTGTCTCCTGGCGGATGTAGTCCAGGACGAAATTGACCGAACTGACCAGCAATTCTATGTTTTCTCTTATCGCCGCCACGTCGTTGCCGACCGTCACCGTCGCCGCCCCGGAATCATGGAGGTCCAAGACGACCCCGTTCAAAATATCGCCGACGGTGTTGGTCGAACGCTGGATATAAACCGACGTCTCGTTCGGATAACCGTTCACCTTGATCATCGAGTTGGCGGCCTTCTGGGCCGTGGTGAACTTGCCTTCGCTTAAATCCAAATCGGTCAAAGTATCACTGACGAACCTGATGCTGTGCTCCGCCCCGGTGTGTTTGCCCGTCAAAACTAGATGATAGGAAGTCGACGTGCTCTGCCCGTCGTTGATGATCGAGGCCGTCACCCCCCGGTTGTTGGGATCGTTGTTGATGGCGTTGACCAGGTCTTGAAGCTTGGCGTCAGCCTTGATTTTAACCGTGGTCTCCACGCCTTCATACCGGTAAACAAAAGTAGCGTCACTTGTGGTTATCGGAGTGATCAGATCGATAAAACCCTCGTGGACCCGCTGTTCGACCTGGGCCAGGCCCTTGTCCTGGGCCGCCTGCAAGGTGGGGGTGTAAGCGTCTATGGTGAAAGAATCGCTCTCCAAAATGATGCCGCCGGAAAACTGGACGGTGACTCCTTGAAAAATCTCGTAATCCGTGGCCGCGGCCGTGACCACGAAGGAACCGGAGTTGCCTTCATCGTCCGCCCATTGGATGGTCACGTCGTTGGTGCCGATGACCCCGGTGTTGGCCGCTCGAAAAGTAAAAGTCTTGTTGGTCGTCCCGGTGTAGGTTCCTCCGGAAGTGGGTGTCGATGTTCCCAGCCAGTTTTTCTCGTAGGCCGCGTCCACCGAGTTCTCATCCAAATTTAGCGTGGTCGGATCGCTCACCGTTATTTCGTTGGCCGAACCGCCGTAAGCCGCCTTGGCCGTTATGATCAGCCGCTGGTAGGTATAATCGCTGCCGCTGATGTCCCGAACCTTGTCGTTAAAGACCTGCACCGGCTCCAGAATATCATTGGTGTCGGCGGCGTCGATCATGGCGGCGATATCGTCGATGGTGTAGTCGGTCCCCGCGGCCAAATTGACGGTGATGGGCGTCTGACCGCCCACGGTGATGACCAGGGAGTCAGGAGCGGCCATGCCGGTCCAAACGTACCGGTCCGGTGCGGGAGCGTCGGCCGGAGGGACGCTTCTCGAGATCGTTCGGCCGGATATGTCTTCACCGACCACGATGTTGTGAGAACCGGGTGAAGCGCTGCTGGTGTTGGAGACGCTGACGACTGAGGAATTGGAAGAGGAAGAGGACCGGGAGTAAAACTCGGAAAAACTATCAAAACCTTTAACAAAATCTCGAAGAGAAACCATCCGGCTGTTCAGGCCTTGGATGGAAGTGATCTTGGCCTCCCAGGTGCTTTTCCATATCTCCAGGCGCGTTATCCCGGTCTTTTCAATTTCAATGAGCTGGTCCACCACCGAGGCGAAATCCACCCCGGAAGCCAGACCCGACCATTTAATGGAACCGGAGAGGTAGCTTGAGTTGCCGGTGGACAGGCTGACGTCGGCGGCCATGAGGGAATCTCCAGAACAAACCTATTAAATCATGCTTTGAGTTGATTTCGGCTTTTGCCCAGCCTAAAATTATATGATCATTGCTTGCTTTTCAGTGAAGCAATCGACGTACCAACTTGTATTTTATGTGTTTATAAATAAGAATTCTTGTGGTTTGGCGATTTTTCCGAACCGTCTGGGCTCGAGGTCCTTGGTCACAATGGATGAATAATCCGGGAGAGGGAAATTTTTTCCCTCTCCCGGTCGATTTGATGTTCTTTATTTACCTACACTACCGTCTGGTCAAGGCTTAGCCCAAGAGAGACAAGGCCAACTGGGCCACGGAGTTGGCCTGGGCCAGCATGGCCGTGGCCGCCTGAGCCAGAATGTTGTTCCGGGTGAACTCGGTCATTTCCAGGGCCACGTCCACGTCGGAAATACGGGACTCGGCGGCCTGGAGGTTTTCGGCCTGGATAGACAGGTTGGTGATGGTGTTTTCCAGACGGTTCTGCAAGGCCCCCAAGGCGGCCCGGGTTTTGTCCTTCTCCAGAATGGCCGCATCCAGTTGAGCCAGGGCTTCCTGGGCCTGGGATTGGGTCCTGATCTCGGCCCCATCCCAAGTGGCCGCGCCGGAAGCATTCTGAGTCTCCTCCCAGTCGGCCGCCTCGTAGTTGGTCAGATTCTGACCCCAACCGCTGGTGTAATTGTAAGCCGTGATCTGGTCGAAATCCATGACCCAAATGTCGTAGTCCTCCGACCGGTTGGTCCCCAAGACCTGCAACTGATAAGCCGTCCCGTTGTCATAGGCCTCGGCCGTGATCCAGCTCGTGCCGCCCATCGAGAAATTGCCGGAATCCGCCGAAGTCCCGGTGACCAGGTCCACGAACTCATAGTCCGCGCTGGCC
>Ga0209270_1003609_pt1 | contig 13063 bp, 10 predicted proteins | sample MTBAKSrepl1MetaG_FD_187456 | JGI IMG/M metagenome (GOLD analysis project Ga0209270, IMG submission 187456) | Enrichment culture microbial communities from Arthur Kill intertidal strait, New Jersey, USA, that are MTBE-degrading - MTBE-AKS1... | ecosystem: Environmental > Aquatic > Marine >...
ATGGCAAAAGGCAACGATCCAACAGTTGATGTTAGAAAGACGCGTGTTGTTGCTGAGTGGTCCAAGGCAAAGCGGTAAAACAACTTTGGCTCGTGAACTCGAATCCGATCGGACGGAATACCGAACCCTTGATGACGGCACACTTAGAGAAGCTGCCGAAAACGACCCGCAGGGATTCATCAAGCGCGGCACCGACACATTGATTATTGATGAGGTGCAGCGTATCCCATCCCTGCTTTCGGCAATTAAAAAAGCCGTGGACGAGGACACCCGCCCGGGGCAATATCTATTAACCGGTTCAGCCAATATTCAATCTCTCCCAACTGTTAGAGAATCTCTCGCCGGACGAATCGCCAAAATCCGCTTACGTCCACTCGCTCATGGGGAAATAAAAAGAATCGGCCCTCGGTTTATCGATTCTGCTTTTAACCAAACGTTTTCACGTAGCCATATCCACTATGACCGTGATGCCCTTCTGGAGATGGCTTTCAAGGGGGGCTTCCCGGAGCCAATCACGCTTAAAGGTCGTGGCCGAAAGCGATGGAACATCGATTATATTAACGCCATAATGGAACGGGACCTGAAAGAGATCGCCAAAATTTATCGAAAGAATGCTATTCGAGAACTGGTGAACATACTCGCTGCATGGTCAGGCAGGTTTATGGACATATCCGCCATCGGCTCGGGATTATCCATCCAACGCCCCACAATTGAAAGTTACATCAATGCATTAGAGACACTCTATCTGGTGGAGCGTGTTTATCCCTGGACGAAAACAGACTATGCTCGGGTCGGCAAACAAAGCAAGCTATTCATGGTCGATAGCGGCCTGATGACTTCCCTGCTAAATTGGAAAATGGACCAGGTTCGCTTGGATTCCGACCGTTCCGGCAAACTGATGGAAACTTTTGCGTTTAACGAAATCATGGCGCAAGTGGATGCCGGAGATGGTCGCTATGAACTATTTCACTATCGTGATCGCGAAAAACGCGAAATCGATTTTTTAATTGAACGAGAAGATGATGCATTGCTTGCCATTGAGATAAAAGCCGGTTCAGCTATTGACAAACATGATTTTAACCACATGACGTGGTTCCAGAATAATTTGGCAAAAGGCCAAACATTTGTCGGCATCATTCTTTATGCAGGTGAAATTCCCGCTTCTTTTGGCAATAACTTGTGGGCCGTTCCCTTCGGTCTCTTGTGGTCTTAGCCCATAATAATGCGCTTATCTAACATATTGGACACAAAGAATAACACGGCCGGTTTTCCATCAAAGAGGATCAACATATGAAAATGAATCCAAAAAAAGATGGTGCCCTGGGCGAGTTGCTTACCGCTGCCTCGCACAAGGTCTTAAACGATCTGATTTTAGAGCTTGCGGCGGAATGGCCTGATGTTCGACGGGAATGCTTCGAATTTCTGAAATCCCATGTTTCTGTATCGAAAGCCCTTGAAAAACGATCTGAAGGGGAAATCGTATTGGCCCTGTGGTCGGAGCTGGCGCCCGATCTTGACGAATTGGATGGTTATGGCGGCGGCGATTATACCAGCGAGGATCATGTGGGTGAACTTTTGGACCAGATTCGAATGCGGTTGATTTCCAAGAAGGTTGGACCAGACCATCGGCGTGAAATTCTCGACATGGTTCTTCCCTTTATCGAAAGCGGCAATGCCGGTCTTGCATACAATCCCTGGCGAGACAAATCAAAGATGCGCCCCTTTTCGAGCAGGCGCGGCTTGCATCCTCGGATAATCTGTCCATGGCCGCATGCGTGGATATTGCCCGGGTCCACCTGGAAGCTGGCGATGCCAAAGCGACCCTTTCCTGGCTGCAGCGGGTACCTTTAGAAGAGCGTTTTCAGGAGCATGATCGGGATCAGTTGCTGCTCAAAATTTATGATCGGATAGGTGACAAGGACAAACAAGCCGAGGTCGCCTGGCGAATATTCAGGCGCCATCGAAGTGCCCAAACGCTATCTGAACTTCTGGCGGTTATTGGCCACGACCAGAGATCTGCAGTGATCACGAGGGAGATAGTCGATTTGCTTGATGAAACGACACTATCCAATTCCAACGCCATGTTCCTTGTCGAGGTTGCGCACTTGGACGCAGCTGAAACCTATTTGCTTGAGCGCGCCGATCAGCTCAACGGAGACTTTTATGCCGGGCTGCTTCCGTTGGCTGAAGCGATGGAGACAGCCGGTCGCCGGCTGTGCGCTTCCGTTATCTACCGAGCATTGCTGGATTCCATTTTACAACGCGCCCAATCCAAGGCTTACACCCATGGAGCAAGCTACCTCTTGACGCTCGACAGTCTTGCGCCGACCGTTTCCGATTGGCGAGGTTTTATGAGCCATCGTACCTATGTGGATACTCTGCGCCGGCAACATAAACGCAAACGCAGCTTCTGATCACGGTATGAAAAATGATCCTTACAGAAATTTATGCTAAAAAAACATAAAAATGCATTTCATCAGACTTTCACCAAACAAGGTGAATTTTGCCGAACTTTAACGAACTTATACGGACCACAGCCAGATAGAAGGTTGGACGGTTATATTTATAATTACTTGAGTTTGCGTGATATTCTGACGAGGAGTTAAATTTCCGCATTTGGATTCGACTCCCGCCGCCTCCACCAACCTTCGCTTTCCGCCGCGCTTCAAGCTTCTGTTCTTTCCAGCCATGCTTTTTGGCAAGTTCAATTATTTCTTTCAGCACTGCTAATCACCTCTGATAGCCGGGGTGCCGACACATTTTTATCCACACTGCGTGCTTTAAGATAAGGCACGAAGTTGGTGCTCTGGTGCTTTTCTGATATAGTTCAAATTCAAATTGTAAAATTCAAGGGAGGACAAGATGATGGACTTTGCAGTTCTTTTGAAAAAGAGGCGTTCAATCCGGGATTATGAGGATAAGGAAGTGACCATAGAGACAATAAAGGATATCATCCGGAAAAGCTGTCTTGCGCCGAGCTCAGGGAACGGCCAGCCCTGGCAGTTCATTGTTATCACTGATAAGGCAATGATAAAAACCCTTTCAGACGAAAGCAAAAGAAATCTTTTGGCTGATTTGGAAAAAAATCCGGATTCACCCAGCAAAAAGTATGAAGAATACCTGCGCGACCCAAACTTCAATGTATTTTATAACGCCCCCTGCCTGGTTTATATTTGTGGTCATAAAGACGTCCGTTCGCTCGATGTGGACTGTGCCCTGGCTGCCTCCTATCTTATGTTTTCTGCTGTGGAAAAGGGCCTTGGCACCTGCTGGATTGGGTTGGGAAAATTCATCCATGCCCCTGACCTGCGTCGCCTTATCGGCATGCCGGACGATTGCCGGATTGTTGCGCCAATCATCATCGGCTATCCCAAAGCCATCCCCGAACCAAGCGATAGGGAGAAGCCCCGGATTCTTAAAATCGTATCTTAGGCAAGCAGAAACCATGCTCCAGGGCTTTATTTTATCCAGCAACCAGATAATAGCGGAATACCAAACCCGCTTGGTTTTTCAAGGCCGGTTATTCGACGGCCGGCGGTTTCACTGGACTGTTATTCGGCCTGGCATTGTCTTTTTCATTGACCAGGATGAAGCCTGGATTCCACTCGGTTCCGAACGCAAAAATGTCAAGCTGCAAACTTTGCGCGGAAAACCGGTGGATGCCCTGTATTTTCAAAACACGCAGGATTTAAACAGAGCGCGCAAGGAGTGTGAAGCGCGCAACATCCCCACCTATGAAGCTGACGTAAATCTTGTTTCCCGCTTTTTGATGGAAAGGTTTATCCGTGGCGGGGTAATCTTTAAAAGCGACCCGGTTCAGGTAAGAGAAAATACCCTTTATTTTGTCAACCCGATGGTTGCACCGTCTGATTATCTGCCCGCCCTTAAGTTGCTATCGATTGATATCGAATGTTCAATGGGTATGGACCTATACTCGATTGCTCTTTTCGGGAAAGATATTGAGCGCGTGCTCATGGTGGATGCGAATCTCGGGGCGGGTGCGTATGCAGATAGCTATCGGGGTTTCAAAAACGAAAAAGAACTGCTGCTTTCCTTTTTCGATATGGTACGGGAATACGACCCGGATGCCTTCATCGGCTGGAACCTGGTTGGTTTTGACCTGCAATGGCTTGCGCAAAAATGTGAAAAGCTGGGGATAAAGTTTGATATCGGAACAGACGGCCCTGCAGAAATCCTTGCCCCGGGAAAAACCACCAACCAGTGGATTGCCCGCATACCCGGAAGGGCCGCCTTGGATGGAATTACCATGCTGCGAAGCGCCTATGTCCAGACAGAAGGCTATTCTTTGGCAAATGTTGCCGAAAAAGTGCTCGGCAGCCGGAAACTTATCGAAAAATCCGGGCTTGAAAAAGTTGAGGAAATAAATCGCCTTTTTCATGAAGACAAGGTGAGCCTGGCCAAGTATAACCTTCAGGACGCCAGACTCGTTTATGAAATCTTTGAAAAGCTCAGTCTTGAAAAACTCGCTGTCCGGCGGTCGCAATTGACAGGCCTGCCCATCGACCGGACAGGCGGCAGTGTGGCCGCCTTTGATTTTTTATACCTGCCGCGCCTGCACCGGTCCGGGTATGTTGCCGACACCCATCCGGAGCCTCCGGCCAACGCCCAGACTGCTCCCGGCGGCCTTGTTTTTGACAGCATCCCGGGTCTTTATCATAACGTTGCGGTCTTTGATTTTAAAAGCCTTTATCCCAGCATAATCCTAACGTTTAGCATTGACCCGCTGGCAGCAAACGTGGTTTTGCACGGTTTAGGATATGATCCAAAAGCCGGCTTAAAGGGTCCAGGGACAATTATCAAGGGCCCGGCCGGACTGGAATTTACCAAGGAGTATGCCATCCTGCCTTCCATTATCCAGGAACTCTGGGGTGAACGTGAAAAGGCCAAAAAATCTCAGGACGCTACCTTATCCCATGCGGTAAAAATCATCATGAACTCTTTTTACGGGGTTCTGGGAAGTGCCGGATGCCGTTTTTATGACCCGCGCCTGGCCGGAAGCATTACCCGCATCGGCCACTGGATCTTAACTTTTTCCAGAAATTTTATTGAAAAAGAAGGGTACCGGGTCATTTACGGCGACACGGATTCACTTTTTTTGCATCTGGGGCAGAACCTCCATGAAGTCGCCGATAGGATTGTCGGCAGCCTATCCGGAAAACTCAATCGCTATCTCAATGATGAACTGAAACAGCAATTTCATGTAGACAGCAGGCTTGAGGTTCAGTTTGAAAAATTGTTCATACGGTTTTTCATGCCGACCATCCGAGGCCAGGAAACAGGCTCTAAAAAGCGTTATGCCGGCTTATATATTGCTGAAGACGGGAAAAGAGAGGTGTATTTTGCCGGACTGGAGTCAACCCGCCGAGACTGGACTGAGCTTGCCAAAGATTTTCAAGCCGAACTTTTTAATCTTCTGTTTAATATGGAAGAATCAGCCGAGTTTAAGGAGGAACTTCGCAAGTTGGTCCGAAGCCGCCACAAAGAGCTATATGCCGGCAAGCTGGATGAGAAGCTTGTCTATCGTAAGGGAATCAGCAAGCGGCTTAAAGATTATACCAAAAACGTTCCCCCGCATGTTCGCGCTGCAAGGATGCTTGACCAGCTTGATGGCAGAATTGTCAGCTACGTGATGACAACCGCAGGCCCTGAACCTATCCAAAAACGTTCCGGTGCTGGTTATGACTATGATCACTACAGCGAAAAACAACTGGCCCCGATTGCCGATATGGTGTTAAGCTTATTTGATATGGATTATCGCTCCATTATCAGGAACCAAATGCAGTTGAGTTTATTTTAGGCCCATCAGGTTGTTTGTCGGCACAGAAATGAAATATTCGGATATTCCGGAATAGCACTCAAACACTGACAGAGAATGATGGTTCCACGTCTTATAGGGGATTTGACCGATGAAGACTGAACCGAGAAAAGACAAAATGTTTACACTAGTTGGGAAGGGAGTCTCACCGGGACTGGCTAAAGGGAAAGCTTTCATTTACATAGACGTGCTTCAGCGAGACACCGAGTTCTATGAAATAGACCCCACCCAGGTCGGTGAAGAGAAGGTCAGAATTGAGAAGGCAATCGACGATGTTCGGCAGAGCCTGACTATCGATGCAAAGCAGATTGAGAGTAAGGTGGGCAAGCAGCTGGCAGATATCTTCCTCGCTCAAGAGGCTATCCTGCATGATTCCTCTGTTGTTGAGGAACTGAAAAGGACCATGGAAGAGAAGCTAATCAATGCTGAGCAGGTGGTCAGAACGGTTTTCAGACTGCTGGCCCGCAGATTCAGAGACATGAACACTGAAGTGCTCCGGGAGCGTGGAGATGACATAGACGATTTATCCCGCAGGTTATTGCTGTCATTAGCCGGAATTCACGCACACAGCCTCGAGAACCTGCCTTCGAACACCGTGCTCGTCGCGCGCAGGCTGCTCCCTTCGGACACGGTGTTTCTCTCGCGTTCGTCCACTGTCGCCGTGCTTGCAGAGTTTGCCGGCCCTGCTGCGCATGCGGCACTTCTTGCTCGCGAGCTCGGCATTCCCTGTGTGGGTGGAATTCCTAAGCTACTTGAAACTGTACACACGGGAGATTTTGTACTTGTGAATGGGATCGAGGGAATAGCGGTGGTCAACCCGGACCCTCAAACCCTTCAAAGGTACGAGGGCTCTGTTGATGAAGTGCACAAGCGCAAGGAAACGATGATACAATACAGCACCATCGGGCGCACGGTTACCTTGGACGGAATTGAGATCTCTGTCATGGCCAACGTCCGCAGTCGTGAAGATGTGGCGCTTGCGATGGAACGCGGGGCTGATGGGATCGGGCTGTTTCGAACAGAGCCTTTTTTTCTGTCAGCAAAGCACTTTCCCTCAGACAAAGAATTCGCGGCGTTTCTTCTTGACAGCCTTCACCCGGCAGGGGGAAGGCATATCGACGTTCGTCTTCTCGACATTGGCGCCGACAAGAATCCGATCTACCTCCATCTGCCGCCGGAACCAGATCCCTTTCTGGGACGGCGTGGCGTGCGGCTGCTGCGTGAGTATCCCGACCTGTTGGAGGCGCAGCTGCGGGCTATGCTGAAAGTATCTCAGGAATTCCGCATCGGGATTCTGATACCGATGGTGACCACGGAGAGCGATGTGGTTCACGTCGTGGAACGATTTCATAAATTAGCCGCTGAAATGAACATCTGCCATTTGCCGCGTATCGGTGCGATGATCGAGACACCGGCAGCGGCATTGTCAATCCCTTTTCTGAAAAAACACGTGGACTTTTTAAGCATCGGCTCTAATGACCTCACTCAATACACCATGGCCGCCGGGCGCGAGAATCCTCTGGTTACCGAGTATTTCATTGACGACCATCCGACTATCCTGAGGCTCATCGAGTTGGTGGTCGGTGAATCCGGCGACATTCCCGTGTCTCTTTGCGGAGAGCTTGCCGGCCGGGTCGATGTTATCCCCCGGCTGCTGCGAACCGGGATCAGGTCTCTCAGTGTAGCCGCCGCATTGGTTCCGGACGTGAAGAATGCTATAAGGAATTCGAGCTCTTGACGGCCTTCCTTCCCAGGCCGTCACGGACAAAAAACCTAATTTCTATATGGTCCACCTGACCGTCGATCCACTGCACTTCTCACCGGCAGATGACCTTGTCGTTAGGCCAATGAATAGGAATTACGACAATCCATTGACGAAAACAGGAGTGAGCAAAGGCAAGAGACAAGCTCCTCCATGACCATGGCTGAATACATGCTTTGCGACTATATCTGATCAACCCATCAAACCCGCTTGTAAGCATCGTCAACGTCAAGGAGAGCCGCTGGAACCGCTACCGCGTGTGGAAAACCGCTTAGCCTCATGGTTCTCGCGGGCCTGACCCCACCGGAGTGGGAAATCTCATCAGTATCCATTGTCTTTTCCGGCTACTAAAACTAACTCATGCGTGAGCCATCAGGCTTCAATTATTTTGTTTGTTTTTTTCTTCCTTCTTTCCAAATACCTCTAAATAAGCTTCATTTATAGAACAACCTTTTTTCCAATGTTCAACTACCCGTTTGCCTACGAATGAATTTGGATATTTCCTGCCAATATTGCATCCAGGGCAAACAACACTCCAATACGCCATAGCTTTTTTCATCATCGTAATGATCTCCCTATTACGGAAATTTACATCATTTCATCCATTCCGCCCATTCCTTGCGCTCCCGGATGCACCCCCTTTTTTTCTTTGGGTTTTTCTGCAATCATGGCCTCGGTGGTCAGCATTAATGAAGCCACACTTGCCGCATTTTGCAATGCCAGCCGGACCACTTTGGTCGGATCCATAATACCGGCTTTCATCAGATCTTCGTAGGTGCCTGTTTCGGCATTGTAGCCAAATGCGCCCTCGCCGTTTTTGACTTTGGCGATGACGACAGAACCCTCGGCGCCGGCATTGTTGGCAATCTGACGCAGGGGTTCCTCCATAGCGCGCATGACGACTTTCACCCCCAGCTTTTGATCGGCTTTGATTCTTATTTTTTCCAGCGCGGCCAAACAGCGAATCAGCGCCACACCTCCGCCCGGAACGATCCCTTCCTCTACAGCCGCGCGGGTAGCGTTGAGGGCATCTTCGACCCGGGCTTTTTTCTCCTTCATTTCCGTCTCTGTGGCAGCGCCCACGTTGATCACCGCTACCCCGCCGATCAGTTTGGCCAACCGTTCCTGAAGTTTTTCACGATCGTAGTCGGAGGTGGTTTCTTCGATTTGAGCTCGAATCTGCTTGACCCGGCCCTCGATGGCCGAGCGCAAACCGGCGCCGTCGACGATGGTGGTGTTGTCTTTATCGATGTTGATCCGTTTGGCCTTGCCGAGGTCTGAAACAGTTAGACTTTCCAATTTTGTCCCTAAATCTTCGGAGACCACCTGGCCGCCGACTAAAACGGCAATGTCTTCAAGCATCTCTTTTCGTCTGTCGCCGAAACCCGGTGCTTTGACCGCAGCGACCTGCAGGGTGCCTCTCAATTTATTGACCACCAAGGTGGCCAATGCTTCACCTTCCAAATCTTCGGCAATGATCAGGAGCGGTTTTCCCATTTTGGCGACTTGTTCAAGGATGGGCAAAAGATCTTTCATGCTGCTGATCTTTTTCTCATTGATCAGAATGTAAGCATCTTCCAAAGTGGCGACCATTTTTTCGGCATTGGTCACAAAATATGGCGACAGGTATCCTCGATCAAACTGCATACCTTCAACAACTTCAAGAGTTGTCTCCATGCTTTTAGCTTCTTCAACGGTGATGACCCCTTCCTTGCCGACTTTGTTCATGGCCTCGGCAATGATTTTGCCGATGGTTTCATCATTGTTGGCCGAAATGGTGCCGACCTGGGCAATTTCGCGCTGGTCCTGGGTGGGTTTGCTCAAATTTTGAAGTTCTTTTACAACGACTCCAACCGCCGCATCAATCCCCCGCTTAATGGCCATGGGATCATTGCCGGCCGCCACCAGCTTCTGCCCCTCTTCATAAATAGATCTGGCCAAAAGCGTGGCAGTGGTCGTACCGTCACCGGCCGTGTCACTTGTTTTGCTGGCAACTTCCTTTACCATCTGGGCGCCCATGTTTTCGAATCTGTCTTCCAATTCGATTTCTTTGGCCACAGTGACGCCGTCTTTGGTGACCGTCGGCGCTCCCCAGGATTTGTCGATGACGACAGTTCTTCCTCTGGGGCCCAAGGTAACAACAACCGCATCGGCAAGTGTTTTTACCCCGTTCAGCATCGCTTCACGGGCTTTCATGTCATATTTTATTTGTTTAGCCATCTTGTCTGTACCTCCATTTTAATTTTTAGTCGATGACGCCCAGCACGTCATCCTCGCGCATGATAAGATATTCTTCACCTTCTATTTTTACTTCAGTGCCCGAATATTTGCCGAATAGAATCCGATCGCCTTTCTTGACTTCAAGGGCGATTCTCTTTCCCTTTTCGTTGAGTTTGCCTTTGCCGGCAACAATCACTCTGCCTTCAATCGGTTTTTCCTTGGCCGTATCCGGGATGATGATCCCGCCTTTTGTTTTTTCCTCTTCTTTAACCCGTTGAACTAAAATTCGATCCTGTAATGGTTTGAGTTTCATGGTTTAAATTCTCCTTTTGGAAACATTTGTTTTATCCATGCGATCGCACATGCAATTGATGGCATTAAGTTCCACTTGAACTTAAAAATGATGTTAAAATAAACAAACAAAAGAAAGGGCGCAATGTGATTGGCTGTTGCGAGGCCAGCTCCGGCTAAATTCCATCTGGTGTTAGTTGAAAAGAAAAAATTTGAGTTCTTAATTTACTAACAAAAATATGTATACAAATCCATTTTGTCAAGCTGCTTCAAAATTTTCTCGATTTAGATAGATATGGTATTAAGGATATTTAGATTCCGAATGAACCTGATTTTTTAAACGCTTCCTGAACAACAAAATACCACGACCGAAAGGATTAAAGGCGCTGAAGGGAGGAACCGCCAGGCGGAGGTAGAGGATGATTGTACTTGAATCAGATAGGGCCGACGGCCAGAAGGAAAGAAAATGCCTTTCTTGTTTTCGGCTGAAATTATGGGATGAGGAAAGTCAGAAAATGGTCGGTTTTTTCTATTGATCGTTTCAAATATCTCTTGTATGATTCCTATAAATCCATCAAGGAAGATGATACGGTTATACAGATTCTTGTTAACTTTTTAATTCAGTTCACCAAATGATCAAATTGGCGAACAGACTATTCTTCAGCACAGCAAACAATCATCTGGAAAAATGAAAGAAAATTTGATTAAAGTTTTTGAGGCCATTCTGGGTTCGATTCGCGAACCTTTGGTGGTGCTCGGTTCAGATTTAAAGGTTGTAAAAGCCAATCAATCCTTTTACCGGACCTTCAACGTCCAACCGGATGAGACCGAGGGGATGTTAATATATGATCTTGGCAACCGGCAATGGAACATCCCCAAGCTTAGAGAATTGCTAGAAGGCATCCTTCCTGAAAATTCCTCATTCCATGATTTTGAAGTGGAACATGACTTTAAGACCATCGGCCGCAAGATCATGCATCTAAACGCCAGAAAGATTTACAGAAAGTCGAACCAAAACCAGCTGATCCTTCTGGCCATTGAGGATGTGACGGAGCGGGAATATTATAAAAGAGATCTTGAAGAGCTTGTTAACAAGCGAACGGCCGAACTTATCGTGGCAAGGGAGGAAGCGGAAAAAGGCAAACAAACCGCTGAAACCGCCCTTTCCCAAATAGAAATGCTGAAAGATCAGCTGGAAGCGGAAAGAGCCTATCTGCAGGATGAAATCAAGCTGGAATACAACCATGAGAACATTATCGGTCAGAGCGACGGGCTCAAGTACGTACTCTATAAGGTTGAACAAATCGCCGGCAGCAATACCACCGTATTGGTTCTGGGCGAGACCGGAACCGGCAAAGAGTTGGTCGCCCGGGCCATTCACAACCTGAGCCCGCGTAAAAATCGGGCATTGGTAAAAGTCAATTGCGCCGCACTGCCATCAAATCTGATCGAAAGCGAATTGTTCGGTCATGAAAAAGGTTCTTTCACCGGTTCGCACTCCCGGCATCTGGGGCGATTTGAGGTCGCCGACGGCGCCACCCTTTTTCTGGATGAAATCGGTGAATTGCCGCTGGAGCTTCAACCCAAGCTTCTCAGAGTGGTCCAGGATGGCGAGTTCGAACGATTGGGCAGTTCCCGCACCATCAAAGTCGATGCACGAATTATAGCCGCCACCAATCGCAATCTGGAAGATGAGGTCCGTAAGGGCCGGTTCCGTGAGGATCTCTGGTACCGCTTAAATGTTTTTCCGATTACCATGCCGCCGCTGCGGGATCGCATGGACGACCTGCCACTGCTTGTGGATTTTTACGTCAAAAAGATTTCCAAGCGGATGGGTAAAACCATTAAAATCATCCCGGCAGGCGTAATTGATGCCCTGCAAAATTATCACTGGCCCGGAAATGTGCGGGAGCTGGAAAACGTCCTGGAACGGGCGGTGATCAACTCGTCGGGTCCCAAGCTGCGCCTGGTTGATGAACTCAATAAGCCGTTCATGGGCCTAAGTGAAGGCCGAAAAACCTTGGAAGCGGTTGAGCGCGACCATATTATCCGGGTGCTTGAGCTGACTCAGTGGAAAGTCGGCGGAAAAAACAGTGCTGCAGAAATCCTCGGAGTTAACCGCAGCACCTTGCGTGCCCGTATGCGTAAATTCAACATCCAAAAACCTTAAATTTTCCCCTAATTTCAACCCGCACTTATTATCTGCCACCCACAATACCAAAAAAGCCACGATTAAAGGGTCATATATGACCATCTGGGTAAATATGACCCTTTTCAGGCGGCGGTTAATGACCTCACTGAGAGTACTTTTTAAAATGATTTTACTGAGAAATCAAAATGATAAGTGATGCGATCCTACGCGTGGATAACCTGGCACAAAAATTGAACTTAGAAAGAGTGGGATGGCATTGTGCCAAAAACGGGACAAGGTGTCTGAAAAGTTAAAGGATCTGAGTTCTTCCAGCGGAAATACGCGGGAGCAGCTGAAATAAGGAAGCGATGCGGCCATGGAGGATTTGGGTAATGCCTACAAAAAGGCTGTGGCAGAATTCAGCGGATAAAGCGGATAGGAGATAGATTATGTATATTTTAAACTTCGTCGTTATTTTATATTTTCGGGAGCAATAGATGTCAAAGTCAAAGATAATGGAAATAATATCTTCAAGGCTTAACGATAAGGAGTTGCTTTCAAGCGAGGTCAGTCGATTGATCAAGGATGTGCTCAATATCATCGGCAATGGTAAGTGTTATGAATCATCCGACCTGAAACAAGCGCTAAGAATTCTCGGATGGGAAGAACATATTCTGGATTACCGCACACTGGAATTAATTTGTTTGCACCTTGAAGCTGGACCAACGGCCCCGGGAAGGAGTCATTGATGTTTGATTTTCAAAGCTTATGTATAACGAAGAGCCCTTGCAGGGATTGTGCCTTTGAGCGGAATCTGCCGAGT
>Ga0209270_1003615_pt1 | contig 13031 bp, 10 predicted proteins | sample MTBAKSrepl1MetaG_FD_187456 | JGI IMG/M metagenome (GOLD analysis project Ga0209270, IMG submission 187456) | Enrichment culture microbial communities from Arthur Kill intertidal strait, New Jersey, USA, that are MTBE-degrading - MTBE-AKS1... | ecosystem: Environmental > Aquatic > Marine >...
TTGAAACAGCCTGCAAAGCGCCTGAAGGTCATTCCGGGTTGCAATCAGCAAGGCAATGGGCCCCGGTTCGGGAAAGCCCCGGCTGATTACGGGATATGTGATGGCATCATCGGTTTTCACTGCTGTCAAACAGAGTCTCGCTTTACTTAATGCCCTTATTCATAAACCCGGCCACATAATCGGTACCAGAGGCATCGACGAGTTCCCTTGACCAAATCCCCCTAACCCCCTTTAATAAAGGGGGAAGACCTCTCCTCCCTTTTATAAAGTGAGGTCGGGAGGGATTTTTAAACCTTAACCGAGTTATGATGTGCTTTACTTAGGTTAGAGTTCTGCCGCACCCTTGCCTTTTACGCCGGACCGGCCAGTTGCGACAGGGAATCTTTCACATCATCGATTATCTCATAAAACCACAGCAGGTCCTCGATGGTCATCCGGCCGGCCTTACGCTGGGATTCTTTCCCATCTTTGGTCTTGAACACGCGCGGGCCGATCTGCAGCTTCGGCTCCCCCTTGCCGTACTGATTGATGGAGACCACCAGCCCGGTCTCCTCGCACTTCCATTGTTTTAAAACCTTGTCCATTGAAGGGTCAAATGCCATCTGTTCCTCCCGGTTGAATTTAACAATCCGCATGTTCCCGGATTTTTTATTTTCCGTCAATCTAATAGAAAGTTTCCCACTATCTGTCAAAAGATTTTCGCTGCTATTATTTCGCTTTGCAATTCGGATTTTCCCTGTCCTCCGCCCAACGGGCCGGATTCGTTTCGATGTATTGCCGGATGCGGTCCATTTCGGCATCGTCCCGGATAATGTGTTCGTAATAATTGCGTTGCCAGACCGTTTGGCCGGATGTGGCGCGCGATTCATTGATGCGCCTGACGGAAAATGTTTTGAATGCCCGGACGATTTCAGGCAGGCCATGACGGGTAGGGGCGGGTTTTAAACCCGCCCCTACGGAGGTTTCATCGGTCAATATCATGATCGCATGAACATGGTTAGGCATGACGATGAACGCATCCAATACCACATGGGGATAATGACGCGGCAAACCGTCCCAAACACGACAAACGATCTCCCCAAATCTGTTTAACCGCATTTCCCCATCCACCATATCGCCAAACAGGCATTCCCGATCCTGCACGCAGACCGTCACGGAATACGCACCCTGCCGGGAATAATCATATCCCTTCAGACGAATGGAGCATCGATGATGCTTTTCCGGATCGAACATCGTCACAGTTTCCCCGCGAACGCCCGGCGCAATATGGCTGCCGGCAGGGCGTTGATGGTGTTCAGTTCTTCTTCCGCCGCCACGTGCCAAACGCGAGACCGCTACATCGGCAGTTTGACATTACCCCGGGGCTCGCAGCGCCCGTTAGCGCCATAGTTCAGCGGTCGCGGAACGCCGCCCGCTGGAACCGATTTTGTCATGCGTCGTCCTTTCTTTCATCTTCCTACCACCCACGGCTTCGCAGTGCGGCCATGGCCTCGGCGACTTCCCGGCCCTTGGCCTCAATGATGTCCATGAGTTCTTCAGGCGTCCGCTCATCCACATCCGGCTTCCTGCTGGGATTCACGGCCTTCAGGTCATAGACGGCGTCTTCAATCTCCTTAGCCTTGGTGGCCAGACTGCGCGCCTCGCGGGTCAGCTCCGCTGCCTTTATTTCAGCTTCTGCGATGGCCTTTTCATCATGCGGTTTGGCCTTCTTCAAATCCCTCAGCCGTTCATTCCACTTTGCAGCCTGCCGGCCTTTATCGTCGGACTGCTCCTTAAGCGGCCGGGCCTGATCGGCAGCCATCCGCTTGCGTTCGTCCATGTCCACGGTCCAGGAAAGCTCGCTCTCGGCCCGCGCGGGCAATAGACGCTGGAAGTCCTCGAAGTGCTTGAGCGTCAGCGGCGTTTTTTTGCGCACGTTGATGTCGGTCAGGTCGTAGTACCAGATCTTTCGCGTCGGCCGTCCTTTGGTAAAGAACAGCAGGTTGGTTTTTACCCCCGCGCCCGCCGCCGTAAAAACACCGCCCGGCAGGCTCACCACGCACCACAGGTCGCAATCATCCAGCAGTTTGCGCTTGGTCTTTACAAAGGCGTCTTCATTCGTGCGGAACAGCAACCCTTCATCCAGTACGATGCCGCAGCGCCCGCCGTCACGCAAGCTGCGAATGACGTGCTGAAGAAACAGTACCTGCGTGGCCCCGGTCTTATAGTCGAAATTGGTCTGAGCTTCCTTGCCTTCCTTGCCGCCGAAAGGCGGGTTGGTCAGGATTAGATCAAAAGTCTGCGGCGCATGCTCGAACAGACCGCCATAAGTCTCCTGGCCGGTCAGGGTGTTGCCGTGCCAGAGGTTCGGCTTGTCCACGCCGTGCAGGATGAGATTTGCTAAAGCAATGGGATAGATGAGGTTTTCCTTCTCCCGTCCCCAGAATGTCCGCTGTTTAAGCGTTTCCAATTGGTAGGCTGAAGCTTCGTTGCCGAGTTCTCCCATGATATGCTCGAAGCTCTGGGCGAGAAAGCCGCCTGTGCCACAGCCAGGGTCATACACCGTGTCATCAACTCCGGGATTAATAACTTGGACCATTGCTTTGATGACCTGGCGCGGAGTGAAAAACTGACCGCCATCGTTGCCCTTCTCGCCCATCTTTAAAAGAAGTCCTTCATAGACCTGCGAAAGCGTGAAGACGTGCGTCGGGTCCACAGCCTCGGTGGTGAGCTGATCGACTTTGTCGAGCACATCCAAAAGGTTCCGCTCCGTGTCTATTCGCACCCGATCGACACCGGTCATGATTTCGCTGATGACTTTCTGACGAGATGAAGCATCTGATCGATTCTTTAAGCCCTTCAGATGGGGCAGTAACTCCATGTTGACGAAGTTGAAAAAGGCATTCTGAGGAGAGTTCTGCAGCTCAACCCGTTTGTTAGTTTGCCCTTCAGATAAAGTTTCAGGTGGCGCCGCCCAGTCCCGCCAGCGAAATGGAGCTTCCAACGAGGGTCGGAAGTGCACTCCCAGCGCTTCGGCTTCCTGTTCCTCTCGATGTTCCTTCTCATCGAGGATGCGTAGGAATAGAATCCAGGTCAGTTCGGGAACGTATTGCATAGCTCCGGCGCAATTGCCGCGCCGCATGATGTCGCAGATGCTCTTGACCGCCTGATCCACCGATTGCGGGGTGGCATGCCGCCTGCCGTTGCCGTTGTTGTTCTTGCGTCCGCGCGCCATGGTTATGGCTTCCTTGTGAGCATGTTCATTATCAGCCGGATGAGCACATCCTTATCCTTCGGGTTCGACTCTGCGATTAGAAGTGCCAGGGCGGCCAGACCGATGTCGTTGATGACGGCTTCGCCGGAAGGCAGGATCAGGCGGCTGTTTCGATTTAGAAAATCTAAAAACAGCATGGCTCCTATGCGCTTGTTGCCGTCCGCAAAGGGGTGGTTTTTGATGATAAAATAAAGCAGATGCGCGGCCTTGGATTCGATGCTCGGATAAGCGGGAGCGCCGAAAATGCTTTGATGCAGATTGCCCAGAATCGCCGCCAGACCGTCGGAACGCTCGTGCCCGAAAAGCTCGCCCGCCTCTTTCCGATCGATCAGGGTTTCCTTGAGCCGAAGGATCGCATCACGCGCTTCCTTGACGGGTGGCAGTTCGCCCCCGGTTTCGCCCTTGGGTTCAGTCAGGAGCCCTTCGTCGTAACGCTGCAACAATAGAAATGTCTGGGTGTAACGGGCGATAACCTCCACCAGCCCCCGCCCCATATCGGTGGTCAGTTGCGGGCTGGCGACGGCGCGCCGCGCCAGCTCCAGCGCCGCCTCGATCTCGCGGGCGTTGGTTTCGATGCGCTGACGGTTGATGGTGACGCCCCGGACCAGATGCTCGCGCAATACACTCGTCGCCCAGATGCGAAACTGCGTGCCGCGCTTCGAGTTTACCCGGTAGCCGACGGAGAGAATCATATCCAGGTTATAGATATCCATCCGGCGTACTTTGCCGTCGGCGGCAACCTGTGCATTTTTTGCACAGGTTGAAGTCTGGTCCAACTCGTTGGTTTCATATATATTGTGAATGTGACGTACGATCACAGAACGGTCTCTGCCAAAGAGCCGGCCTATTTGATGGGCATCCATCCAAAGCGTTTCTTTTTCCAACCGGACATCAATGCTAATGCTGCCGTCAGGACTTCGATACAACACGATGGCACCGTTTTCATATCCGGCCGACTCCTCGCGCACCATGTGCTTTTTCTTCATCATTCTACTTTCCGCCTTCATAATTCCCCTGCGAACGCCCGGTGCAACAGGGCCGCCGGCAGAGCGTTGATCGTACCCAGTTCTGCTTCTGCCGCCTCCCGAGCTTTAGCCGTCGCCGCCATCTGCTTTTTAAGCACTCCTGCAATCCGTCGTTGTTCAGGCCATGGGGGAATAGGAATTGGGAGATTGGCAAGATAGACTTTAGGGAGTCTTTGTTGCCCAACAGCACCTGTGAAATGCTCGGTTGCCTCAATAAGGAGGTCGGGTTGCCGAACAAAAAACCATATCAATTCAGATATGATGCCTTTGCCGGGTCGCAGAACATGGAACTCTGTCGTTCCAAACCCTAATCCGTTAATTAGACTTTTCGCTATCGCATGTTTGCCATTTTGCATGCAGGGGGTTATCTTGGCAAAAAGAACGTCTCCGTCAGCGAAATAAGTGTAGCCTTTTTTAATCTCGCCGTATGGCCTGATCCTCAAATCTGAAACCGAACCCGAAATCGCATCAACTGCTTCCATTGGGATAAACGACGTGGGATCAGAGTCTTTTCGATCGATAAAGGGGCGTCGTGGGTTCAATTCGCACACATCTCCCAACTTGACCCAGCGCCAGCCGTCGGGAAGGGGCTGGCCGGGTTGAGGAAATACCTGCCGGAGGAAGGCGGCGGGCAGGGCTTTTATCGCCTTAAGACGGGCCTGAGCTGCCGCGCGGGCTTTCTCCACCGCCGCCATCTGCTCGCGCAATACTCCCGAAATGCGTTGTTGTTCCAATAGAGATGGGATGGGAATCGATAATTTTAAAAGGTTGCCCATATCTGCTCTGGGCATTCGTGAGCCAGTCCTTCCTTGCATGGCGAAATCTATTGTTTCCCGGCGACGGAGTAACCAAGCCAGATACTCGCGATTAGTATTGTCCAAAGGAATCAAGGGAATCATTTCTGTCGTACATCGCCCCTGTGTGTTTGGTAAGGCCACTTTGTTCAAGTATGGCCGCAACTTTCCATAAAGTACATGGCGTTCGTCAAAATAAAACGTCGTGCTTTTTCCCTCATCGTTAACCTGTTCTGTGGGTACCCTTAAAATACGTCCTGTTTCAGCTTCGATGTGCTCAAGACTTAAATAGGTGAGTCGACCTGCCTCGTCGGAGAAGGACTCAACGATCTGCCTGTCTTGTTTGCATACTTCCTCTAGCCTTGCCCAGCGCCAGCCTGCCTGCCGTGTCGCGTTACTCAGCGGCGCAGGCAGGCCGTTGGGAAGTTTCCGTTTCTCCTCCAGGTGTCTTTGTATTTTGGCGGTGGAATTCATGCAGCAAACATCCTCGCCTTGGTCTCAATGAGCAGGTCGCGCGGATTGCCCGCTGTTTGCAGGGCAGCCAGACCTCCGGCGGCTTTGACCTCGGGCGTCTGGAAGATTTGCGGATTTTCCAGGCCCTCGATGCCGCCGCGTTCGAACTGGCCGGCGATGGCGCGGATGGCGGCAGCAGCGCGTTCGGAGAGCGCATTCATCCAGTCTTCATGTTTATAGGTAAAGGCCGCTGTTCGGTCATGGCGTGTGCGCGGGTTCATACCCCAGCCCAGTTCGGCCAGCACATCATAAAGGTCGTACGCCTGTCTGTCGTCCACCATCCGCACAACGGTCGGCGAGTAGCCGGAAGTCACCAGCGTGTCGATCAGTTCCTGACGCGACGGCGGGTCGATCCAGCGGCTGCGAAACTCGTTCAGCGTCTGAACCTCCTGAATAAGGCGTGCGGCCAGGCGGGCCTTGTATTCATCCAGCGGCACAGGCATGGCCTTGCCGTCCACATCGGCGACGATGAAGCGCCCGGCGTCTGTTATGTGAACGTCGAACCCTTCGACGCTGATGGTCGGCTCTGGCGGCGGTGGCGGTGGTGGCGGTTCGGGGCCTTCACGAGGCTTGGTCGGTTTGGTGATGAATTCCTCGCCGAAAAGACGGGTGGCATCGGTGTAGTCATAGACTCGAAACATCAGCTTGCCTGTAGGTGCGTCGATGCGCGTGCCGCGCCCCACCATCTGGTAGAAGCTGATGGGGCTTTTCAGATACCTGAAAAAGACGATATTCCGCACGCAGGGAACGTCCACGCCGGTTGATAAAAGATCCACCGTTGTAGCGATAAAGTGACTGCGAGAGGAGGCACGCAGGTCAGGAAGCTGATCGTTACCACTGCTTGCTGCCGTGCACTTGAACGCGTAATTGTCCAACCATTGTTTGCCCTTGTCGGCACACCAATTGGCATAGAGGTTGTTCATGCATACGGCCACATCGTCGGCGTGGCGGTCGCGGGCGCAAAAGATGATAGACTTCTGCTCCGGGCCTCCGGCATCGAGCAGATATTGAAACAGATCCATAGACATGGCTAAAACACGATCGGGTAAAAGAATGCGATCTTCAAACTGGTATCGTTCATAGAGGTCGTCAATCTGCTCAGGAGTTAGAGACTGGCCTGTAATGGCGTCAACGGGATTGCGGGCGATAATCTCCGCTTTGGTTATGCCGGTGTCATCAAGATTAACCCGGCCTTTCTGAATTTCGCAGGCAGCAAGATAGCCATCCTCGATAGCCTGGGCGATGTCATATTCATAGGCCGGATCACCGAAATAATCGAGATTGTTAGCCGTTAATGCAGCGTCGGCTAAAATCTCTTTATCAATGCCGTAAGGTAAACGGCGATCAACAAGCTTTATAAGCTTGGCTTCAACCCTCTTTTCAGCAGCCTGTTGCATGGGCTCCGGATAATCCGTTTCGCCCTTCTCGGTCTCTCGCTTGAGTTTTTCCACCAGTTGCCGCGGAGTTGCAGTAAGACCGATCTGGACGGCTTTCTTATTTCTCAAAAGTACCTGTGACCATTTCCCCCAGGCTGAGCGATGGCATTCGTCTATAACAATATGGGTGAAGTGGTTTTCGGGATAATATGTGGTTAAAAAGTTAGCATCCCCGTTATCATTATCAATTCCGAGGGTTTGGTATGTGGCGATATGAATGCGGGCATTCTTGGCGTTGTTGACGCCGTCCGGCTTGCGAAAGACTTCGGCGGCGTCGGAGCCGAAGACGTTCTGGAAGGCCTTGAGGGCCTGGGTGCGAAGTTCGTCGCGGTCGCAGACAAACAAAGCGCGGGTAAGCCGGCCGGCATCTGATATTCTCTTGAGCAGATTAACGGCAATAAAAGTTTTGCCTGAACCTGTGGCAAGGGCCAGCAAAGCGCGCTTGGGGAGCCCGGTGTTTTCGCATCTTGCGATTTTTTCCATTACCGCTCGGATGGCTGCATCCTGATAATATCGCCGAGTGCCTTCACCGCCCGGGTAGCGCTGCAAGAGAGGTCTTGCGACGGGTGATTCAAGCGTATAGCCCATTCCTTGTTCATACCTGGCGCGAAGCTCAGCCGGGGATGGAAAAGTTGCTATCGGCTTCGGTGAGGATGTCAATCCCGAAAAACAGTCAAACCCAACGAATTGATGACCGTTTGATGAAAAGATGAATTTGACGTTGTGTCGCCTGCATTCGGCATAACCTTTGGCCTGATCCAGGCCGTGTCCGGGCGGCAGACTTTCCTTCTTGGCCTCGATAAGCGCCAGGGCAACCGGCTGGGTATCGACGTTGACCTTGACCCGCAGGACATAGTCGATCTTTCCCCGTGAGCGCCGCCGGGCCTTGCCGCTTATAATCTCGACCGTACCCGCCGTCTCTTCCCGGCGAATGAGATCCTCCGTCCAGCCGCGCTTGTGAATGGCCGGGTCGATAAGCTTAGCTCTGGTATCGGCTTCGTTGAAGTTCATTCATCATCCTGATTCAGACGAAGGCATGCTCCACAGGCGCGAGTTTATGAGCGTCCTGGTGAAAGCAGCAGTTCTGCCCTAGAGATCGAGTTGGATCATGATGGCGCGTGCCAAACCATCCAGGTCAGTTTTGGATATTGACCCCGCTTGATTAACCAACCGCTCTTTGCCCACGGTTGTGAGTTGATCGGCCATCGCTTTTGCCTTCTTTCCTCGAAGGGTAATATAGGCCTCACTGGGGTAAAGTTTACCGAGACGGCTTGTCAGCGGAACTACTTGAACTCTATTAAGAAACTGATTTGCAGCGTTGTTGCTTACGATAACGGCCGGTCTCTTTTTGCGGATTTCACCCCCAATGGAAGGGCCAAAACTGACCCACCAAACTTCACCTCTCTTCATCATTCACATCTCCAATGGTAGCTTCAGCCCATTCAAGCGCTTCAGACTCTCTCACTTCGTCGCACGCCATCTCCTTATATGCGGCATAGATATCTTTTTTGGTTACGTGCGGTCGGATTAAATCCTCGATAAAACGACTGATTTTTCGAGGACCAATAACTTCCCGCAACCCCTCATAGACCTCTTCGTCTATGGTAACAGTAAGTTTTTTTTGCATAATCGACACCTCCTTTAACAATACACGTATTTTACACGTGTAAGGAAGTTTGAGTCAAGAAAATAATTTTGTTGTGAGGCAGGACGTGGCTTTCACAGGCAGGAAAGGATCGCAGCCGATTTCCTGTCCGATCGGTCAAACCGGCAATATAGATTTTGCTATGTCGAAATTTTTGAAAAATCAGCCAGCTGGCTGAAGAGTGCGCTGATCTGCCCCAGCAGGGCCAGCCGATTGGCGCGCAGACGCAGATCTTCGGCCATCACCATCACCCCGTCGAAAAATGCATCGACCGAGGGGCGCAGAGAGGCAACCTCCAGCAGGGCCTCGTTGAAATCTCCCCGCTTCAGATGATCGGCAACTTTATCTTTGGCAATCTGATAATCCTTAAAAAGGGACACTTCCGAAGCGTGCTGAAAGAGGCCTTCGTCGACGGTCCCGGCCGCGTGATCGATTTCCTTTGCAGCGGCCTGTTTGATGATATTGACCACCCGTTTAAATGCAACGGCCAGCGGTTCGAAGTCCGGCTGCGATTTCAAGTCCTGCAGGGCATGAGCCCGTTTCCAGGCGTTCGGTACATGCTCGACCGAAACGCTTACCACCGCAGCGATAACATCTTTGGATACGCCCTCCTCCGCCAGCAGATGCGCGATGCGATCCCGCAGAAACGTATAAACCCGCTCAACGGTTTGACTGAATTCGGCATCACGCGCGCCGGCAAATAAAGCCAGGCTCTTTTCAATCAGCCGGCGCAGCGATAGCGGCAGATTTTGCGACAGCATGATTTGGATGATGCCGATTCCCTGGCGCCTGAGTGCATAAGGATCCGACGCCCCTGTGGGGATGAGTCCCACCCGAAAACAACCGCAAAGGGTGTCGATCTTGTCGGCAATACCCAGCAGCGCGCCGGCGATGGTTTGGGGCAGCGCTCCACCGGAATACGTCGGTTGATAATGTTCGGCGATGGCCTGCGCCACGGACTGAGGTTCGCCGCCGGCCTGGGCGTAAACCCGTCCCATGACACCTTGCAGTTTGGGAAACTCTCCCACAACCTGGCTGACCAGATCCGATTTGCATAATAACGCCGCCCGGCCGATCTGTTCCCGGACGCTGGAGTCCAGCCCGGTTTCATCCGAAAGAAATTCGACCAACCGGACCAGACGCATGACCTTCTCATAAACGCTCCCCAGTTCGGCTTGAAACAGGACGCCGCGCAGTTTTTCAAGCCGCGCATCCAACGATTCTGCCAGATCGCTTTTATAAAAAAAGCGGGCATCTTCAAGCCGGGCCCGCAGGACCCGTTCATGCCCCCTGGCCACCAGGTCCATATCTTTTGCCTGGGTATTGTTGACCGCTACAAAACAGGGCAGCAAGGTTTTGTGTTTGTCGATCACGGCAAAATACTTCTGATGTTCGCGCATGGCCGTAATCAATACCTCCTGGGGCAGTTCCAGAAACTTATGATCAAAGCGACCCAAAACCGCCTTCGGAAATTCTACCAGATTGGTGACAATATCCACCAGTCCATCATCTGGCAGAATACAGCCGCCGCTGTCAGCAGCCACTTTTTCGATTTCATCCACCAGAAGCGCTTTGCGTTCATCCATATCGACGATGACATGGGCTTCCCGCAGTGTCGTCGCATATTCGGCCGGATCGTTGATTTTGATTTTACCCGGTTTCATAAAACTGTGCCCGAAGGTATGGCGGCCGCTCGTTATATTTCCCAAATGAAAGGAAATCACCTGGTTTCCCCACAGGGCCAGGATGGAGTGAATCGGTCTTACGAATAGAATCCTCAAATCGGCCCATTTCATCGCCTTGGGAAAGGGTATCGCCAGGATCGTTCGGGGCAGAATGCGCGCCAGCAGGGTTTTGGTTGAAAGTCCCCGCTCCGTCTTTTGGGCACACAGGTATACCCCCTTAGGCGTCTTCTTTACGTTGATCCGGTTGAGGGGAACACCGATTTTTTCGGCAAATTTTCTGGCAGCTACGGTGGGAGTGCCGTCGGCGTCAAACCCGATCCGTTCGGGAGGACCCAGCACTTCCGTTATCAGTGCGCTCTGCTTGGCGGCAACCGCTTCAACCGTCACCGCGATCCGGCGGGGTGTTCCAAACATCCTGATATTGCCGTGGCCGATCCGGTTCTGGTCCAGTTCCTTGAGCAGCAGGGCCGCAAAACCCTCCAGGGCGGGCCGGATATAACCGGCCGGAATTTCCTCCGTTCCCAACTCAATCAATAATGGTTCCATGTTCTTCCTGTTTCTATTTTTAAAGCATTCAAATTTTCTGCATGGGAAAGCCCAGAAGCTCCCGCTGCTCCAGATACGCTTCCGCACAGGCTCTGGCCAGATTGCGAATTCGCGTGATATAACCGGTTCTTTCCGTCACGCTGATCGCCCCGCGGGCGTCCAGAAGATTGAAGGTGTGGGAGCATTTCAAACAGTATTCATAGGCCGGCAGTACCAGTTTCTCCTGGATAATCCGCCGGGATTCGGACTCATATGTGTTGAAAAGGTTGAGCAGCATATCGATATCCGCCAACTTAAAATTATAGGTCGACTGCTCCACTTCCTGCTGATGGTGGACATCGCCGTAGGTAACCCGGTCATTCCATTGCAGTTCATAGACGTTCTCCTTGCCTTGCAGGTACATACAAATACGCTCCAGGCCGTAAGTAATTTCGACGGATGTGGGGAAAAGCTCAATACTGCCGGCCATCTGAAAATAAGTAAACTGGGTAATCTCCATACCGTCCAGCCAGACCTCCCAGCCCAGTCCGGAAGCACCCAGGGTGGGGGACTCCCAGTCATCCTCTACAAATCGGATGTCGTGTTCCAGCGGGTCGACCCCTAGGGCTTTGAGACTTTGCAGGTACAGCTTCTGGACATTATAAGGAGACGGCTTCAGGATCACCTGATACTGGTAATAGTGCTGCAACCGATTGGGGTTTTCTCCATATCGTCCGTCCGTGGGCCTCCGGGACGGCTGGACATAAGCCACCTTCCACGGTTCCGGCCCCAGCGCCCTTAAAAGTGTGGCCGGATGAAACGTCCCGGCCCCCACCTCCAGGTCATACGGTTGGACCAGCAGGCAGCCTTTACGGCTCCAAAACAACTGCAAAGAGAGTATCACTTGTTGAAAATTCATTTTCCCTTTCCTTTAATTTTTTAAAGAGAGCATTATTACTTAGGCACGCAGTAGTCAATCAAAAAGCCACGGACAAGCGTATTTCAGACCGGATAAGCGATTGAATGGCGCGTCCATCGTTCGCGGTTTTGAATCCGGTCGGCATCACGATCGCGATGACGGCACGGTTTGCTCTCTCTTGACCGGAACCCATCTTAATACACCGTATGAATCCTGGATAATCCCGCTTTTAAACAGGTGCCTTGCTGAACTCCGCTGTTTTTTTAAACAGATGCGAGGGCCCGCCAAAGGCGGGGCGCTTCAACCTGACCCAGGCTTTTAAATCCCTTCGATACGCAATCCTTCCGCATCAAGTTGCGCCGCCAGCAGGCCGGCATCACTTCTCTCGGAAAGGATCGTTTCCCATGAGCCCCTCAGTGTGTCAATCTCATTTGGATGGCCGAGTGCCCAGATGCATCCGCCGCCGCCGGCGCCTGCAAATCGGGCGCCGCAGCTTGCTCGAACAGCGGCATCCACCAGACGCCGGCCCACCGCATCCAGAACATCCGGCGTCATTTTTCTGCGGATCGCCGTTTCGGTGTTCATCGCCGCAGCGGCAGCGCTGTAATCCTCTGCAGCGATAGCTTCAGCAAAGCGGTGGGTACACGATACGATTTCCTGCCAGCGCTTGCGGTGGGTCCCTTTTAGAAACTGCCCGACCCACCTGGCATTGATGTTTCTGGACTCATGCGGAACCCCGCAATAGGCCAGGAGCAAGTGGCGCCCGATTTTTTTAAACGCCCTGCGTCCCAAAAGGGTTCTGCGCCTGAAGCCGGAGCCGTTGAGACCGGCCTGCCAATACCAGGCATGTCCCCCCCCGAATGCGGCAGCCAGCTGATCCTGCAGCCCGCAGGAAACGCCCGCAACGCTGGCTTCGATTTCGCGCGCCAGCAACGCAATTTTTGTTCTCAGCGCCGGGGTCAGGGTCCGGATTTGCCCCTGGGCCCTGGCAAACGCCGCCACGAGCGCCACCGCCGCCACCGAAGAACCCCCCAAAGCACTTTTAGGCGGTGAAGCCGAGTCAATCAGAACGTGGACCCCCTCGGCTTTGAAAAAGGCGGCAACTGCAAAGACAAGGCCCAGTGGATGGTGAAAGGGTGCCTCCGCGATGGCATACTCCGCACTCCTGAATCCGCTGGAAGAAACCCTGACTTTCGGACTGCTGTTGGGAACCAGGGTGACTCGTGTTCTTAAATT
>Ga0209270_1003616_pt1 | contig 13025 bp, 11 predicted proteins | sample MTBAKSrepl1MetaG_FD_187456 | JGI IMG/M metagenome (GOLD analysis project Ga0209270, IMG submission 187456) | Enrichment culture microbial communities from Arthur Kill intertidal strait, New Jersey, USA, that are MTBE-degrading - MTBE-AKS1... | ecosystem: Environmental > Aquatic > Marine >...
ATTGCTTTACAGAGAGAAATTATGAAGGCAAAGGGAAAGGAGGCAGTGGCTGCCTGATATGCAGCAGGGGGCCTCTACTGAATTTCAACGAGAAACGAGATTGACTCGTATTTTGTCATCCTCCGGCTTGCTCGCCCGCCGTCCTTGTTGGAGGGACCGGTGGATCCAGAAGTCGTTGAAAAAACCGGATTCCCCGATCCCCCGATCGGGGTTGAGGACAGGCAAGTCAGGGAATGACGGACTGTTCAAATATCAATTTATAGACAGACTCTATTTAGGAGATATTTAGGTGAATTCTTGAAAAAAGCTTGCTTGATATTACTTATAGTATATATCTCCCTGAGTTCCATAATTTATTTTCTCTGGTGGCAAAACCCCTCGCTATCCAGAGAAAATTCCCTCATTGAAAATATTCAAGTGGTCTTCCTTCTCTTTGCACTATTATTCATTTTTGCGAGATTCGTGAAGGAAAGAGTTTGGAATCTTCCCTTTGTTTTTTTTCTGATTTCTTTCCTGACAATTCTCCTGAGAGAAGTGGATTTGAGGCCGTTTCATTTGCCCCGGTTCGTTATTTTTTTAAGTACCAAGGGCAGGAATGTAGCTTTAGCTCTCGGATGGTCACTATTTGTGTATTTCTTTATCAGAAATTTCAGGACCTCGTTTATAGAATTTATTGCCCTTACAACGAAAGCTTCAGGCGGGTATTTCATACTTGGATGTCTGTTTTATGGTTTGGCATGGCCATTCGATGAGGGCATATTCGGTCTGTGCAATGAAGCAAACAAATTTATTGAAGAATTGTTGGAAAATATGGGAGCTCTCTCCTTTGCCCTGTCTGGTTTTTTCTTTTATAAGGAGGTGCACATTTCTTCCAAGTAAAACTCTCCTTAAGTAAACCCTCTTTCCGGCCCTAACATTTTGCCTCAAGCCAGAAGTGCCACACAGTAACCACCACAGACGGCATCAAAGATCATCCAGGCTCTTAATACAATACATAGAACATAATTATCGTTCTGTCCTGAAATTTTTTACCCTTGATTCGGCAAGCTAACGAAAGCGCCTCGCCATTTTGGGCCCCTTGGCCTCTTCCTCTTGTTTAAAGAAAACGAAAGCCGTCTTCCATTTTTGCGGAAGGATTCTTTCCATCCATTGCGACAGATCGGCATCCTTATAGGGAGGCAAGGTGAGGAAGCCGGAGACACTTTCGTACCGGTACATCATGCCTGATCCAAGCGTATATCGTACATGCTGTATAATATTCATCATTGAAGGACAACATTCCTAACCCCTGCATTTTGAAAGGAGGATGTACTATGTCAGATACAAGGGTTGATTTACTCAAAGAGCTTACTGAGGCGCCCGGGATTTCCGGGTATGAGGAGGATATCCGTGAAATTATTCGACGGCATCTAAGAGATGTTACTACTATTGAGCAAGACCATCTCGGCAGTATAGTATGCAGGAAAGACGGTGAGTGCGATACCCCACGTATCATGCTTGCAGGACATATGGACGAAGTTGGATTTATTGTTAAGTATATTACTGATGATGGCTTCATTAAATTTAGCACGCTTGGTGGATGGTGGGGGCATGTAATGCTGGCGCAGCGGGTCATGATAAAGACAAGGAAAGGTGATGTCCCCGGACTCATAGGATCAAAACCACCCCATGTCCTTTCGGACGAGGAACGAAAAAAGGTCCAGGAACCGAAAGATATGTACATAGATATTGGCGCTACTTCTGCAGAAGAGGTGAGACAATTGGATATACGGCCGGGTGACCCTATTATTCCAGTATGTCCTTTTACTGCTCTCGGCAATGGCAAGACCTATCTTGCAAAGGCATTTGATGACCGTGTTGGGTGTGCGCTCTTTATTGAGGTGATCAGGAAACTTATTAGTGAAAAACATCCCAATACGGTTTATGGGGTTGGAACCGTTCAGGAGGAAGTTGGTCTCAGGGGTGCACGGACAAGCTCCTGGATTGTCGAGCCGGATATAGGGCTGACCATGGAGGTCAGTGTTGCGGGAGACGTTCCGGATGTGAAAAGAGAAGATGCACAGGGGAAACTGGGGAAGGGGCCGGTCATCGTCATACGCGACGGGACAATGATCCCGAACCTCAGGTTGCGTGATCTCTTTATTGATACTGCTGAAGAGATGAAAATCCCTTATCAATTTGCCGTCATGGAAAAAGGAGGGACTGATTCAGGAGCTATCCATCTCCACAGGCATGGCGTGCCAAACCTTGTCATCGGGGTTCCTACCCGTCATATCCATAGTCATGCCGGCATCATCCACCGGGACGATTTTGACAATACGGTTAACCTTGTTACTGCTGTGATAAAGAAGCTCGATTCAAAAACTGTTGCAGCCTTAACAGTGTAATCCCTGTTTTTGAAATTGGATTGAGGGTCTGACGCGAAAAATGATTTATGTATAAGTGGCTCTATCCTGCACTTTTTAGAAACAACTTCTTCAAATTGTCACTATTCCTTTATACTTCTTTCCGCTGGCTTTTCCCTCACTACTTCGCGGGCTGGTTTGTCCTCGCGCAGTCGTAAAAAAACGGGCTGTCTCATGATGCCCTCATCTGTCCAGCCGTGGAAAACAACTTCGCAGACCAGCTTTGGCTTTACCCACGTGACCGGTGTGTTTGTCTTCGGATTTACTTTGAAGGGGCATTCATTTTGGATCAGGGGGTACAATTTTTCGTGGATTTCCTTCAGATTTTTCGCCCCGAATCCTCCTCCGGAATGACCGATGTAAATTAATTCGTCCCCTTCGTATACGCCCAGGACCAGGGCGCCGAAATATTTTCTGCCCCCTCTCGGTTCTGTAAATCCTGCGATCACTCCCTCCTGCGTGAGATGCGTCTTAACCTTAAGCCACTGACGGCTCCTTCTGCCTATCCGGTATGCGCTCTGAGAATGTTTTGCCATCATCCCCTCGAGGCCTTTGTCCCTGACAGCATTGAAAAACAGAATGCCTTCTTTAGAGACGTGATCGCTAAATTTAATTTTCCGGGAAGACGGGAGAATTTTCTTCAGGAGTTCTTTTCTCCTGAGCAGGGGCAGGCCCGTCACATCATGTCCCTGAAAATACAGGAGATCAAAAACGTAGTAGAGCAAATGGCCTCTTCCGGATTTTTTGTAATTCTGCAACATCTGAAAATCAGGACGCCCCTGATCATCCACTACGACAATCTCTCCGTCCAGAACAGCTTCAAATCTGAATTTCCTCAACGACTCCACAATAGAGAAAAACTTTTGGTTTAGCGGGATCAGGTTGCGGGAATAAAGAGAAACTTTTCCGTCACTGATTTCGGCAATTGCCCTGTACCCGTCCCATTTAACCTCAAAGATCCGATCCGGATGATCAAACGGTTCCCTGACAAGGGTCGCGAGCATCGGTTTTACACTGTGCGGCATCGGTTTAAGCGGCATATCCTTCAGGTCTTCACTTTCCATCGCTTCGTGAAGACGTATTCGGTTTATTTTTTTTTGTCTGAAAGATTTAGCCGGCCCGGCCTCGATGATCTCCTCCAGCGTCTTCTGGGAGACTACGGAACGATTCTCCTTGAGGATGTCCTCTTTGACAGCATATCGATCTTTTTTCTTCAAAAGCAGCCATGACTTGTCGTCCATTCCTGTTTTTACAAGTGCGAATTCACCCTGAAGCTTTTCCCCTGCAAGGACAAACTTCATATTCCCTTTTCTCAGTCCGTCCATAAGGAGTTTCTCGCTCTCTTTTCTATCCATTGTGGAAGGGTGACTATAAAAGCCCCTGTCCCAGATGATAACGCTTCCCGCGCCGTAATTGCCCTCCGGTATAACTCCCTCAAAATCCTTGTAATCAAGCGGATGGTCTTCAACCATAATGGCAAGCCTTTTTAAGGAAGGATTCATAGAGGGCCCTTTCGGGACAGCCCAGCTTTTAAGAGTACCCTTTAGCTCCAGCCTGAGATCATAATGAAGGCGACGGGCCGCGTGCTTATGAACAACAAAAATGAGATGTTTCCTTCCCAGATTTCCCGATTCTACGACTTTTTCTAACCCCCCTTCATCCCCCCTTAACTTAAGGAGGGAATAGAGGGGGGGTACCGGGACAGCACCCTTGCCCGGTTCCGGCTCCGGCGTTTTCCCGAATTTCCGTTTGGATTTGTATTCCTTTAATCCCATCTGTCAAGCAGTTGAGATATTTGTCTCATGAGGCAAATCCATCTCAATGAATGTTTCATCCTATCCCGTTTCAGAAGGGGGTATAAATAAATGGTAACACTGTTATGAAATTGTTAATAGATATTAATGTCATAGATGGGGAAGCTTCTGTTTTTTTGTGAGAACATCCCGAAAAAGGTCACCCTGTTTTTCCGCCCTGCTCACTGCTTCCGAATGCAAGACCTGCAGGTTTTCCGTGTCGTTCCGCCCGGCGAAATTTTCAAGCTCCTTCCATTCAAGAGGAAACGAAACGACCGGTTTTTCCCTGGCCCGCAGGGAATAAACGCAGATCATCGTCTTTGAGGAATCGTTTTGAGACCAGTTGATAAAAACCTTTGTCTTCCGGTATTCCTTCGCCATTTTTGCTGTCACCAGTTCCGGATAATTTTTCTGCATGATAATTGCAACGGCCTTTGAAAATTTCTTGGTATCCTCAAAGGTTGTTTCTTTGAGGTTCAGGGGGATATATACATGAAGTCCCTTTTTGCCCGAAGTTTTTACATAGCTTGCAAGTCGCAGCTCAGCGAGCAGGTCCCGGAGTATTAGTGCTACCCGGGCACAATTTAGAATGTTTGCCTGATCGCCGGGGTCCAGATCGAAGACCATGGAATCAGGTGTTTCAGGGGAACCGGCTCTGGCCGGAGGCACATGAAGTTCAAGAGAAGCGAGGTTCTCCACCCACATCAGCGTTCCCAGATCGTTGACCAGGCAGACTGTCATCCGCTCTTCGTCATCCCGTAGAATCTCCTCGGTTTTTACCCAGGACGGATGGTGAGAAGGACAACGCTTCTCGAAAAAGAAATCCTTTTCCACTCCATCGGGATAGCGTTTCAATGTCAATGCCCGGTTTTTTAAATGGGGCAGGATAAACTTTGAAATCCGGCGGTAGTAATCCAGGACGTGGGCCTTCGTGAAGCCATAGGAGGGATAGAGGTCTTTTTCAAGGTTGGATAAAGAAAGTCTTCTCCCTGCGATCTCGACAGCCCTTCGGCTCACCGGTTCCTTTTTATTTTATGCATGCTCTCCTGCAGCGCGGCGATCAGATCGGCCGGGCCTTCTCCCTCTGCTTCCTCTGCTACAGGGGCCTGCACCGGGGCCTTTTCTTTCGCCTTCTTCTTCAGGAGGTTCATGATCTTTTTCCTGCGGCTGTCCGCATATTTTTCCGGGTTAAAGTCCCCCATCATTTTCTTAATGTCCCTTTTCATACGGCTTTTATCTCCGGCTTCGACCTTTCCTTCTTTCGGTGAGAAGTCATCGTCGGGAAGTATTTCTTTGCTGTAATGAAGCGTGATAAGGGCCAGCGCTCCCTCCGAGCTTTTGACCGCGACGAGATACTCACGCTCACCCAGCACGAATTTTGCGAGTCCGACCTTGTTTGTCCGGCGCATTGCCTCGACGAGCAGCCGGTAAGCCTTTTCGCCCCCTTTCGAAGGGACGAGATAATAAGGGTGATCATAATAGACGGGATCCACTTCCTTCATATCGGTGAACTCGACGATCTCGATCGTACGGCTCCGTTCGGGAGACAAGGATTCCAGTTCATCATCCGTTACCAGTATGTATTTGTCGGGTGCGATTTCATATCCCCTGATAATCTCATCCGGGGGCACCATTATATCTTCTTCCGGACAGAACATTCTTCTTGCAAGGGGAGAGTAATCCTTGCTGTGCAGCATGCGAAAAGAGACACGGCCGGGCTCGACCGCCTTTACCAACCGTACCGGAATCGCCACCAGGCTGAAACTGATCGTGCCACTCCATATTGCCTGTTCAGCCATTTCATTCCCCACGCCTGAAGAAGACTTTGACGGGGCAGGGATGGGATTGCGGGTTTTCAATTCAGGCGACTTTCTTCAGACTCGCTTCAAGGGCCTGAAGCAGCTTGTCCGGTGCTGTTGGTTTCAGGCGCCTTGGCCGAAGTATCGCAATTTTTTCTCCGCGAGCCTTTTTATCGATCAAATTTCGCAGCTTTTTCTCATGTTCGTTTTCGAATTTCCGGGGCTGAAAAGGAGCGGTCAACTTATTGATCAATTCGCTCCCGATTTGCAGTTCTTTTTCGGACAAAGAAAATTTCTGGAGTTCAAGAGATTTTACCGAAATCACTTCGTCTGCATACCGTAAAGTATTCAGGCGAAGAATCTTTCCTTTTGTCCGGAGTGCTCCGATATATGACCGCTTTCTCATAGTCCAGGTGCAGATACCTTCTACGTCCATCTCCTTCATAACTCCGACAAGCGCGTTATAACCCTTGAGATTAATATCAGGCTCCAGGTAGTAGACGCGCTCAAGGAAGATGGGGTCGATTTGTCCGGTTTTAACAAATTTGCGGACTTCGATCACCCGGCTGCTTTCGGGAGCGGTCTGTTCGAGTTCCTCCGGATCGACGATGATATATTTGCCTTCCTCCACTTCAAACCCCTTGGTCTGCTCTTCGACCGGCACAGGCTGTTTTTCGTATGCACAGATCATCTGTTGGCGCAATTTAACCTCATCGCGCCTGTGAAGGAGGTGAAACTGAATTCTCTCTTCCCTGATTGCGGAATGCAGCTTCACAGGCACATTCGAATCCCCGAAATGTATGTATCCTTTCCAGATAGTTCCCGCTGCCATTAAATCCTCCGGAGATCTTTTAACCAACGCCAGTTTTTACAATTATAGTACGGCAAATGAAGAAATGGTATAAGTAAGAGTCTGATTTTTTTTGTAGGAATGTTGACCTTTTGTTTGTAAGAGTTTGCCCTACTTCGGAATTAACCGACATTCCTAATCATGCACTTCTTTTTAATCCGGCACATTTATTAATACCTGATAGTTACCATTTCTCCCAGTGAATATTTTCAGGTTTGTATTTGTCTTTTGGTCTATCTGTTCCTGCAGGATGTCCTATAGGGATAACATTCAGCGGAATGATATCTTGTGGGATGTTAAGAGCTTTTCTTGCAACATCCATCCTGTCTTTATATGGATATGCAGCAGTCCAAACAGCACCTAATCCCAAAGCTTCGGCAGCTAACAATATGTTCTCGCTTGAGCAGGTGCTGTCGATAACAGCCAGTTCCAGACTTTTGTCATATGCCATTCCCGGTATGGCGCAAACAATAATCGCAGCTCCTGCTTTGTCCAGCATTTTGGCATATGGCAATCCGGCAGCAAGGGCGTCAAGGGTTTTCCGGCCGGTAACAATTATAAATGCCCACGGCTGTTTGTTAACAGCAGTAGGCGCTGCCATACCTGCTCTTATGATTTTATCCAGCGCATCCCTACTTACACTCTGCCCGGTAAAACTGCGCACACTTTTACGGTTATGAATAACAGAAAAAGCATCGGACATTTTTCCCTCCTTTTCTGCGAAAGCAACAGACCATACAGGCAACAAAAACCATGACCGTTCCTGTACTCATAAAGAATTTTACCCTTTTCATATTGACTCCTTTTTTGGCTTTTACCCGTTATTAAAACTTGATCATAGAAAATATAATTAACATTAATATATTACAAAATAGTTATATCTGCTGTGTATATTGATTTCAAACAAAGCACAAACAGTAATCATCATTTTTCATCACGCGATGGAGATACATAGTTGCAACGCCCAGCCCATGACAGAGGCGCTTGTCGGTACCGTCTTGGGAATCTTTATTGCAAGGATATGAATTTTAGAAGACGTGCATCACTACAAGCCGCCACTCTGTACCGTGAAGACCGACGGTTGTCCAGTGCACATCCTTCTTGACCAGTTTCTCAGACCCCTTTTGCCTGAAGTCATAACTGCCTGACCCGGTTTTTTCTCCGGATGCCATCGTCCCGACAGCAATAAGCTGGGGAAATGGTTTGTACATCGGATCGTCGAACAGCATCCGGCCCACCTCTTCCTTATCTTCGTCATAGAGAATCCTCCCGTCCGTCTGCATCACGAATGCTTCCACAGGCATCCCCCGCAAAACAGGGGTAAGGACATATGAAAACAGGTATTCGGGCCTGATAAGCACGCTAACCGAGCCTAAGAGTTCGCCACGGGGAGAGAATACGGGATGTTGCAGATCAACTGCATCAATTCCTTCGACTGTCTCAATAACGTTGCTCAGGACAGGCTTCTTCGACTCCCGGAGACGTATCACCTGTTCCTGTGTGCTTATATCGCGGCCCTCGAATCCGGAATATTCTTCAGGCTCGACCAGCACCATTCTACCGTTACGGTCCACAACCGAGCAGTCTACTGCATAGGGGTAAGACCTGCACAGGTCGCCGAGTATCTTTCTCGTCCCGGCAGTTTTAAAATCTTTCTCCGAAAGTCTACCTGCGAGCAGGGCAAGATCCTGATCCAGTTTGTTGAACTCGGCCATGATTTCCCTCTCGAGTTCGTAAAGGATCGGAGGAATTTCCGCCACGGGTTGGCCGGGTTTTCCGGTAATGATGCCGATGGCAAAGACCCAGCCGGTCAGAGGTAATTTCTTGAAGACAACCAGCCGCTCACCATAAAAATCATACGTCACCGTGCCTTCAGGTCTGGCGAGCATCTCTCCAACGGTTTTCGCCAGGCTTTTGCTTCCCATGTCGGAAGGATATGCAAAGAGCAGCGCCGATACCCTGTGCAGGGAAGTCCGACCCTTTTGATCAAGGGCGTAAAAAATCATGTTTTCCGGCAGCCTCATTTTTTCATCGAGTATTCTGCTTATGTCCTCTACCGCAAGAGATGTTCCGAGGGCTCCGATTATTTTTCCATTCTTCCTTACCGGGACCGCGACGACAGCGGTCCGCTTTCCCGTGGTTTTGCTTATGACGAGATCGCCGGTTATTTCCTCGCCCGCCATAATACGCGGGAAATAGTGGCGGTCCCTGAGGTTAAGGCCGGTCAAACCCTTTTCCACCGTATAATACGAGCCGTCAGGCCGCACGAACCATACGGCAGCGGCTTTTATGCCGCTCCTGCCGAATTCGGCCAGCACCTCTCTCATGTTTTCCCATTCTCCGCTCTGAACCTCTTCTGTGACCGACATGATTTTAAGGCCACGCAGAACGTTTTCGACATGCCCCTCTCCAAGTGCCGCAAAGGAGTTGAGGAGAAGACGCAAATTAACCATACTTATCCCACCTTGGTCCTGAACAGGAGCCATTTCTCCCTCTGCCATGGCAGATAGTGAAAGCACTAATAAAACCAGTAAAATCATCCTTGCTGTTTTCATGGAATAACCCTTTCGTAGACTCATGATACTGTTCTCCCTTTTTTTGTCACTTAGACTATCACATGGATCAGATCTTCTTCTGACAGACAGGGGCTATTTACTTTCAACCCTGCGGAATAACAAGATACTTCTTGAACCATTCAGCAGCAAGCTGCGCTACTTCCTGCAAAGCCCCAGGCTCTTCAAAGAGATGTGTAGCGCCAGGGATTATCTTCAGTTGCTTCTCTGCCTTTATCATGGCGAATGCCGCTTTGTTAAGTTCTATAACAATTCGGTCTTCGCCTCCCACAATGAGTAACGTAGGAGCGATGACTTTTCTAAGGGTATCTCCTGCAAGGTCCGGCCTTCCGCCTCTTGAGACAACGGCCTTAATCTCTTTGACGAAATGTGCGGCTGCAACCAAGGCAACCGCTGTTCCTGTACTTGCGCCGAAATATCCTGTCTTCAGCTTTGCCGTCTCGGGTTGCCCCATGACCCACAGCGTGGCGGCCTTCAGGCGCCCTGCGAGCAGGGGGATATCGAAGCGGTTCTCATGGAACTCATCCTCTTTTGCGGTCAGGAGGTCAAAAAGCAGTGTGCCCATGCCTTCCTTTTGCAGAACTCCTGCAACGAACCTGTTTCTCGGGCTTAGCCGGCTGCTGCCGCTGCCGTGAGCGAATATTACCAACGCCAGTGCATCCGTTTGAATTGTGAGAATGCCTTCAAGGTTCGCGGAGTCAACCGGGATCTTTACATGTTTTCCCTCATCCACCTCATATTCCTTATTTCAATGCATCTGATTCTCTAAGAATCTCTGTCACTTCCTCATCAGTGACCTGAGCAAAATTCCGATAATAGTTCCCTACGGCCATGAAATCTGTTGGTGTATAGAGGCAGACGAACTCATCTGCCATTGCCCTAAGATCATCGGCAGTTTCAGGCGGGGACACAGGGACAGCTACAATGAGCCTCTTTATGTTCTCCTTTTTCAATGTGGCGATTGCAGCCTTCATTGTGGCACCGGTGGCTACGCCATCATCAACCAGTATAATCGTCTTCCCCTCCACCTCTTCAAATCCAAGCCGCCTGCCGCCCCTATACAATTTTATCCTGCGATCTATTTCCTTTTTCTGCGCGGATATTTCATCTTCGATGTACTTCTTTGTTACTCCCCCTTCGGAGATAATGCGTTGATTCAGGACCACAGCGCCCGTCTCGGATACCGCGCCTATGGCAAGCTCTAACTGGTATGGAAACCCTATTTTTCTTACTATAAGGACATCAAGAGGCGCGCCGATGGCGCGGGCAATTTCGAGCCCTGTTACTGCCCCACCCCGCGGCAGTGCAAGAATAAGCACACCTTTGCAGCTCTTGTAATGTTTTAGCTTTTCGGCGAGTTGAATCCCCGCATCCCTTCTATCAGTAAACATATAAACTCCAAGATAAATAAATGTCTTTAAGATAATTTTAGCACTATTTCTTGATATTGACGAGTCCGCAATGTAATCAGAGAGATGATTAAATTCTAAAGCTTGATGATAATGAATAAGGGAGATAATTCATCCGCAAATAGTAATAACACGCTAAAGGATTTACAGAAATAACGGGCTTCCGTGGGGTGCTTTTTTGAAGCACTAAGTCAGAATCTTTCTATAAACGCTTTCTTGCCCGCTTTCTCCGGGATACCGCCGAAAGCGAAAACCGAGATGAGAAGGACATGATTTATGGACAGGCATATAGTTTAGGATTTATAAATGAAAGCAAAAATCTAAGAGCTGTTTCATAAATTCGTTTTGGGATGATCAATTTTTAACAGTAACTTCTACGATATTTTGCCGAGCTATTCCTTTTTCCTCGCTTCCCTTTTTTACAAAAACATGCATTAATCCCATTACCTCATATTGCCCGTTTTTCAATGAAGTCGTGTCCCAATTCACCGGGAAATCTTCATCGATGTCATCTGATTCACCAATCTTGACCCAAGTATCTGTATTCTTCTTACGATAATACCAGGGATTTGTAACACGCAAAATAGGTCCCGATAGCTCTAACTCTTCCAATTCCTTATGCAATAGGGCGTCGTCAAATTCTTCCCGCAGCAAAACAGCCCCGGAGTAGTCTTCAAATACCTCTGAAGGAACGATAAAATGTGGTCCCCAGTTGTGTGACATAATACACCTCCTTTGGATTTCTTGTGTCCATCGTTGATTATAACGGCATAAGACTCTTTTTCTATATAGTAAGTTCCCACAATCTGACACTGCTTGTCAATATCATAAATCTTTACTATTAAGGGCTGTAAATTAATGTCCTACGTGTGTCATTCCAAGCTTGAACCGGAATCCATTTTTCCTGGATTCCCCGATAAGTCTGGGATGTGACATACAAAACGTTAAGAGAGCTTCAGAAAATCCAGAGTATATCAAACTATGTCTTTCATGATACATGAGAATGGTGAAAAGCTCTACTATATGAAGGTACAGAGGGCAGGGTACTGTGAGGGAAAAAGTGCGTCTGTAATTTTTTGTTCTATATTTTCTCACGACATTTTTTGCTACAAGTTTACTACAGTGATAAAAAGGTAATATCAAGCATTTCGGAATTGTATTCATGAAATTGCTTGCTGGAAAAAAAAGAGAATAGGGTGCATTAGAACCTGGCTGATGCACCAAAAAGGATTTCTGAATGGGAAAAGTAACAATAGACATAACAGCAAACTTCAGACCTCTTGATAATCCTTATGATGCTTGGCGGTCCCAACGGGATTCGAACCCGTGTTTTAGCCTTGAGAGAAAGCCTGGAGCAATTTTCGCAAAGTGGCTACTGGCAACGGTTCCAGCAGAACATTATGATTTTAAAACAGAAAAAGCATTTCTGTATATTCCGGCTATTACCTTTAAATCTGCATAAAACGCATAAAACTACTACAATTTTACTACAGTGATAAAGGTATATTCTTCCTTGACAAAGACTGGTAAATATGTAAAATTTAGATTGTATAAATATTTACAATATTTCCACTTATAGGAAATAACATGAAAAATAATACGATTGCAAAGAAACCTAAACAGGCAAACCCACCAAGCTAGATGGAACGAGAAGCATTTTATATCTAGCCCGCTGTATTGAAATGTTATATTTTGTAAGCCATAACTGGTCAGAAAAAGCCCGAAAATGGCATACAGAATATAACAGGATGTCCTTTGGGCAGGTCTCAAAATTCAAATAATCCTCTTAATTAATAGTATTGCATTCCTACTATAATTCTGCTACGATAGTAACGTATTACTAACAGGAGAATAACATGCTGGAAGGATTATTCGGTCTCAGCCAGAATTTTATCAAGATCAACAACAGGGAATACATCAGATATTTTCTGAAAGCAAATCCTTTAAAAAGCCGTTTTTCCATTGTGGTCGGTCAGAGAGGTGTAGGGAAAACTACTGCAATGATTAAGCATATCCTTTCCTCTTATGATAATGACATCTTCACCAATAAAGCCCTTTACATTCAGGCGGACCATTTTCTTGTAGCCAACCGTTCGCTCTATGAGATAGCAGAACAGTTTTACAATCTCGGCGGCGAAATGATCTGCTTTGATGAAATACATAAATATCACACCTGGTCAACAGAATTAAAGAGTA
>Ga0209270_1003621_pt1 | contig 13011 bp, 10 predicted proteins | sample MTBAKSrepl1MetaG_FD_187456 | JGI IMG/M metagenome (GOLD analysis project Ga0209270, IMG submission 187456) | Enrichment culture microbial communities from Arthur Kill intertidal strait, New Jersey, USA, that are MTBE-degrading - MTBE-AKS1... | ecosystem: Environmental > Aquatic > Marine >...
CAAAGCCAAACTGATCACAAAACGAGCCTACGGTTTCCGCACCTACAAAAGCCTGGAAATCGCCTTGTATCATGCCCTCGGGCAATTACCAGAACCAATTTTCACCCACAGATTTTTTTGAAGAGGCTTTAATTTAATGAAACGCCAAAGACGCTCCCGATTCATTTGAGCCAATCTCTTTGTAATATATGGACATCCCTCTTCTGAACGATTTGATCATTATTTTCGCGCTCTCGGTCGGCGTCTTGACCTTGAGTCATCGGGCCGGGATTCCCACAATTGTTGGTCTCCTGTTTACCGGCATTCTGGCCGGTCCCCACGGCTTGGGCTTGGTCAGCGCGGTTCGGGAAGTCGAGATCCTGGCCGAAATCGGCGTGGTTCTCCTGCTTTTTACCATCGGCATTGAATTCTCCCTCCAACGGCTCCTGGAAATAAAAAAATCGGCCATCTTTGGCGGCTCGCTCCAGGTCGTCACTTCCATTTTGGCCGTGGCCGGCGTGGCCGCTGGTCAGTTGGGATTCGGTCTGCCCCGATCGATTTTCCTTGGTTTCCTGGTCTCCCTGAGCAGCACGGCCATCGTCCTGAAAATCCTCCAAGAAAAAGCCGAAATCGAGGCCCCCCACGGGCGGATGGCTCTGAGTGTCCTGATCTTCCAGGACGTGGCTGTCGTGCCCATGATGCTCCTGGTGCCTTATCTGGCCGGAGGCCCCGGCCAGTTCCAGGGGGCCTTGGCCTGGCTTCTGGTCAAAGCCGCCGGGATCATCGCCCTGGTGGCCGTCAGCGCCAAATGGATAGTCCCCCGGCTGTTGTTGCGGATCGCCCAAACCCGCAGCCGCGAGCTTTTTCTGCTGTCGGTTCTCCTGATCTGCTTCGGCGTGGCCTGGCTGACTCACAAACTGGGACTTTCCCTGGCCTTGGGGGCTTTTCTGGCCGGCCTCATCATTTCCGAATCCGAATACAGCCACCAGACCATGGCCAACATCCTGCCCTTCCGCGATGTCTTCACCGGCCTGTTCTTCGTCTCCATCGGCATGCTCTTGAACATCGGTTACCTGGCTGAGCATTTCGTTTTGGTCGGCCTGGTCGCGCCGGCTGTGATCGTTTTAAAAAGCTTCCTGGTCACCCTGGTCGTCCTGATTCTCGGCTATCCTCTGCGCACCGGCCTCCTGACCGGCCTGTCCCTGGCCCAAATCGGAGAATTCTCCTTTATCCTGGCCCTGGTCGGCCTTCAACACGGATTGCTGAGTCGGGACATCTACCAGTTATTTTTATCGGTCTCCGTTCTGACCATGGGCCTGACCCCTTTCCTGATCACGGCGGCCCACCCCCTGGCCGACCTCTTCTTGCGCTTACCTTTGCCCAAAAAACTGAAAACAGGGTTTTCTCCGCCGATGGAAGCCGCCCAGGCCGAACTTAAAAAATTGCAAGACCATCTGGTCATCATCGGCTTCGGCCTTAACGGCCGCAACCTAACCCGAGCCGCCCTGGCCGCCGGCATCCCTCATATCATCATCGAGATGAATCCGGATACGGTCCATCGGGAACTCCAAGCCGGCACTCCGATTTTTTACGGCGACGCCGCCCAGGACAGCGTCCTCGAACACGCCCGGATCGCCCAGGCCCGGATCATGGTCGTGGCCATCTCCGACCCGGTGGCCACCAGGCGGATCGTCGTCACGGCTCGGCGCCTCAATCCCAAACTCTCAATCATGGCCCGGACCAGGTTTTTTCAGGAAATCGCTCCTCTGACCGACCTGGGGGCCAATGTGGTCGTGCCCGAAGAGTTCGAGACTTCCGTGGAGATTTTCTCGCGGGTCCTGGCCAAATACCTGGTGCCCCGCGATGAAATCGAAAGGTTCATCGCCGAGGTCAGGTCCGATGGGTACCAAATGTTCCGGAAGATGTCCTACGAGGCCGTTCAGCTCTGCGACCTGGCCTCCCAGGTCCCCGAACTGGAAGTCAGTACCATCAGGCTCAGTCCCCAATCGACCTGGGCCGGGCTGACTCTGGCTGAGATCGGCTTGCGGCGGAAATACGGGCTGACCCTGGTCGCCGTCCAACGCAACGGGTCGGTCCTGGCCAATCCCGAGGCCGACACCAGGATATTGGGCGGCGATATTTTGATACTGCTGGGATCGCCGGAGCAAACCGCCGCTCTGGCCGGTATTTTTTCCCCGACCGAAGAAAAGGGGCCGGACAGCCCCTCTTCCCAAACCTAAACGGTTTTCCGACTATTTGTCGTAGGCGTAAAGCACGGCCAGAATCTTGGCCGACGGGCCGCCGGTGCAGCGGACCATATGAGGAACGTTGGAATCGTAATAAATGGCGTCGCCCGGCCCCAGGAGTATCCGGTCCCGGTCCAGAATGGCCTCCATCCGACCCTCAAGCACGTAAATGAATTCCTGCCCCTCGTGGCTGGACAGTTCTTCTTTTTCGGCCGGTTCCAGGGTGACCAGAAAGGGCTCCATGTGGCGGTCCGTCTTGCCCGGAGCCAAGGATTGATAGGTGTACCCGTATTTTCGGTCGTCCGATGAGGCCCGGCGGGCGATCTTCCGGCGATCTTCCCGACGGATCACCGTGTAAGGCCGGGTCTCCCCCCCGGAGATGAAAAAACCCATCTTCATGTCCAGGGCCTTGCCCAGCTTGATCAGCGCGCCCAGGGGCGGCGAAATCTCGTTTTCCTCGATGCGACGGAGAAAGTCTTCGGTGTACCCGGTTCGGGAAGCCACGTCCGCCAAGGACAGTCCTTTCATCTCCCGAATTTTTTGGACCCGTTCCCCGACCAGCCCGGTCTCTTCCTCGGGCTCCCCGCCGGAAACCGCGGAAATATCCTCAAGAAAATGGGCTTCCCGCCGGCCGGGCTCCGACATTCGGCCGATCCCGTCCAGGAAGTCTTCGTAACTGTCCTTCTTTTCCTTCTCCGTCATACTCGCTCTCTCTTACTTGCCGTCCCGTATAAACCCGGCCCCTCTTTCCATGGCCTTAAGGTTGATCGGGATCATCTCCTGGGACCGTTCAGGGAGGGTTGCTTCCAGGGACCGTTTCAGAGACTTCAAGGAGGTTACGCCGCTCTTTTCGGCGACCACGCCCAGGATAACCATGTTGGCCAGCCGGTCGTTGCCCACTTCCCGGGCCAGTTCGATAGCCGGAACCATGATTACTTCCGGGCCGTTGATTTTCACCTCGTTGGGCTGGATCATCGAGGCGTTGACCACCAAAAAGCCGTCCTCCCTGACCCGGGGGCCGAATTTAAGCAGAGAGGGTTTGTTCATGACCACGGCGCAAACCGGACGATACATGATCGGGGAGCCGATTTCCTCGTCGGAAATAACCACGGTGCAATTGGCCGTGCCCCCGCGCATTTCCACGCCATAGACCGGCATGTAGGTCACCTTCCGCCCCTCGGCCATGGAAGCGTAAGCCAAAAGATTGCCGATGAACATAACGCCCTGGCCGCCGAATCCGGCAATGATTATATCAAAATACAAGACTCTACTCCTCGCTGGCTTCAGCCGGCCCGCCGACCAGGTCCTTGAAGACTCCCAAGGGGAAACAAGGAATCATCTCCGCCTCGACCCGGGTGTTGGCTTGTTCCGGGGTCATCTTCCAGTTGGTCGGGCAGGCCGAGAGAAATTCCACGAACCCAAGGCCGCGACCGTCGATCTGAGCGTCGAAGGCCAGGCGCAGGGCTTTCTTGGCCTGTTTGAGATTCTTGACCTTGTTGACCGCCACCCTGGCCGAAAAGGCCGTGCCGTCCAGTTGGGCCAGCAGTTCGGCCATTCGGATGGGGAATCCGTTTTTTTGGGCGTCCCGGCCGAAGGGCGTGGTCGTGGTCGTCTGGCCCAACATGGTCGTGGGGGCCATCTGGCCGCCGGTCATGCCGAAGACCGTGTTGTTGACGAAAATCACGGTGATCCTTTCCCCCCGGTTGGCCGAGTGGATGATTTCGGACGTGCCGATGGCGGCCAGGTCGCCGTCGCCCTGGTAGGTGAAGACGAAGTCTTCGGGCCGGGAACGTTTCACCCCGACGGCCACGGCCGAAGCCCGGCCGTGAGGCGATTCGACCACGTCGACATTGAAATAATCGTACATAAAAACAGAACAACCGACCGAAGCCACGCCGATGGTCTTTTCCCTGAGCCCGTACTCGTCGATGGCCTCGCCCACCAGCCGGTGAATAATACCGTGGTGGCACCCGCCGCAAAAGTGGAAGGGCACATCGTGCAGGGCCTCCGGTCTTTTAAATACTTGCTGCATTCCGACCAACCTCCCGGGCCAACCCGGCGTTTCTTTATTTCTTCTGTAAATAAACCTTCTTAATCTCCCGGAGAAGCTCATCCGGCGAGGGGATATATCCCGGCGGCACCCCGAAAAAATCCACCTTGGTCCCGGGTTTGACCGCCAGCCGGACGTCTTCGACCATCTGCCCGGTGTTAAGCTCCATGGTCAGGAAATGCCGGGTCTTTTCCGAGGTGCGCCGGATCATGTCCTTGGGGAAAGGATACAAGGTTATGGGCCGGATCAGCCCCACCTTCAAACCTTCCTGCCGGGCCATGGCCACCGTGGACTTGAGCACTCGGGCCATGGAGCCGAAGGCCACCAGAACCAGCTTGGAACCTTCCAGGGCCAGGTCCTGCCATCGGACTTCCCTGTCCATGCTCTGGTACTTTTTATACAGCTTCCAATTATGCTTGGTCAATTCCCCGTCACTCAAGTAAAGGCTCTTGAGGAACCGGGGCGGCCGGCCTTCGGCCCCGGTCAAGGCCCATTCCTTCTTGATTTTTTTCGGCCGGTACGGTTTGGGGTCCAGGGATTCCTTCATGTTGCCCAAAATGGCGTCCCCCAGGATGACCACGGGATTGCGGTATTTGTCGGCCAGGTCGAAGGCCGACATGGTCAGCTCGTAGCACTCCTGGATTGAATCCGGGGCCAGGACGATGGTCCGGTAGTCGCCGTGCCCTCCGCCTCGGGTCGCCTGGAAATAGTCGCCCTGGGAAGGATGGATGCCGCCCAGACCGGGACCGCTTCGACTCATGTTGACCACCACGCCCGGTATCTCGCTCCCGGCCATATAACTCAGGCCTTCCTGCTTCAAAGAAATACCCGGCGAAGAAGAGGAGGTCATGGCCCTGGCCCCGGTGGCCCCGGCGCCAAGGAGCATGTTGATCGAGGCGATCTCGCTCTCGGCCTGGATGAACGTCCCCCCAACCGCGGGCAGATGGGCGGACAAATATTCGGGGATGTCGTTTTGGGGGGTGATCGGGTATCCGAAGTAAAACCGGCAGCCCGCTTCAATCGCCCCCATGGCTATGGCCTCGTTGCCCTTGACCAGCAGCATCTTTCTCTTTTTAGCCATGACTTGCTACTTCCACACTTCAATCACGATGTCCGGACACATTTCCGCGCACAAGGCGCAGCCGTTGCACCTGTCCGGATCAGTCAGTTCGGCCACCGGATAGCCTTGGTTGTTCAGCCTGTCACTGATGGCCAGGATTTTGCGCGGGCAGGTCAAAACGCAGAGGCCGCAGCCCTTGCAGCGTTCTTCCCTGAAAACCAGTTTGGCTTTTAATTTTTCCACAGGGACTGACACTTAACTAACTCCTTAGCAACTCGGCGGATTGGTCTAACGCGGTCGGGTCGGCCACGTTGATGATCTCGATTTGCAGGTCCGGCGGCGCGATCTTCTTGACCAGTCCGGCCAGCACGTTCTTGGGGCCGACCTCGACGAACCTGGTCACTCCCCCGGCGATCATTTTTTCGATACTCTCGGACCACCGGACCGGCGAAGTTATCTGCCGGGCCATTTGGCTTTTGATCCGGACCGGATCGGACTCCTCTTCGGCGGTCACATTTAAAATTATCCGGCACCCGGGCGGATGAAAAGCGGTCCTGTCCAGCACCGCGCTGAAATCCGCGGCCGCCTCGGCCATCAGCGGGCTGTGCCAGGCCCCGGAAACCCTCAACGGCATGGTTTTTCCCCCCTTGGCCTTGGCCAGTTTGGCCGCCGCCGCCACGGCCTCGGCCGTGCCGGTGATGACTATCTGCTGGGGGGTGTTGTAGTTGGCCACCACCACGGGACCGTGGTCCTTGGCCAGTTCGGTCAGACCCTCGACCTCGGCCGGCGTCAGCCCGATGACCGCCTGCATGGTCCCCGGACGGCGCTCAGCGTCCCGCTGCATCAGCTCGCCCCGTTCGTTGACCAGACGCAAGGCGTCGGCCAAGGAAATGACCCCGGCCGCGGCCAGGGCCGCATACTCCCCCAAGGAATGGCCGGCCGCCACTTGGGCCTGAACGCCTTTTTCAGCCAAGGCCCTCCAGCAGACCAGGTTGACGGCGGTGATAGCCGGTTGAAGATTGACCGTCTGGGTCAGTTCTTCCAGCGGCCCTTCGAAGCAGAGCCTGGTGACGGGCTTTTGGGTGACCTGGTCGGCCAGGGCGAAAATATCGCGGGCCCAGGGATAAGCCTGGTGAAACTCACGGCCCATACCCACGTATTGAGAGCCCTGACCGGGAAAGAGAAAGGCGGTCATGGCCATCGATTCTTTCACCTCGCCGGAACAATTTTAAGGAAACAACTATAGTTTCCTGAATAATGGGTGTCAAGCCTTGAACGGCCGTTTGTTCATTTGTAAAAAAATTTTTTGCATTCAGGCCGTGACAAAAAACAGGGCCGAGCACTCGCCTTCCCGCTCCACTTAAGGCCGCCGACCAGGTCATGACCTTGGCCCCAAGCCTTAACCATGACCGGCTGATTCCGGGAACAGTTTTAGGAACACCTTGTTGAGACGATTGGGAAATATGTCTTTTCCCAGCGTCTATCAGATAGGAAGGGCGACTACCTGGTCTTCAAGTTCCACCTGCAACTCCGCCAAGAGAATATCCTTGGCCATGAGATTGAGGGCTTCGGGAGTGGTGGACAGCATGATTTCGGCGTCCTTTTTCGGTCCTAGACCTAGTTTGTGGCAGGTCAGATTGGCCAGACGGACCATGTTTAAAATAATGTTGTCGCCTTTCACTTCCTGATCGTGATGGCGGCCGGCCACTTCACAATAGACCTCCGGTATATTCAGACGTCTCATCAGGCGCTCGCCCTGGGAGGCGTGCAAGGCGATGATAATCTCCTCGACCAGGTCCAACGAGAGTTTTTTTAAATCCGGTTGGGTGGTCAACAACTCCTCGATAGCCCGGAAAATGAGCAATTTCCCGATATCATGAAGCAGGCCGGCCAGGAAACTTTCCTCGGCGATATGTTGCATGCCCATATGAAGGCACAGCCAGCGGGAGGCCGTGGCCGTACTCAAGGCGTGAATCCAGAGTGATTGGATTATCGGGCCGAACTGTTTGACCTTGGAGCGGTAGAGTTGTTTCTGAGTGACCAGGGTCACCACGTTGAGTATGGTCTTGGCCCCAAGGCGGACTGAAGCGCTTTTAATGGTCTTGGCCGGCTGCAACCCGGCATAGAAGGCCGAGTTGGCGACCTTTAGAACTTGGGAAGCAAGAGCCTGGTCCTTCCGGATTATTTCCGAAATATTATCCAGACTGAAATTTTCTTGTAAAACAGCCTGTTGTAATTCTTGGGCCACTTGGTTGAAAACAGGAAGTTCAATCTCATCCCGGCTTAGAACTTCATCAATGAGTTCAACTACGGACCTATCTTTCATTTAATATTTCCGACTAACCGAATAATTTGATCAATAGGACGGGGAGGTTCCAAAATGGGAAGGTTTCTCATAACTTCTTGCAAACTGATGATCCCATGAGCGGCTTTGACGAGACCGTCCTCCAGGAGGGTGACCAGACCGGTGGTTTCAACGCTGATGCGCCTGATTTCGTAAGACGTCTTCCGGTTTAAAATCGCCTCTTTGACGTATTCATTGAGGACCAGGACCTCAAATACGCCGACTCGACCTGAATAACCGGTATACTCACAATGATCGCACCCCCGGCCTATACAAAACTGGTATCGGTTGACGTCCGATAACTGATACTTCAACCTGGTAAGCTCACGCGGGGTGGGATTGGAAGGCTCTTTACAGAAGGGACAGATTTTTTTCAGCAGCCTTTGGGCCAGAACGCAGACCACGGTGGAAGAAATGAGGAAGCTCTCGATATTCATATTCATCAGGCGGAGCAGACCGCCGATGGTGTCTTCGGTATGGAAAGTGGTCAAGACCTTGTGGCCGGTCAGGGCCGCCTGGATGGCGCTCTCGGCCGAAAAGCGATCCCTGATTTCTCCCAGGACAATGATGTCCGGGTCCTGACGCAAGATGTGTTTCAGGGTTTCCTCGAACGTAATGCCGATCTTGGGATTGATGGAACACTGGGCGACGCCCTCGATGACATATTCCACCGGGTCCTCGGCCGTGATGATATTGGTGTCGACGTTGTTGCAGTAGTTGATGGCCGCGTAAAGGGTGGTCGTCTTACCCGCGCCGGTCGGCCCGGTGATAATAACCACGCCCGTGGGCGAATCCAGGGCTTCCGTCCGAAAACGATCCAACATTTTGGGACCCATGCCCAGATCGTCGATTTTATAGAGTTCCACCTTCTTGGTCAAAATTCGCAAAACCACTTTTTCGCCGAACAGGGTCACATAAAAAGAAACCCGCAGGTCCACCTCCCCCCCGATCAAGGTGGACTCGAGCAGGATTCGTCCGTCCTGATGCCGCCGCCGCTCGGCCACATTGGCCTGGGCCATGACCTTGAGGCGGTTGATAATAGCCGGCTCGATATCCTTGGGGAGGTCGGCATGGTGAATCAAGGAACCGTCCTTGCGAAACCGAATCCTCAAGCGGTTTTTCAACGGCTCGAAATGGATATCGCTGGCCTGTTTTATGATGGCCTCGTTGATGATCCGGTCAACGGTCTCAATGATTTCGGAATGGTCGGTTTTCTCCGGCTTGGCCGTTTCCTGGACGATATGGTCGTATCCGTCCAGGGCGTTCCGGATAAATCGCTCCATGGTGATAAGGATGATGATGTTCGTTCCATACAGTTTTTTGACCGCGGCCAAGGCCGAAGGATTGAGCGGATCGCTCATGGCTATCGTGATCGTGCCGTTTTCCTGGGCAATCGGCAGAAAATGGTGCTGAGCAAAGACCTCTTTTTGATTCTTCTCCATCAGGATTCGATCCAGCATTCCCGGAGCCAGTTCCACGTACGGGTAGCCCAGATGCATGGAGAGAACTTGGGTGAGATCATATTCGGAAATGTATTTGTTCTCGACCAAGACCTCCCCCAAGCGCAGGCGGCCTTGAATCTCCCGCTGCTTGTTCAGGGCCGCCGACAACTGTTTATCCGTGATATAGCCCAGTTCCACCAGCAGGGAGCCCAAGCGGATTCCGGTCCGGTTTTTCAGCAGGGTGTCTTTGATCTGGCTGTCACCGACAAACCCAAGGTCCTTAATGATGTCCAGGAGCAGTTGGGGCGTCTCCAGTTTCTTTTGGACCTTATGGGCGTAATTCACCTGGGACGTGGACAGGTGTCCCTCTTTGACCAGGAGTCGGACGATGTCGCCGGAGACGGCGGGATCAAGGGGCGGCTCCTCCTCGGCCCGGCGGTTTTCCGCTTCCTGAACCTGGGGGGGAGCGGGCCGGACCTCCGGTTTCTCTTTTTCGACCTCCTGGGGTGCGGGGGTTAGGAATAACGTCTCCAAATCTCCCGGCGCGGCTGGATTAATGAGGTTCGATTTCAGATTGGCGGCGATCCGCCTCAGGGATCGGCTGGCGGGCGCCTCCGGATAAAAATGGAGGAAAGGCACCTGACGGGTTACGGCTTCCGTGACCTTGGGGTCCGCGGTCACGTATCCGAGCGGCCTTATGGAAGTATGCAGGTAATTATTCACCGCCGCCCCGAAGCGTTGGATCACTTTTTTGGCTTGATCCAAGGATTTGACTTGATTGGCCAAGACAAAGACCTGGGCGGTCGGCTGGCGTTTCAGGAAGATTTTCAACACGGAAAAGGCGTCGGTCAGGGAAGTCGGTTCCGGAGTTATGATCAAGATCGGGATGGCGGCCGATTGCAGAAAGTTTAAAACAGGTTCGGAAATCCCGGCCGGGGCGTCGATAACCAGGACGTCATAGCCGCTCAGATGATGCAAGGCATCGAGAATCCTGTTTTTTTCATTCTTTTTCATTTGGGGCAGGCGTTCGAGGGCCCGACCGCCTGGTATGATCTTCAACGTCTTCGGCCCCGAGACCGTCACCTCTTCCCAGGTGTTTTTGCCTTCGATAAAATCAACCAGGGAGTGCTCCGTGTTCAGGCCCAACAAGACGTCCACGTTGGCCAGACCAAAGTCGGCGTCCAGAAGACAGACGTTGAGCCGTTCATCGATCAGGGCCAAGGCCAGGTTCACGGCGATGTTGGTCTTGCCGACCCCGCCCTTGCCGCTGGCGACGGTGATAATTACGGGAGCTTTTTCCGGGGTTTCGCCCATTGACCGGGACACCTCCGATTAACTGAATCAGTATATCGAAATAGCATATTTAATGGCAAACTTATTCACCTTATCGAGGCGGGGACGGTCTGGCCCGTCAGCCGTAAAAGCGCCTGGGTCCAAACCAAGGCCAGACGGCTTTAATCTCTGGAATTGCCGGAAAAGCATAACTTAAATAACGAGACCGCGTGAAATATTGAAATATCGAGCAATACTCAGGCCCAAAAGGGCCTCGGATGAGTATCAACAACTAATCGGCGTCATGGGTGCTGTCCAGCCCAGATCCGCCCATCGGGTCTTTTTATAATCCTCCGTCACGCCACAGGCCGGCGTTGGCCATAGCGATGACCGGCCTCCAGAAACAGGCGCACGTTTTCCAAGGGCGCGTTATCCGGGACTTGGCAACCGGAGCATAAAATATACCGGTATCCGTTGGGCTCGGCCGCGGTGGCCAGCAATTCTTGCACTTTGGCCTCGATCTGCTCTTTGGTCCCGTCCACATACAGCTCCCCCGGAAAATTGCCTTCGATGACGACTTTCCCCTGGGACAGTCCCACCAGCTTTTCCAGCGAACTTGGTGCATCGATGCTCAACCCATCGACCTCCAGCGAAACCAGGTCCTCCATAATCGGGTCGGTGTAACCGCAGATATGGAGAACAACGGGCGTGGCGCTCCGGCTCTTGAAATGGGCCACGGCTTCCTGAAGACAAGGCTTGGCCCATTCCCGGAACATTTTCGGGGATATCACGCTGCATCCGGCCGAAGGGTCGCCCAGGGTCAGCATGTCCACCCCGGCCTCCAAGAGCACGTCTCCGATCATCATGGCCATCTCCGTGGTAAAACTAAGCAGGGCCCGGAGAAATTCAGGATCGTCGGCTGAATCGTAAACCATGTTTTCCAGCCCGCGCAGCATCATGGCCGCCGACCAGGGCGAGAAGCTGATGGCGTCCAACATCGCGTCGGGCAAGGCCTTTCGGCCCAGCCGGCAGATTTCAGTGTAATAAACCAGACGCTGGTATTGATCGGCCGGGCGGATTTCGAGACGGTCCAGCTTCGATTTTTCATCCAGCAGGTTTTTTCCCGGTCCGAAGGCGCGGAATTCCTTGAAAGTAAGACCGACCAACTCGGCGAACAAGGCCGGGTCCCCCACCAGGACCGCCATGGCGTCGGAAGGCGTGACCTTGTGAAGCGCCCTCAGAACGGTGACAAACTTTTCCGGCTGGGTGGCCATCTCCTTGCCGGTCACTCCGGTCCGGCCCATGATTTGGCCGAAGCCTTGCATGGTCCTGACCGCGACCCGGTCGGTCTGTCCCCGGCCGAAAACAGCCGCCATATGATCTTTGCCCGTATACCGAGCTTCCATGGCAACTCCTTTTCGTTCGGTCGCTGTTTTAAAGCCGAAATTATCCCCCCGCCCACTGCGGCTGTCGTTCCCCAGCCCCCGACTCGGCCTGTTTGGGAAAGTCTTCCGGGGCCGACCCAGCCAAAATCCTTTAGGCTTGAGTTATAAACCGATATCCGGACAAATTCCAGTTTATTTTTACAATTTAAGAGACTTATCCCCTGCTTTTTCCGTGATTGGACATATACGGACCGGGGGCCCCACGGCTCTGCAATGGGCGAGTTGGCCGGAGCTGGTCGTTACGTAAAGCAAAGCCAAACTCAACCATTTTTCTACCAGGCCTTTTCCGGGTGGCCCCGACCACCCCTCCGCCTTTTCCTTCCCCTCCCCCGGCGGGAGGGGATTTGAGGGGAGGGGGAATCGCCTCGCGCCCCATAAAAACCCAGCAATTATTCTAATATTCTTTCTCCCTCTCCCCCTGGAAGAGGTCGGGCTTGCCCGCCCAAGGCGGGGTGAGGGCGGACATCAAGGTGATTGGCTTTCTGGATTCCCGCCTGCGCGGGAATGACGGTGCTAAGTGTGCGTCATTTATCTGAAAGTCGACACTGAATGCGCCTCTTTCACCTGACCCGAAGCTCCACCCGTCACCCCTGCGCAAGCAGGGGTCCAGAAAAGAACCAGACCAAAGACCGGGTTCCCTTTCGCGGGAACGACGGCTTGGGTGTTTCGGGCCAAAACAACCACGCCTCATGTAATCGGACTTTCATTTCCCGGTTGGGCCTTAAAGGGCATGACGGGTTCTGCGAAAACAGGAATCCACTTCCGTTGGCCCGGCTGAAAAAGGCGGGAAAGGCCCCGGTTTAGTGAACGGTCACGTGAGGGCTGCCCCAAATTATTGACCTTTTTCCCGTTTAAGGTATAAATTTTTCGGGGCATTAACGAAACCTCCGCCGTGAAAAACGGTTAAATCGTGTTTGTTGCTAAATTTACCCAAACCGCTAGGTTTTCCCAGAACAGAGCTGTGGAGGAACCGGGCTGTGCGCCCCTGCTCAAATGGCGAACCGTGGCTGGTATGATCGGTTCTTCCCGCCGAACCGCCTATCATCCAGGACTTTCCCCAAAAAAAGCGGGTAAATAGTGATAAGGTATTGAATATATAGTGGTATCATTTTTCCAGAAGTGAAAATGGGGAAACTTCTTGCCAAAATGGGACGGACCTCACAAGGTAGAGGT
>Ga0209270_1003627_pt1 | contig 12990 bp, 14 predicted proteins | sample MTBAKSrepl1MetaG_FD_187456 | JGI IMG/M metagenome (GOLD analysis project Ga0209270, IMG submission 187456) | Enrichment culture microbial communities from Arthur Kill intertidal strait, New Jersey, USA, that are MTBE-degrading - MTBE-AKS1... | ecosystem: Environmental > Aquatic > Marine >...
CCCGTTTTGGGAACCGAACCGGCGTCCGAAAACCGGATTCGAAGTTGTTGCGGCTCGACGCCAGGTATCCGGTTTTACTGCAAACCCGTCACCCTCGTCCGGTGCCGGGAAATCAGGGGAGAAAATCGTTTCTCTGGTCGAGTTGTCGGGAAGTGGTTGTGCGAGATGACTTCGGCGTTTATTATCAAGGAGTTACGAGGAGCGCGGGTTTTGAGACTGATTTGCGGTAGGTCGACGCCACCTCCACCAGCCTTCGCTTTTCGCTACGCTCAAAGCTTCGGCTCGGCACGCCACCCCATCAAGGCACAAACAAAGAGGTGCACGCATTTCCTTTAGCGAAACAAAGAAGGCTGCCGCGCTGAAGCCGTAGGCGAAAGCGGGCTTGCTCTCGGCTCGGCACGCCACCCCATCAAGGCACAAACAAAGAGGTGCACGCATTTCCTTTAGCGAAACAAAGAAGGCTGCCGCGCTGAAGCCGTAGGCGAAAGCGGGCTTGCTCTCGGCTCGGCACGCCACCCCATCAAGGCACAAACAAAGAGGTGCACGCATTTCCTTTAGCGAAACAAAGAAGGCTGCCGCGCTGTAGGACGTGTCGCGCTGTAGCCGCAGGCGAAAGCGGAACGTCATTCCCGCGCAGGCGGGAATCCAGTCTTTTCAAATACTTCTATACCCCAGCATTCTCCGAGTGAAGCCTCGGGTGTTTTTAGAGGCCAGTGAGGAATCGCGTGGCTTTTTACTACATCTACATCCTGCAAACGGTAAACGAACCATTCCATTACTACACCGGTTTCACCGAAGATCTCTCCGCAAGACTGCAATCCCACAACAGCGGAAACTGCCCACACACATCCAAATTCAAACCCTGGCGCATCAAAACCGCCATCGCCTTTTCGGATAGGGGCAAGGCCCTGGAATTCGAAACTTACCTGAAGAGTGGGTCGGGAAGGGCTTTTGCAGAAAAGCGACTTTGACTTTCAATCCCTGGGAACTATCCACATACATCGCGTTTAAAGATCGCAACAAAGCCTTTGCCTTTGAAAAATATCTCAAGACCCATTCGGGGAGAGCTTCTTCGAAAAACCTACATCGAAACTCGAAAAATCAGGCAGGACGGGTGAAGCGCCGGATGAATACAGCCACGTCGGCTTTATCGAGGTCGCCCCGGGCGACGGCCAGCACCATGTCGGCGAACTCATCTTCGGGGGCATCAAAGTCAAAGTTGTTCAGCGCGAAAAAGATGAGTGCCGCAACAGCACCCGTGCGTTTATTGCCATCGATGAAGGGGTGGTTTTTCACCAGGTGGAACAGATAGGCCGCAGCCATCTCGTAGATGTCCGCGTGCAGAAACTGACCGCCGAAAGTGGCCGACGGCATACCGAGGGCAGATTTGAGCAACTCGATATCACGGATGCCGGAAGCACCTCCGTAGCGGGCACCTTGGTCCTGATGGATTTCCAGCACCTCGACCAGGCTGAGGAAGACAGTATCCAATAGTTACTCCGCCAGCTTCTTCAAGGCCTTCGGGTACCTGGCGTTCACCTTGTCGAGAGCGGCCTTGAAAGCTTGGCGCCGGCCGGCGTCCTTTACCGGGCTGAGAATGAGGACTTGACCGTCGGTGGAGATGTCGAACGGCGTATCAGCATCTGCACCGATCAACTCAAGGACCGGCTTTTCGATTACCAAGGCCAGGCTGTTTCCGTGTTTGGTAAGGGTCTTGATCATGACTCAGACCTCCAGGGTCGTTATCACACCGTATGTACAAAGATACAACAAACAAGCGGCCCCGGTCAAGACCCTTTCATGCCCACAGCAACCCAATCACAGCGCCGGTCATGCAGGTGGCCAACGTTCCGGAGATGATGGCACGCAATCCTAAGGAGACGATCTCGCTGCGCCGTTCGGGGGCCATCGTGCTCAGGCCGCCGATCATGATGCCCAAAGAGCCCGGGTTGGCAAAGCCGCACAAGGCGTAGGTTACGATCAACGTCGTACGCTCGCTCAAGGTCCCGGGCGGCAGCCGGCTCATATCCAGGTAGGCCACAAATTCGTTGAGAATGGTCTTGGTGGCCAACAGTCGGCCGGCGGCCGGCGCTTCGGACCAGGGCACGCCGATCAGCCAGGCCAGCGGCGCACTGACGTAACCCAAAAGGCGCTGCAGCGTCATGGGTTGAGCCTTCAGGTCGGGGAGCAGCCCCAGGACGATATTGATCAGATGGACCAGCGCCACCAGCACGACCAGCATGGCCACGATGTTGATCAGCAGTTGCACCCCCTGGAGGGTGCCGCGGGTGACGGCATCCATGCTGCTGTGCGTCGCTTCGAAAACGACCAGTTCACCGCCGCTCACCGGCCCGGTCTCGGGAACCATGATTTTAGCGATGGTCACGGCGGCGGGCACGCTGATGATCGAGGCCACCAGAATATGGCCCATCACACCGGGGATGGCGTTGCCCAGAATCGAGGCATACAGCACCATGACCGTGCCGGCGATGGTGGCCATGCCCGCCGTCATCAAAGCAAAAAGCTCACTGCGGGTCATCTTGCCCAGGTAAGGCCGGATGAACACGGGGGCTTCCACCATGCCCACGAAAACATTGGCGGATACGCCCAATCCTTCGGCGCCGCCGATCCCCAAGGTCCTGGTCATGCACCAGGCAAACCCTTTGACGACCAGCGGGAGTACTTTCCAATAGAACAGCAGCGAGGAAAGCGCGCTGATCACGAGCACCAGGGGCAAGGCCCGAAACGCAAGTATGAAAAGATTGGCCGGCGCGGACGCTTCGAAGGGCAAGGCGCCGCCGCCCAGATAGCCGAATACCATGCTGGTGCCGGCGACCGTGGCGTTTTCCAGGGCCAGCACCAGGTGGTTCAGCAGGATGAAAAATTTCTGGAAAACGGGAATCTTGAGCAGGATCAAGGCGATCAGGATCTGGCCGGCGAGGCCCGTCGCCGCCAGTTTGATCGGAAATTGACGACGGTTTTCGCTCATGGCCCAGGCCAGGGCGATGAGGACTATAAGCCCCAGACAGCTCTGCACTCTTTCCATCGACCATCCAATCTTTGCGCGCGCCGACCTTGATAGAAGTGGTTTCAATGTCCGCAACTTCTTCAGTGTTCGCAACTTCTCTTTGGCAGGTTTTCATCAGAGACGTCAACAACCTAAAGAAAACATTCCAAACCTGCGGCCCTGGATCCTCCCGGGACATTGGTCGCCAGAATCGGAATTGCTGTTGTGAACACCCACGCTCGGCGCTATATTGCTTCGCCCCGGATCACCGGAGGCGTTTTAGGGGGATGTCGAGAACCGCGATGGGTTCAGAAATTCAAGTGGAGGACAGTATGACGTTAGCCTTTCTTGCGGTCGTTTTTGGTTTGGCGCTTCTGGTTTGGAGCGCTGACCGTTTTGTCGAGGGTTCAGCCGCCACCGCCCGCCATTTCGGCATGCCGCCGCTGTTGATCGGCATGGTGATTGTCGGATTCGGCACCTCTGCGCCGGAAATGGTGGTTTCGGCGCTGTCCGCTTCGCAGGGTAATCCGGGGATTGCGCTGGGCAACGCCTACGGCTCGAACATCACCAACATCGCCATGATTCTGGGGCTCACGGCGCTGATTAGCCCCATCGCCGTCCATTCGCAGGTGTTGCGCAAGGAACTGCCCATCCTCACGGTCGTGACTGCGCTGGCAGCCTGGCAGCTCTGGGACGGCGGCATCACCCGCTTGGATGCCGTGGTGTTGCTCTGCGTTTTCGGCGGGCTGATGACCTGGACCATCTGGCAGGGGATGCGCAAGAAAGCGGATGCACTGGGAAGTGAAATGGAGCAGGCGCTCGAAGTCTACGCCATGCCGATCCGCCGTGCGATCTTCTGGCTGGCGGTCGGGCTGGCGCTTTTGATTGTCAGTTCCCGCATCCTGGTGTGGGGTGCGGTGGAGATCGCCCATGGATTCGGCGTCAGCGACCTGATCATCGGCTTGACCATTGTCGCTGTCGGCACCTCACTTCCGGAACTGGCGTCGTCCATCATTGCCGCCCGGAAGGGTGAACACGATATCGCTCTCGGCAATATCCTGGGCTCCAACCTGTTCAATACCCTGGCCGTGGTGGGGATCGCCGGCATGATTCATCCGCTGGCGGTGGGGCCGGAAGTCTTCAATCGGGACATGCTGGTCATGGCCGCCCTGACCCTGTCGCTGTTCGTCATCGGCTATGGATTTCGGGGGCGGCCGGGCCGCATCAACCGCCTCGAGGGCGCGGTGCTGCTGGCCTGTTACGCGGGGTACACGGCCTACCTGGTCAGCACGCTTTTCGGCCCGCAGGGATAGTTCCATTCGCTTCCCCTTTTTCAATAGGGACATCCGTATTTCGCATTGAATAGATCCACCACCGCCAGCAGATCAGGGGTCAGCCCCGCCCGCACCTCGGCAATGATGCGCGCGGGAATGATTTGGTAGTAGGCCTGGGCGATGCCACCGGCAATGCAGGCCATGGTATCGGCATCGCCGCCCAGGGAGATGGCGTTCTTCACGGCCGTTTCGTAATCCTGCGAATCGAGAAAAGCGATGATCGATTCGGGCACCGACCCCTGGCAGGAGACATCGAAGCGATACGCCGGCCGGATCGTTTCGACGGTGCGATCGAGATCGTAGTCGAAGCGGTCCCGGATTTCGCTGCGAATGGTCTCCTTGTCCGCGCCCTGCCGCGCCATGAAGACCGCCAGCGCCGTCGCCTGGGCGCCCTTGATGCCCTCCGGGTGGTTGTGGGTCACCTCGGCCGAACGCCGGGCCTGGGCGAGCACCTCGTCGATGGTGTCAAACGCAAATCCGACCGGAGAGACGCGCATGGCCGCGCCATTGCCAAAGCTGTCGTAGGGCGTGTTCTGCCGGGACCGCATCCACGTTCGGAAGCTGCCGCCATAACCGGCATGCGGGTAACGTCCGGCAAACGCCTTGATCTGGGCCGCAAAGTCGCGCCCTGTGAGAATGGCATCCGCCACCGCAATCGTCAGAACCGTGTCGTCCGTGAAGCCGGACACCCGCATGGCGATGTCCATCGTTTTGATCGGGTGACGTTCAAACGGAGACCCGATCATGTCCCCGGCAATGGCGCCTATCATTTTCGTCTCCTTGGTTAGGGTTCAACGCTCCAATGGCGCGTCCCCGCCGCGCGTCATTCCCGCGAAGGCCGGAATCCAGCGTTCCCGCTGGATGCCGGATCACTGAATCGTACCCCTATCTTCTTCCTCTATCACCTCAACCGTATACCCATGATCTTCAAAATCTTTGATGATGGTCAGGAAGTCAGGGTCATCGCGTTCAATGAAATCGAATCGCATTTGTCCCAGTTCTTTTCCGGTGTCTTTAAAGCGGGCAATGATCCTCAACATGCGCGTATGATCTCCTTTTAAAAGCCGGGATATTTATCCCAGATAAGTTCACCCAATGCTTCGTTGCCGGAATATGCGCCGATGTCCCAGCGCCGAAATACATACAGATCCTCCGCCAGCTCCGTGATCACATCCCGCAATTCCAACGCGCCCAGCCAGGCTGGGGGTATGGCCTGGGCGCCGTACAGGGTCCCCAGCAGGTTGCCGGCAATGGCCTGGGCAGGGGGCAGACCGGACGTTGATAATTCCTCGGCCAGTTCGATGGCCCGCAGGGTCTCCTCGTGTTCGCGCGCCTGCCGCAACAACGCCTTGGCCGCTGCCAGGGCCTGGGGCCGTTCAGCGCCATCGGCCAGTTCCCGGATCAGAACCGCCAGAACCCCGGCGGGCAGCGCCCCGGTGGGATGCCCGTGGGTCAAGGCCGCCGCCTCGACGCCCAGCTGGAACGTCTCCTGGGGGCAATGGTGATCTTTGAGGCGCCAGTGAAACAAGCCCACCGGCGCCACCCGCATGACGCCGCCACACCCTTTGCTGGTGTTACGGGCCGGCTCGGGCGCCGACATGGCCTTTAAAGCTGAAATGCAGGTATTGCCCGGCGCCCGCCGCTGGTGCAGCGCCGTTTGCCGGAGCAGCCACCCGGCGTCTGCGCCAGCGGTGGTCACCTCAATACCCGGTACCTGCGCCTCACCCTGGGTGTACAGCCAACGCAGGTACGCATGGGCGATCATCCCCGTATAAAACGCGATGCCCTTGAGCCGGCCGCGCACATGGCCGCGCAGCAGGCCTTCGGCCGTAAACAGAGTCATCTGGGTGTCATCGGTGATGCACCCCAGCCCGCCATAGGCCGGCGCCACCGCGGTGATCCCCTCCGGCCCGAAACGGCCGAGAATAGCCTCTCTTTTCATGAACTCGACCGGCGCGCCCAGCGCATCCCCCACCGCGCCGCCCAACACGCATCCCAGGGTGCGCGACAATCCGGTCCGCAGGTGCTGATCCTTGTCGTTCCACGTCCGGACGAATTCCCGTCGGGCATCGGTCTCGGGAGAGGTTCGGCGGCTTTTGGGGTCATTCCGGCGAAGATCCGCAATCGCCTCGAGCACACTGCCCCGGTGGGCCCTTCCATGTTCCATCAAAAAACATCCAATCGCGGTTCCCGTCCGGCCCACGCCGCCCCAGCAATGCACATAAACCGGTTTGTGATCGTCGATGCTCTCCATGATCGTGTCCAGGATTTCGCGCATGGTGCCCATGGCCGGCACATTCCTGTCGACCACGGGAAATCTCAGGCATTCGATGGATGTGGATTTGGCTTTAGCGATCCGGGAGACGATCGGCCTATAGTCCTTGAAAGGATTCCCATCATGGTCGGACTCATCTGCTTCCATCAAGCTGATGATCCGCCTGATCCCGGAGTTCAACAGATCGGCGAGCTTGCGCTCGGCCTCGATCCTGCTTTGCGAACCCGGGTACTCGCCGGCCAGCACCAGGCCGGGGATGACCCAGTAGGAGCTTGGAAAGGGAACCTTTAAACTTCGATTCTTCATAGCGATACCTTACCTTTGAGAATGCTTTCCCATGATGATGAAGGCATCAATAACATGCGCCTGTGACAGATTCGGCCACACATTCAAAATATTTTCGTTGCTTAAAAAAATGATGGCCTTTGAAAAGTGGCTCGGTGCCCGTTAACGTCATTCCCGCGCAGGCGGGAATCCTGTCTTTCGAATGGTTCTGGGTACCTGCCTTCGCGGGAGAGTTGGCGCATTTAGCCTTGATATGGACGTTGAATTTTCAAACGAAGCTCTTTTGCCCAACGGCAGAAGGGATGAACTAAACCGACCAGCTGTAAAAAACCTTGAGTTTGTTGCCATGGGAATTGGGCAACCGTCTATCGTGTTGAAGACGCCCGACCACAATACCTGAAGCTATCCTGATTCTGCTCGCAAAACTGTCGATGGGACTCAAAGAACGGCCATCCCAGGTCGAAACGAACCGTTTGTATTCAGCTGGCGGGATCAATCTATCCCTGGCAAAAGCATTGGCTTCTTCTTCTTTCTCATCGTTGAGACCATTGCCTTCAATGAAGATCTCCTTACGCCCGTGTTTGATGATATGGCCCGCTTCATGAAAAAAAGTGAACCACAGGTGGTCGTTGCTCTTGTATCGAAGGCTCAGTTGAATAATCGCCCTATCTCCTAACCAACGGGTTGCGCCATAGACCCCTGTCTTGGGAAGCTCCGGGACGAAAACCACGGCCACACCGGCTGATGCGCAAAGCGCCACCACTCGTTGCTGAAATATATGCGGAGGTTCGACGGTCAGTTCTCGGATGCTGTCAAGAACTTCCAAGAGGCGATTTTTATCGAATGGTTGGCAAGCGATTTTTCCGGCCTCCATTTCTCCCTTCCGAAGCCAGGCTGAAACCGATTCGGCACAGGTTTCAAATCGTTTTGTCTGCCTGTAAGCCACCTGATATTCCAGCCATACCGTCTTCCACTGCTCGGGAGAGGTCACGCCGAAAAATTGCAGCACCGCTTTAAGCTGCGCAATTTCATCAGTCGTTTCGGCTATCCACCCCAGTTTGATCATGTGGACCACGGGTACTTTCGTAAGCCAGCCCAAATGTGATCGCAGTCGCTTTTCTTCGGCTAAGCGGATACGATCTTCCTGGTACTGGGTTTCCAGGTTGTTCCAGAAATGAGCCGGCCGGCCAAGGGAACGTTCCAGTTTCAGCGCGGTTTCTGGTGTAATAGGTGCCTTGCCTTTGATGATTTCATTGATGGTCTTCTTGGTCAGCCCGGTCCTGGCAGACAACTCGGCCTGCGTCATGCTCAAACTTTCCAGGTAATCGTTTAGCACCTCTCCGGGTGTCACCAAATAATCCGGCACATATTGAGATAACATTGTATCAACCATGGGTATCCTCCACCCCCAGGATTTTAATTGCAGTGACCCGGGACCACTCTAACCCCCCACCCTCGCGCCTCGGGACCGGATCATGATCGGGAATAAAAATGAGCCGATACGGATGATCCAAATCCACCGACAATTGACCGGAACGCTTTCCTTCCGTAAACTCGTGGCATCGCCCCGGAGGACTCTTCGGCGGCCAGAAATCCATTAAACTGATAGCGGCCCTAAGCTCTTTCATTCGAATTCTGATCTTTTTGGCACGCAGCGCGCCGTGAACCTTATCGAGTTGGGCACCCTTATTAAAGGATTTCTCAAGTTTTTTGTTCTTAAACGATATGTCCATTTGAAGACCGAGTCAACAAATCATTAACCTGATACGTTAATCATAACCAGCCATAAAGAAACCCCCTGGATGGCCTTTGCAGGTGGGAATTATCGAATTAAATGGGCCTCCTGGTGGGAGGCCCATTTTTTTGAGAACAGGGTGCGCCGGTCGGCCAACCGGCGTGCCCGACAAACGGGGTTCTTTAGGACCACCAAAAAATTGATAAGATGGTACTTTCGGTTAGCGCAAAACTCAACCGAATCACCCCTGCGTCTCAGCGCCCAAAAGGTACTCCTCGGTAAAGATCGGGTCGATCTCCTGGTAGAATTTTAGCCACACCAGGAACTTGCCGCGCACCCGGGGATGGCGCGCCATGATCTGCCTGAACCTCTCCGGGTAGGTGAAGATCATGGCGCTGTATTCGTTGAAGTCGTTTTCGAAGTCGGTTTGGCCGTAGGTGTTCATGAAGCCCTTTTCATAATCGGACTCAGTCCCATCCAAGGAAGATTCGTTAAAACTTTTCAGTTTGTCTGCATCTGTATCGTAAAGGTATTCAAAATTCTTTGGATTTAGCTCAAGCCAAGGATTGAGTAAGAGAGAGCGGCGGCTTAGAAGCAGGGAGCTGAATTCGTGATGAAAGGTCCCCATTCCTGCTTCCGGTTTTTGTGCGCCATGATCCACTATAAAAATGACCCTTCTGAAAGGATCGAAGGAGCCTGAATAGAAGAAACCGTCACGATTGATTTCTCCGGCAAAATGTATGGCATTCAGGTGATTTTTAATTACTTTCACAGGGTATTTTTCGAAGGCTGGTTCCAAAATATCAGGATATCGAATCAGTACGCTCCGACGTATAGGTTTTATTTTGCTCTGCGGGGGCGGGCCGGCGGGCACAATAGCGGTTCCTACATCTGATAGGAATTTGTCGTCCACATCGTAGACAACCTCAATGCCATATTTTTCTTTGATAGGAGCGAAAAGAATTTCGATTTTTTCGTCCGAGCATGTTTTATCCAGAAAATAGCCATAAATATTTGGGGATATAACAAGACCCGATGCACAAAGCAGCAAGATCGATAGAATGCGTCTCGACTTTGCCGAAAGAAAACATTTCAAAGCGGATTGAAAGATCTGATTCATATAATGCCGGGGGCCAGTCCCCTGTTTCGTGGATGATTCGTGTTAATGTGATGCAAAAAGGGGCCCATGGATGTGGTGCCGCTCATAGCTCCTGCCATTCGCGAAGGCCATGCAGCAACGCTGAGCAAGAGCAGTGTAATGAATACTGCGAAGGTGACATCGTCGTTGGTGCCTATATTGTAGCCCTCTCGAGCAGGGTCTTTTTCAGGTACGACTACTTTAACAGTTTCCGGAGCCACCTCGGGTAGAGTCGGATGGAGGGTTACGGTTACATTAAACACAATGTCGGCAGTATACTTGTACTTCCTCCCCTCCATGTCCACAGTAGCTCGGATGGTCTCCGGCTTAATACTTCCTTTGAGCTTCATGGGGCTCTCGGATTCGACTTTAATGGTATAAGGCCCTATTCCAGCGTGATACATGATGGGCGCTTTGATGGTGACACGACCATTTTTAAAACCAAGCTCCACCCCCTTGGTCAAATCCCGGAACGCATGATCGCTGAACTGCCCCAGCTTCTGCTTGACCGCCGGTGCATCCTTGCTCAGGGCCAGCTCAAGATTGCTGCGGTAGCGGCCGTGGGTCATGTTTTCGATGGCGATGGTGCCGCCGAGCTTGGCCTCCAGGGTGCAGTGGGGCAACACCTGCTTGTATTGGCTCTGCCCGTCCTCGATTTTGTATACCACCTTGAGATCGAGTCCGGTAGCCGGTTTGGTCACTTCCACCTTGGGCCAGGGCATGCCCTGGGAGAGCGTAGACGGCTTCGACGAACGCGGCGGAATGAAGATCGTCTGGCCGACGAAAATCAGGTTGGGGTCCTTGATGGGCAGCAGTTGCGGGTGCCTGCCGCCTAGGGCGAACTCATCGTGAAATTTGTGGATCTCGGGCCAGCGCGCGCCACTGCCTAAATATTGGCCGGCCAGGCCCCACAAGCTGTCACCCCTGCGGACGATGTGTCGGATCATCTCCTTCTCCTTTCCTGATAGCGATGGTTTTAAGCCTTGCAGTTGCGTTGCAGGTTCCAACCGGCGATGGTGTTGCCGGCGGCCTGGCCGCCCTTGCGGTTCTGGCGCGTGTAGGCCCATTGCACCTGGCCTTAGACGAAGGCCACATCATCCTCGGGAAAGCCTGAGTCGGAACGCCATCCATCTTCCTCCTTGTGAGAAGTGGGTTGAAAAAGATGTGAAGATATTTCAAACGATGGAGGAAAACACCCGTGGGCGGGGTGGCGCTCAAATCAATGGATGCGAACAAATGCAAAGGAGTGGGTGTCGCCTAACCGGATAGGTTCATGCCAAAGGAGGGGGGATGTGTCAACGAAATTTTGGGATCTCCCGGCCCTGCCATCAATCCACTGGACATCGATGTGCATCTGCCCGTCTTCACTTTGATAGATCAGTATTTCCGAAAAGCTCGAAAGCGATGGTCACATCGGTCTTGCGCACCTCGCCCGTCTTCCAACCGGCCAGGCCCTATTGGGCTGGGTGTGGTCAGCGCGGCTTTGGATCAGTTCGGCGGCGGTCAGGCCGGTGGCCGCGTAGTGCAGCTTGTTCTGGATGATGCTGAAGAATTTGGTGGTTTCGCCCAGGAGGGGGCCATAAACTGTCGCGGATGCGGGTTAGCATTTCGTCGAAATAGTCCGGCACGGGCCGAGCCGGCCACAGGCGTGTTCTTCAGCCGCTCGTCGTCCATGGTGAATCCCTTGCCCAAGTACTCCTTTAGCCGCTGGGTGGCCCAGATCCGAAAGCGGGTGGCGATGAGGCTTTGGACCCGGTAGCCCACCGAAATGATCACGTCCAGGTTGTAAAAATCCAGATTGCGGCGAACAGATCGGCTGCCCTCTTTTTGCCACGAAGGATTGGTCCAGCGCCTCGACACATAGGACAATATCCAGGTCCTTGGTGGCTCGAAAATCAAGACCCACCTTATCCATGGATAAAAAACAGGCTGTGCCGCCGATCAATGCATACTGGTCGGTGAAAGCCTCGAAATGTTCCTTGAATCGCGTCAGCCCTCTTACCATTGGATCGCCTCGATCATTTCCGCCATTGCGGATTCGATTCGTTCGTCCTTGTTATCGCGAAGGCTCAGATAAAGCGAAAGTCGGTCAACCACATCAGCGTCCGCAAAAAGACGGGGGGGGTAGCTCCAGATTTCAACTTCGAGCCTTTCCGAGTCCATCGGGTCAATAGATTGAGCAGAATCGTTCCGCTGCTTCATCGCCTTAAAATCGGCCGCGCTAATGGCGTAAACCGGAACGACCGGAGGGGCTATCATTGTATACTGCGCCAAGGCAGTCAACCCGGCGGCAAAACCCTGCGTTGGTGGCAAAAAATGATGCAAGTGGGTGCGTTTTATGACCGGGGTGCGCATAAATTCTTGGGCGTTTGTCCATAAATGCTTTTTGTTTGCCTTAAAACGCAATACCCGCTCGCGCCCTTGCAGGGCAACCTCCGCCAGCCCAGTCGCTTCCAGCTCATCGAAAGCCCTGCCTAAGGTCATCGGCGCATACCCCAACCGATCGGCCATGGCCGAAGGAGTGAGCGGTTGCCCATCTGGATTAAAAAGGGCATGCAGTACGACTGTTTGCGTAGAAGGGCTCAACATGTGGCTATCTTCTCGAACCTTTCTAAAATGCTCCCTCATATCGATAGAGAGTGTTGGCAGGTACAACTGATTGCCTGGTACCACAAAGGGCACTTTGTGAGCGATCAGTCGCTTGCGGTTAAAAGCGCTGACCATAGGGTGAAGATAGATAACTTCCCCATCCCAATGTACGCGCACCTGCTCAATGTGTTTGCGAACGACCGCCGGAGTCTGCTCATGGTGTTCACGCGCCGCCATCAACAGGCAGCGCACATCCAAAAGAGAGCATGCAAAATAACGGTAAAGATTCCGGAGGAAAAATGGCAAACGGTCAGCGCCCTTCCATGGGGCTGGTTTTACCGCTATATCCAGAGTTTCCTTAAAATAGCGCTCGAAATCCATAATCAGTTGTTGCATATGACCTGCCTTACTAACATGTTTTTTGCACACTAACATACGGAATGTTATTGTGCAAAAATTATGTTAGATTAGCGCAATCATTGCATTAGGCACCACTTAGGTAGTGTCCATCCACGGTTGTAACTACTTGTAACGCATAAAAAAAGCGCATTTTGCGCTGGCGTTTTGCTACTCGTTGTAGTATATCGGATAGCGCCAACCAACCGATAATGCAACAAAAGCAGAAAA
>Ga0209270_1003637_pt1 | contig 12977 bp, 9 predicted proteins | sample MTBAKSrepl1MetaG_FD_187456 | JGI IMG/M metagenome (GOLD analysis project Ga0209270, IMG submission 187456) | Enrichment culture microbial communities from Arthur Kill intertidal strait, New Jersey, USA, that are MTBE-degrading - MTBE-AKS1... | ecosystem: Environmental > Aquatic > Marine >...
CAAGAATGAGGCCTCTAAGGTAAACCGATGCCCAATGACGGCGCTCAGAACGTCCCAGCAGCTCAAAAAGATCAACGAGATATTTCTCAAGGCGATGGCGGCATTGGCGAAGTTCTTGATTATTCATGCCTCCATCATACCAAAAGGCCAATTTAATGTCAAGCACTTAACGTAGTAGTGCTAGTTTGCGGCTTAGTATTACCCAGTCCCAGGTATCTGGCCCTCTCGAATCCATACCGGATTTAAATGAATATTGCCGGATGATTTAGTTCGAGCGTCATACAAAAGACATGTTTTCGACACTAAAAACATCAAATCTATCGAGTAGTTAAAAGAGCAGTTCGTCCGGGGGTCCCGGTCGGGCTGATCAGCGAAGATTAAATCAAGGAGATAATTAATGAAAATGATGATGCTGGTGGAGTGCAAAAACTGTCACGAAATTTATGAGACCCGCTATTCGCCCCAAATTCTGATCTGCCGGGAATGCCGGTCCACCGAGTTCGTGGTCCTTGAACATTTCGATCCGACCGAAAGCCTCCCTAAAGAAAAAATCCGCGAGGAAGATGGTCGATGGTTACGCCACTAACCCCAGTCATGATTTGACCATTCTTGGGGAAAAAACGAGACCATCAGTGGACATGTAACCTTGATCAGAGGAGAACGCTCCCAGGTGGCCGAACTGGGAGCCAGGCTTTTATGATGACCCTTCGCCATTCTCTCCGTTGGATCGTTGAAGATAGAGTCCTGATTTAAAATCTGCCCTCGCCGAGATTGTTTTCATCAGGTTTTCGGTTATTTGTCAGCCGCCCATCCTGAAAAATTCACTCATTTTCCATGAACGCGAAAGAAAAATGCCAAAAAGCCCTGTCATACAAGCGAGCAATAAGATCAGGTCTTTTCGGGATTTTTTCTGATCGAAAGAAAGCGAGGAAAGGTGATGAAACCGAAGGCGGCTCTTCTGAATCATAAGAAGAATGGGTGTAAATTCGGTCAGCCGTAACCTGGATTTTCAGCCAAGGAGTTAAGACATGAAAATAGACCTCCACCTCCACTCCAAGCACTCCAAACGCCCTTCCCAATGGGTCCTGCAGAAGATCGGCTGCCCGGAAAGCTTCACCGATCCTCCGGCCTTGTATCGGATCACTAAAAAAAAGGGCATGTCCGGGATGACCCTGACGGATCACAACACCATCAACGGCTGTTTGGAAATCGCCCATCTGCCCGAAACCTTCATCAGCGAGGAAGTGACCACCTATTTCCCCGAGGACCGATGCAAGGTTCACCTCCTGGTTTTCGGCGTCAATGAAGCGATTCATGAGGATATCCAAAAGATCCGGGAAAACATCTTTGATCTGGTCGGCTACCTTAACGAGCGAAAAACAGCCCACGCCCTGGCCATCGCCCGGATTCTTCATCTGCCGATCAGCGGCACCTATCATACGGCCATTCCTCAATATGCGGCCAAGTTGACCGGCGACGAAGCCGTCGAACAGCTCGTTTGGCGCTACACCCTTTGGTATTACGACCAAATGGAGTTTATTTACGTTCCGTCCGGAGACATCGGCGATGAGCTGGCGGCCAAGGGCCTGAATCCGGCCAAAATCCGCCTTTATCCCCGGGGCGTCGATATTGAAGCCTTCCATCCGGCCAACCGGAACGGTTTCTTCGACCGCCGGTACAATCTGGGTCGGAAGATCAAGCTTCTGTATGTCAGCCGAGTCAGCAAGGAGAAAAATCTCCCTTTGTTGGTGGAGGCTTTCCGGGAATTGAACCGGATCGTTCCCGAGGCCCATTTGATCGTGGTCGGGGACGGACCGTATCTGAAGACCATGAAAGATAAATCGGCCGGATGGCCGGTCACCTTCACCGGGTACCTTCAAGGTCGCGACCTGTCCGAGGCCTATGCCTCGGCCGACCTCTTTGTCTTCCCCAGCACGACCGACACTTTCGGCAACGTGGTTCTAGAAGCCCAGGCCTCCGGCCTTCCGGTCATCGTCACCGACTCCGGCGGACCTCGGGAGAACATCCTGCCGGGCCGGACGGGAATAGTCGTTCCCGCCAATGACCCGGAAAAACTTTTCCAAGCCATGCGTGATCTGACCCTCGATCCTCTCAGAAGAGAGCAGATGTCCAGGGCCGCCCGGAAGTTCATGGAATCCAGGTCATTTGAACAAGCTTTTCTCCAGCATTGGCAGCTCTACACCCAGGGTCTGGAGGATGATTGCCCCGAGTCCATGGCCCAGGCCGTTTGAAGTTATCTGTCTTAAAACCCAGCCCTGCGGGCGCCGCCATGAATCGAAAGTCGTGGTTAAGTCTTCTCCATCACCGGTCACCAGGTCAACTGGTCGTCCAGATCACCGACCATTGCAACGCCAGGTGCCCGCAATGCGGTATGAGCACCGCCCACAAGTTCCCCCGGTCCAAACTGGCCGGGGATCAGATCAAGCGCCTCATCGACGCCGCGGCCCAAAAGGGCGTCCGGGTGATTTCCTTCACCGGCGGGGAGCCGCTGCTGTTTCTGGATGATTTGACGGAATTCATTAAATACGCCGGGGAGGCCGGAATTGATTACATTCGGACCGGCACCAACGGATTCCTTTTCGCCCAGGTCAAACATCATGATTTTTTATCCCGCATTAAAAAAGTCGCGGAAAAACTGGCCGGCGTCCCCCTGCGCAACTTCTGGATCAGCCTGGATTCAGCCGACCCCGCGGTCCATGAAAATATGAGGGGTTTGGCCGGTGTGATCGCCGGCCTCGAAAAGGCCCTGCCGGTTTTTCATGACCACGGTCTCTATCCCTCGGCTAATCTAGGGCTGAATCGCTGCATCGGAGGAAATTCAGACCAAGCCCTCCCTTTTGTTTCCCCAAGCCGACCCGAATCCGATAGAGAGGACTTTTACCAAAAAGCCGAAGCGGCCTTGGCTAAATTCTTTCGTTTTGTGATTGATCTGGGTTTTACCATGGTCAACACCTGTTATCCGATGAATATTGAAGAAGAGCAGGACGGGTTTTTGGCCCCGGTTTACGCCGCCACCTCGGCCAGCGATCTGGTCAGCTTCAACCGATTGGAAAAGGCCTTGCTGTTCAAGGCGCTTTTCGAGACGGTGCCGAAGTTCCGGTCTAAAATCAGGATATTTTCACCCAGGACTTCCTTGTACGCCTTATTCCGGTATTACGCCGATGAATTCACGGCGGCATATCCCTGCCGCGGCGGACTGGATTATTTCTTTATCGACTGCAAGGATGGAGACGTTTACCCCTGCGGGTATCGGGGACAGGAAAATTTGGGTAAATATTGGGACCTGGACGACAGAAAATTGGATCACCACGCCGTCTGCCGGCAATGCGATTGGGAATGCTTCCGGGACCCGTCCGAACTATTCGGGCCTGTCCTCCAAGCCCTGGCCGACCCCCTGGGTCTGATTAAAAAGATCAAGCAGGATGGACATTATATCAAGCTGTGGATTGAGGATTTGCGTTATTACCGGGCCTGCGATTTTTTTCACGGCCGTAAACCGCCGGATGACAGGCGACTAAAGCGCTTTTAATTGATAAATGCCGGGAGCTGTGAAAAACGGCTTGTCGAATCTGTTGATTTAATATTTGTTTCGTGATTGACCCGGAAATTATTCCCCGTCAAGGACCTGGCGGATCGTGGTCAACATCTGGTTGACATTATAAGGTTTGCCGATGAAACTCCTGGCCCCGGCCTCCAGTAGTTCCCTGGCTGAACCATTGGGGGAAAACCCGCTGGTCACGACGATTTTGACCCGGGGAGCGAGCCGGATCAGCTCCTCGAGACATTTCCGGCCGCCCATGCCGGGCATGATCAGGTCGAGGATGACCAGATCGATGGCTTCCGATTTTTCATTAAACAACGCGACCGCCGTTTCGCCATCCGGGGCGGTCAAAACGGTGTAGCCGAACCGCTGGAGGACATCCCGGCCGAGGGAGCGGAGATTGTCTTCGTCATCGACCAGGAGGATGGTTTCCCGGCCGCCGCCCGGCCTTTCGGGACCGGGCTTGTCCCCGACCCGGGTCTCGCCCTGGTCAATAACCGGCAGGTAGATTTTTAAAATGGTCCCCTGACCAGGTTCGCTGTAACAGGTGATATATCCGCCGTGGTTTTTGACCAGGCCGTAGACCATGGCCAGGCCCAGGCCGGTCCCCTTGCCGATTTCTTTAGTAGTGTAAAACGGTTCGAAGATGTGCCGGAGGGTCTGCCGGTCCATGCCGTGGCCGGTGTCGGAAACGGTCAGCAAGACGTAGTCGCCCTGATCGGCCCCCAGGTGAGTTTCGCAGTAGTCCTCGTCCAGACTTATGTTTTCGGTTTCGATGACCAGACGGCCGCCGTTCGGCATGGCGTCCCGGGCGTTGACGGCCAGGTTCATGAGAATCTGTTCGATCTGAGCGGGATCGGCCCGGACCGTTTTCAAATCATCAGCCAGAAGGATCTCTATCTGAATCATCTTGGGCAGGGTCCGGGAAAGAAGTTTTTCCGTCTGCCTTATTTCACTGTTCAAATCCAAAGGCCTCAATCTGCTCTCGACCTTGCGGCTGAAGGTCAAAAGCTGGCGGGTCAGTTCCGAAGCCCGCTCGGCCGCCCGTTCGATCTCCTTCAGTTCGGCGTACCCCTCATCGGTTTCGGCCTTATTGAGCAGCAGCATTTCGGTATAGCCGTGAATGGCCTGGAGCAAATTATTGAAATCATGGGCGACGCCTCCGGCGAGGTTGCCTACGGCCTCCATTTTTTGGGCTTGAAGGAGCTGAGCTTCCAAACGCCTTTGCTCGGTGGTGTCCCGCAGGAAATTCAGGGTGGCCGGCCGGCCTTCCCAGGTGATCAGGATGGCCTCGAGGGTCAGCCAGACCACCTCGCCGGTTTTGTTTATGATTCTGAAGGCGTAGGGACTGAGGGCCTTTTTCCCGGCCAGCCTGCGCAGATGCCGGTCCATAACCATCTGGCGGTCTTCAGGGTGGATAAGGTTGACGAACGGGATGGTGGTCAGCTCTTCGGCCGAGTAGCCGCTTACTTCCAGGCATTTGGGATTGGGGAACTTGACCAGGCCGTCTTGGGCCACCATGATGGCGTCGTTGGCCTTTTCCACCAGGATGCGGTATTTCTCCTCGCTCTCCCGCCGGGCTTCCTCGGCCCGCTTTCGCTCGATTTCAGCGGCGGCCTTGGCCGCGATGATGTTCATGACCTGCTCGGTTCGTTCGGGCAAGTCCAGTCCTTGCCGGGAAATGGCGCAAAGAATGCCGATAGCTTGGCCGGACCGGTCCCTGACCGGAACGCCCACGTATCCTTCCGCCCCAAATTCGGCGAGGTCTTTATCCCGAGGAAACAAGCCGGCCACGCCTTCGAAATAGTGGCAGAATCCTCGGTCCGAGACGTTCTCACAAGGAGTACCGGCCAGGTTGTAGCCGTAGTCGTGAATAATCCGGCCGTCTATCTGCATGGCCAACGCCTTGATCATCGAATCGCCGATTATTTCACTAATAATGGCCGCGTCGCAACCGAGCCAATGGCACAAGTTGGCCACAACTCGGTCAAAAAAATCCTGGCCGATGGCCCCCACCGTGGTTTCCACCAGGGCTTGAAAAGCCGCCTCGGACTCTTTGCGCTGAGAAATGTCGCTGACCAGGCAGACCACGTGGCGTCGTTCCCCGAGGTGCATTTCGCCGAAGCGAAAGGCCACGGGCGTCCGGAGGCCGTCTTCGCTCAAAGCCGTCCCTTCCGGCGGGGCTTCGTTCAGAGCCTGCGGGTCGCCGCTGTCCAAAAAGCGGTCCAAGGCGAGGACCAGGTCTTGGCTTTCCGGTTCGGCCACCAACTGTCCCAAGGATTGACCGGCCAGTCTCTCGGCCGCGCATCCAAATAGCTTTTCGGCGGCCGGGTTGGAATCCTCGACCAGTCCTTGTTCGTTGATGGTCATCAGGGCGTCGGGCACGTTGTCCATAATGGCCTTGATCCGGGATTCCCGTTCCAGGGCCAGGCTTTCGGCGGTTCGTCGGTGTTGGAGGTTTTCGGTCAATCCGGCCAGCAGTTGGTTGACCGTTCGGACCAGAAGGCCCATCTCATCGTCCTGGTGTCCTGGAGGATATTCTATCCGTCCCGGTGCCGCCGGCTCCATGGAGGCCAGACCCTTGATCATTCCCAGGAGAGGTTTGGTCAGGGAATAATAAAACATGAGGTAAAAAACACAGGCCAGGACAATGGCCAGAAGGAGACCGCTGGCCACTATGATTCCGGCCCAGCGGAGATAATCCAAGGCGATGGCGTAATGGTCCAGTCTGACCATAAGGCGGCCGGCGGTTTTATTCTGCTCGGTATTAAGCAGGGGGACGGAGTAAGTCAAATCCAGGCCGAATATTTTTGCTATCAGCCGTTTAAACGGGCCCTTCGCCGCGGGCCGCCGGGCTTGAGCCAGAACAGAGTCGGAATCATCAACCAGGATTTTGGCCTGCTGAATGCCTGGGTATTCCAAAAGGCCGGTTACTAATCTTGTTCCCAGGTCTACATTGAGCGAGGCTACGGCCTGAGCGGCCGGTTCCTCGGCCATCTTGACCGCTTGAGAAAGAGTTTTTTCGACTTGTTGATGTTCATTGCGAAGGCCAAGGTAAAGACGGCCGGCGGCAAAGAAGGAGCCGAGAATCAGGGCTAAGAGAACGGCGTTCCGAGCCTGACGGTAGGAGAGTCGACGAGTGACCTTGGGCTGGGACGCCTGGGGCGCCCCGGCGCTTGTGGATTTAGGGGAAAAGACTTCGAATTTCAAATTTTTTCCCTCATGGCTGACTGATTAAAATGCGGTCCGAATGGGTCAAAATTAATATCGGTCCTGGTGGGTATATTAAGGGGCCATGGCGCCTGCCGCCGGGCGCTTTGGTCTTCGATGGCTCCGGGCGATGAGTCGTCAGCGAAATGAGACTTTTTATGGCCTTGAAACATGGCCGAATCCATGACCGGTCTCTTTTGTCTCCGGGTCACGACTTTGGCTCTATGACCAGGTGATTCGTTTTATCATAATTCATCAGCCGTACTTACACCGTCACTTAACCGGAAGTTCACCCTCGATGTCCTGTCTGGACCTGACCCGAAGCCCCACCCGTCACCCCTGGGCAAGCAGGGGTCCAGAAAAAAGCCCCATCGAAGATTGGGTTCCCTCTGGCGCGGGAACGACGGGTTGGGTATTTCGGACGAAAACAACCCTCAAGCCTCATTGACCCGGATTTCATTTTCCGGGTTGCGCCTGCCTGCCCGGGTGCGACGCTCAGGCGGCGGAAGCGGGAATCCAGAGCCTCAAAAAAAACCGGCCCACCTTGGTCGACTGAACCAAGAACCCGTCAATCAAGGGTATCAGAACGTTAAAATAACCTCAAGGGCCGGGGCGAAGACCAATCCGGCTTGTGCGGGCCGGCTTCGCCCCTGCCTTGGCGGAAAACCCGATACGACTTTCCTATTTTCAGATAAAGTTTTAAAAGGGTTAAAAGACTTCCGCCATGTTTTTATGCTGCCGGGGCCGGAGAAACCCGGCTTCCCAATCACCGGGAGTTAAGGCTTATCGGGGGGTTCAGGAAAATGTTTGACAACTGGTCGGAAAGGATATATGAACGGACGTACGTAATTAAATTAACAATGAAAACCTTCGAACAACCAATCAAAGGATACCCCGCCTTTTAAGGGCCGGTTTGGGCTGGAACGGAATGAGCTCACCGAAAATACTCATCACCTTTCACAAGAGACAACGGTTTTTTCAATCTTCTCGAAATAATCGAACAGAAAGGAAAAAGGCCCATGATTAAAGACTATTTCTTTGAGGAAGAACATCACATTTTTCGGGAGACGGTCCGTCGTTTCGTCCAGAAGGAGGTGGCTCCCAAGATAGAAGAGTGGGAGGAAAAAGGCTGTTATGATAAGGCTATTTTCCCGAGGATGGGCGAACTCGGCCTCCTGGGCCTCCGTTACCCCGAGGAATACGGCGGCCAGGGGGCGGACATAAAAACAAGCCTCGTCTTTTGGGAAGAGATGTGCCGCTGCGGGGCCCTGGGTTTTCCCATGAGTCTGTTCGTCCATACCGATATGGCCAGCCCTTCCCTGGCCCATGTGGGCACCCACGAGCAGAAGGAAAAATTCCTCAAGCCTATCTGCGCCGGAGAAAAACTTCTGGCTATCGCCATGACCGAGCCGAACCATGGTTCGGACCTGGCTTCCATCAAGACCAGGGCGGTTCGGGAAGGCGACTATTACCGGGTCAACGGCAGCAAGATGTTCATCACCAACGGCACCCAGGCCGACGTGATCAACACCGTGGTCAGGACCGGCGGGCCAGGTCACAAAGGTATCAGCCTGTTACTTATTGAGACGAAAATTCCAGGGTTTTCCGTAAGCCGGAAATTGGAAAAAATGGGCATGCATTCCTCGGATACGACCGAACTGATCTTCGAGGACTGCCTGGTGCCTACGGAGAACTTGTTGGGCGAGGAAGGGCGTGGGTTTTACGCCCTGATGCAGGGCCTGGAGATGGAGAGGCTGTCCGGGTCGGCCTTGTCTTACATGGGTGCGGAATTAGCCTTGGAAGAAGCCATCAAGTACGCCACCCAGCGCATCCAGTTCGATCAGCCCATTGTCAACTTCCAGGCCATCGGGCACATGATCGCCGACATGGCTACGGCCGTGGAGGCGGGCAAACGGCTGGTTTACCACTGCGCCATGATGTATGAAGCCGGGATCAGGTGCAACAAGGAGGCGTCCATGGCCAAGCTGTATTGTTCGGAAATGGCCCTGCGGGTGGTGGACAAGGCCGTCCAGATCCACGGCGGGTACGGTTACATGAAGGAGTTTCCCGTGGAAAGGCTCTATCGGGACCTCAAGCTCATCACCATCGGAGCCGGGACTTCCCAGATTCAAAAGAACGTCATTTTGACGGAGATGGGCCTCCGTGGGTGAACCGGTAACTAAAAACTCAATCTGGATCCATTTTCTATAAATTATGAAACTTTTGACAACAACTGATAGAGAGGAGAGGCCATGAACAAAAAGGTGGCTATCGTCGAGGTGGCCCAGAGTCCCGGCGCGGCCTTCAGCGAAAACTACCTGGACCAACTCTACTGGGTCTGCCGGGAGGTCCTGGACAAGGCCGGGCTGAGCCGCGAGGAGATCGGGACGGTGGTCAGCGCCGCCTCCGACGTCTTCCACGGCGGGGTCTCCTGCGCCAACGCCTATTACTGGGACTCGGGCGCGGGTTTTTTAAAGAGCGGGACCCGGCAGGACGGCGAATCCTTGCTGGCTTTTCAGTACGGGGTCATGCGCATTCTGACCGGCCACTACGACACGGTTTTGGTCATAGGTATCTGCAAGGGGTCGGAAAATCCTGAAAATGACGCCTTGACCCATTATTTCGCCGATCCCTTCTACCAACGCCAGGTCGGCCTCAATGAGACCTTCGCCGCGGCCCTGCAAATGAGGGCTTATATGACCAGACACCGGGTTTCCGAAGAGCAGTGCGCCAAGGTGGTGGTCAAAAATCTGGGCAACGCCCTGGGCAATCCCTACGCCCACCTTCGGAAGAAGGTCACGGTCGAGGACGTGCTGAATTCCCCCCGGGTCATGGACCCCTTGAAAAAGATGGAGTGCGCCCCGAAATCGGACGGCATCGTGGCCATGGTTTTGGCTTCCGAGGAGAAGGCCGAAAAATTGACCGACAAACCCGTCTGGTTCAAGGGTTTTGGTTCCTCCATGGACACTTTCTATCTCGGGGATCGGGACCTGCTGGACGGCCAGCTCAAAAACGCCGCCCAGCGGGCTTATCGGATGGCCGGGATCAATGATCCAGGAAAAGAGATCGACCTGGCCGAAGTGACCGAGCCCTATGCCTTCCAGGAACTGCTTTGGTACGAAGGCCTGGGCTTCTGCGGCCCAGGCGAAGGCGGCCGGTTCCTGGACAGCGGGGCCACCCAAAAAGACGGTCGGCTCCCGGTCAATCCCTCCGGCGGGGTGCTGGCCATGAATCCTTATGTCAGCCGGGGATTGTACCGTCTGGCCGAGGTGGTCCTCCAGATCAAGGGTCAGGCCGGGGAAAGACAAGTGGACAAAAAGATCAAAACCGGCCTGGCTCACGGGACTCACGGCTTCGCCGGCCAGTTTCATGCCGTGGCCGTGGTCGGTACTGATTAAGGAGGCGTTATGGCGAGAGCAGTGGCAATTATCGGCGTGGGTCAGACCAAACACGGTCGCCGCAACGAGGTGACTTATCCGGATATGGTCCGGGAAGCGGTCCAGGCCGTTTTCGCCGAGACCGGCCTCGACCCGAAGGACATCGACGGGATAGTTTGCGGGACCATGCCTTCGATGATGGAAGGGGTGGCCTTGACTCACTTTTATTTCGCCGACGCCCTGGGGGCGGTGGGCAAGCCCATGATGAAGACCGAGACCTGCGGGACCACGGGCATGTCCCTGGCCCACACCGGCTATTATTGGGTGGCCTCGGGTATGGCCGACCTGGTCCTGGTGGTGGGTTCGGAAAAGATGTATGAAGGCGACAGCCAGGCCACCATGTCCACGGTCATGGAGCCTTTCTATCTGAGGCCCTTTCTGACCGGAGCTCCGGGCGTCTTTTCCATTCAGGCCCAGCAATGGATGGCCAGGTACAAAATCCCGGAAGAGAAGTCGCGGGAAGCCGCAGCCAAAATTTCGGTCGATCACCACCGGGACGCCCACGACAATCCTTACGCGCATATAAAAGTGGACCTGACCTTGGAGGACGTGAAGAACTCCAGGGTGATCAACTATCCGATCAGGTTCTGGGACGTCTGTCCCAATTCCGACGGGGCCTGCGCGGTCATTTTCGCCAGCGAGGACCAGGCCAAAAAGATGTCGCTTAAGCCGGCCTGGGTCAAGGGCCTGGGGTTTTGCGGGGACGAATACTGGTACGGCGACAGCGACAAAGTGGCTTGGCAATGCGCCATGATCGCGGCCAAGCAGGCCTACGACCTGGCCGGTATAAGCAATCCGAGGCGGGAATTGAACGTGGCCGAGATTTATAATCCTTTCACCTGGATCGAGATGCTCCATTACGAGTGCTTTGGTTTTTCCGAACCCGGCCGGGCCTGTGACGACGTGCTCAAAGGCGTCTTCGCCCGGGGTGGGGAACTGCCCTGCGACCCGTCCGGCGGGGTTTTGTGCACCAACCCCATCGGGGCTACCGCCCTGATCCGCGTGGCGGAAACGGCCTTGCAGGTGACCGGCCAGGCCGGGGCCCACCAGATCGAAGGGGCCAAGCTCGGCCTGGCCCACGGCCTAGGCGGGGTCAGCCAATTCAACGGACTCATGATCCTTGGGTCGGAACTCTAGGAGGCGGCCGATGACCAAACACTTCAAAACCTTGAAACACAATATCTGGCTTCCCTACCAGTACGCCGTGGGTCCGGTCTTCAACCGTTTCTACGAAGGGCTGAAGGAAGAAAAGATTTGGGCCAACCAATGCCCCGCCTGCTCGAAAATGCTGGTCCCGCCCCGGTCTTTCTGCCCCCATTGCTCGGTGGATATGGGTGAATGGGTCGAAGCGGCCCAAGAAGGGAAGATTGTCACCTGGATGACGGCCAACGAACCATTTTTCGGTCAGCCGGTTCAGCCGCCCTTGATCGGGGCCTTGATCCATCTGGATGGAACCGACTGCAACTTTCTCCACCTGGTCGGCGGCCTGGACCTGAACGACTCCGCAGCCCTGAAAGAAAAAATAAAGGCAGGGAGCCGGGTCCGGGCGGTCTGGCGTGCGGAGAAGAAGGGTGAAATGCTCGACATCATGTACTTCCAGCCCATCTCGTGATGCTGGTCGGAGAAAAGGAGAAGTCGGATGGTGACTTTAAGCAGAGACGGAAAACCGGTCATCAAGGCCGAAGCCCTGGTCACCTATGAACTGGCCCTGGGGCCGACCTGGAATCGGTTTTTTGAAGGCCTGAAAGAGGAAAAGATATTGGGCAACCGATGTCCCCGGTGCCGGCGGGTCCTGGTTCCGGCCCGGACTTTCTGCCCCCGCTGTTTTGTCGACATGGGCGAGTGGCTGGAAGTGGCTCAGGAAGGCGAACTGGTCGGATGGTCCCTGACCGAGATCGAATATTTCGGCATGCCCACCCCGCCGCCCTTTGTGACCGCTTTCGTCACCCTCGACGGGGCGGACTGCAAATTCATGCACCTCTTGGGCGGCATCGACCTGAGCGGCATAGACGTGGTGCGCAAGCAAATCTGGAACGGCATGAGGGTCAAGATCGTCTGGAACGAGGAAAAAAACGGGACGATCATGGACATCAAGTATTTCGCACCGGTCGGATGATTTGCGCCGGAGACCCCCGGTAGTTAGTGAATAACAGGGAAAAAAACCAGTCCCGTCGGGAAGAGCGGCAGAAGCAGATTTACCGGGGCGCGCTCAAGCTCTTCCGCAAGAAGGGTTTTCACGCCACCAGCATGCGGGAGATCGCCAAGGCCAGCAACGTGGGCCTGGGCAATATTTATAATTATTTCAAGAGCAAGGAAGATATTCTCTTTCTGGTCCACAGCAATATCCTCGGCCGTCTGCACCAGTGCTTTGATGAAAGCAGCAAGACCTACGAGGACCCGGTCGACCAGATGGTCCACGTGATTCGAAGCATTTTTGAACTGACCTGTCAATTCAAGGACGAAATGCTTTTCGTTTACACTGAAACCAAATCGTTGGAAGGAGAGTACCTCCATGAAATTCTCCGGCAAGAAGCCCAATTCATCGCCGATTTCCAGGCCATGATCGAACGTGGCGTCAAACTGGGCGTCTTTGACTGCCGGCATCCCGACCTGGCGGCCAACATCATCGTCTTCAACCTGTCCATCTCACCCTTAAGGGGATGGAATATGTTCCCTTATCATGATGCGGCAACCATGCTCGAAGCCCTGACCAACTTCATTTTAAGGGGTTTGGGCGTGAAGCGGGAAATCCCCGCGCCAAGCTTGAG
>Ga0209270_1003638_pt1 | contig 12968 bp, 12 predicted proteins | sample MTBAKSrepl1MetaG_FD_187456 | JGI IMG/M metagenome (GOLD analysis project Ga0209270, IMG submission 187456) | Enrichment culture microbial communities from Arthur Kill intertidal strait, New Jersey, USA, that are MTBE-degrading - MTBE-AKS1... | ecosystem: Environmental > Aquatic > Marine >...
TTGAACTAAAAATACGCTCATAAAGGGTCTCCTTAGATGGGAAAAGTAAGGAGCCCCCGATCTTTTTGCCGCCCAGTTCCCGCCAATGCTTATAAACCCAGCTTTTGCTCTTGCCGAGATACTGAGCGACTCCCTCGGGGGTGAGTATGTCAGAGTGCTTCGTCATAATCAAGGCTGTTTTCGTATATAGTATTATTTATTCTTTTTATGCATTATTCTAGGGACAATGGATATAAGTAGGTCCGTTACAACTATAATTATAAAGTCAACTGCAAAGGCCATAAATATAGTTATGCCACAAATATTTGCTGTCACTGTAAAGTTTCCGTCAATAAGACTTTGCCCCAGATGCAACCAGTCTGAGATCGCAAGTAGCATTGTTTTGTATGGTTCGAGATCTGTTTGTTTGGAAGCTTCGAAGAACCATTTCGTCATGGCTATGTCTACAGGGTTGATAAATTCACAAATGAGATACGTTATTACTACGGAGACAGCGAATATTAGGAAATACATAATACTTTTCACACGGTTCATTTTTTCCTCCTTATCTTCTTCTGAGTATCTTGGTGATGCCGACTACAATGATGCCGAGGACTGCCAGTTTAGCGACAGCCTCCACCGGATTTCCTGAACCTGAGAAGCGGTGAGGCCTGATTCCGCTTTGCCAAGCATCCTGAACTGCTGCCCAGAACCCAGAAATTACTCCAGCAGCGGTATTGATGAGCGCTGGCGTGTACATAAAGAGCAGGAGCACAATTACGAACATTGCAAGGGTCTTCCACTGGACCATAACCGATTCCCTCCTTTGTTTTGTGTTTACGTCTAAGTAGTGTCTTCAAGGCCTCCCGCGTGTGAAACTTTCCCTAATTTTTTAGGCAATGGCTTTGCGATTGCTCAAAATCAGCCTTTTCAATAGGTCTGTGATCTCTAATCCTAAAAAGTGTGAATAAAAGTTGCGGATGAGCTGATACGTATTTGTGCAATTGCGGAATTATGCGAAGGTGTATCAGAGAGAAGTTCCCCCCTCTCCTATTCCGGAGGCGGAGAGGGCGTCGTTTGAGCGCCTTCCCAGAGGTCCCTAAAATGGTTGTCAAAATACAGTTTGGAACAGAACAAAAGGAAGGAGCGCGGCTCGCGACTGAGCGCCAGGTCGACTATTTGAAGATGCTAGCAAAGGAGGCGAACTATTCCCCTGAGAAGCCATTTGAAGAGTCTACGATGGAAGAAGCCAGTAAACTCATTGACGTGTTATTGGAAAAAGTTAACCAGGCAAAGCCTGGGGACAAACAAGAACCAGACCCAAAGTCCAGGCCGGTCGCATCAAAAAGCGATTATGCGGCAAGCGCACGGTTTGGCCTCGCCTTTAAGGTAACGTTTCAAAAATGGGTAAGGAAATATCATGATGGCCAGTGTGTAGAGGCGGTTTCAAAAGAGACCCGAGCGTCTTTCATTAAGGACGTGCTTTTTACCTATGGCATGATCAACGAGGCAGCGCAAAAAGCTGGACTGCAATAAGGAAAATGACGCAAACAATGCTCGCGGACTTTGAAGCAGACGCCATCACTGAGCGTCAGCGAAAAATCGAAGAAGACAATAAGATCATGGACCTACTCTCCCGCTTTACAGCCGTAATGCTGAAAGACGCCCTGCAAGAGAACGGCGGACATCCACGGCCAGAGTGGGGAGACTGCGAGACATGGCGCTTTTATTATTTGAAAGAATGCGAGAGAAGAGGCAGAAAATTGCTGATCGATCTTGGCTGGCCTGCTGAAGACGACGCTTTATACGTTAACCTGCATACTGGTGATATGGAAACTCTGATTGATGTTGCAATTTGGGGCGGAAACTTTGCTGACAGGTACACCGTCGATAACCATGTATGGAGCGTGATCGAACACTGGGAGCCTTATGATGCTTCAAAGCCGAACGATTATTTGGTCACCTATTTGCGGCGCGAAATCGAGGCGATAACTGCGCGAATCAGTCGTAAAAAGAAGCTTGATACGTACGATCGCAGCGACAAGAAAAAGATTCCGGAATATGAAGCCATAATCGAAAAAGAGCTTTCAAAGAAATAAAAAACCTCACCCAGTCCATGAGGTGAGGTTCCATCACAATCAAAAGAGAGTCCCGAACAAAAGAAGATTCCCTGGGCCATAAAGTAATGGGAACAAAGAAAGAGCTGCGCCTTGCCTCTGCTGACTTTTCCGCAGAGAACGAACACGCTGAATGATTGGATATGAATATACGAGGTGATCAAAATAGGAACAAGAGGAATTATCGGATTTCGGCTGAAGGGCCAAGACAAACTGACTTACAACCACTTCGACAGCTATCCGGATGGGCTCGGAGTAAACATTCTTGAAGAAATAAGGAAGGTTTCACTGGAAGCGCTCAAGGCGGCGGCTGAGCGTATTATTCTCGTTCAGAATGGCAAAGAGCCGTCCAAAGAGCAAATTGACGAATGTAAGCAGTGGGCGGATACCGCCATTTCAGAAAGAACATTAAAAGAATGGTATTGCCTGCTACGAAACGCCCAAGGCACTTTGCGGCCTTATATCGACGGTAATCTGAGATACATGATCGATAATAGCGACTTCATAAAAGACTCTCTGTTCTGCGAGTGGGCCTATATCGTTAATCTCGATACGGGAAAGCTTGAGGTCTGGCATGGATTTCAGGAAGCGCCGCATCCGGGGAACCGGTATAGTGAGAAGCCAGATGAAAATGGGTATTATCCATGCCGCATGATTAAAGAATACGACTTGAATGCTCTTCCAGGCGGAAATGAGTTTGTGGAAGAACTCGGCGCTTATGATTAAAGGGGCATGAACGGATTAATGGGCCGTTAAAAATGAGGATGAAAATTATTCGAGGTGATTTTGATAAAGCAAAAGGGACCCACCCCTTCCCTCATTTGGCCAAAACATGGAAGAAGGAGTGGCGTTTTCCCTTCTGGCCGTTTGAAGCCGAAAGATTGCCCTGAGAAAAGTGAACTATTTTTCCGATATTGTTGACGATTAAAGGTTGGGCACAACTGGTGGATTGGATACTAATGTTTGAGTGCCTGAAATCGTTAACATCAGGGTTGTCTTGCTTAGCCCGATGTATTCACGAGGTTTGTGGAGAAAGGTTCTGCGCAGCGGTTTGAAGAGTACTTTGATGGCGTTTTTAGTCCTTCAAGCCTGTGATTGCGCCCAACCTTGGAAGCAAAATCATGATGTGTGAGTCGATTGATAGAGAAAAAGCACACGTATCCCGCGAGAGCTATAAAAAGCATGAGGAGGGTGTAAAGGCTACCCCGGAGCAGCCCTGATACTATCGATAACTTGGGCGAAGAGCGCCTGGTAGGGATAACTGGAAGCCATGTGGAGCCAGACGCGACGGCTGGTTTGGTTTACCCTGGCGCCGATTTTGAGGAGTTTGAGTCTGATGGTTCCTGCCTGGGCGGCGCTCAGTTCGGTTCCTTGCAAGTGTCGGCGCAAAAGCCAGAACAGGCAGTAAGCCGTGGTATGGAGCAGGAGCCGGAACTGGTTGGCCTGGAAGCGATGGCAACTGAGCCGGTCGGCTTTCAGATCGAGCTTCAGTTCCTTGATCCGGTTTTCCGCTTCACCCCTCATCACGTAAACGTCATCATAGATGGTTTGGGCGTTGGTTCGACCCTTTGGGAAGCCATTCCACCTTTGCCACCACTCGGCGGGAGCGCTTCCAGGAGTCGGCTTTATATCTGAAGGTGGTAAACCGTCTTTGCTTCTGTCCGGTTTGCTCGAAGGCCTGCTGAGCCTGAACCGTAAGCTTGGCGACCTTTTCTCTGAGCCGATTATTGGTGATCATACCGATCACATACGACACAGTGTGTTTTTCCAAGAAGCGATAGAGCGCCGGGATGGCGAAGCCGGCGTCGGCGCGCAACAGGATGTGAGTCCGCGGATAGGCCTTCTTCAGCTTTTTGATCAGCCGCTTCAGGATCGATACGGAGGCCTTTGAAGCGTGAACATTGCCGGGGCGGAGAATCGCGGCAAGAGGAAACCCGTCGAGGCCGTCGAAGATCAGCAGCGGATGGTACATGTGCTGATCATAGTAGCCGTGAAAGAAACTCAACTGCTGGTCCCCATGGGTGGGGTCGTCGGTGGCGTCCATATCCAGTACGATCCATTCAGGAGAGCCGAGATGCGTCCGGATGTACAGATCGGCCAGGAAGTCGGCGAGGCGGCGGAGATCGCGACGGGTTACCCGGTTCTCAAACCGGCTGATGGTCGGCTGACTGGCCAGATCGGCGCCTGTCTCAGGCAGTCTTCCCGACATGATCTTGAGCGCCGGATCGCTTTTGAGCGTATTGGCGTCATTGGCGTCTTCATAACCCAACGCGATGGAAAAGATACGCTGCCTCATCAGGCCGACAATATCGTGGAGCGTGCGCTTCCGATCACGACGATCATGGATACTGAACGCGGCGGCAGCCGTGACGCCGTAGCGTTCATCGATCTCCCGAAGCAGCAGACCGCCGCCGTCAGAGGTCATGCGACCGCCGTCAAAACAGGCGATAATTTCCTTACCAAAAAGGGTTTCAAAACTGAGTTGTTTATGGCAGACTGTTTTCATAAGGGTGTGTTCTGTCTATAGGTTTTTGTTAGTGGTAACAATACCTTAGAACACACCCTTTTCCTTTTCAAGACAATCTAATGAATAATTGGGGTTAGAAGGACAAGAGGCTACACACCACCACATTGGAAGATCGCGCGGAGTTCCTAGACAAATGCCATGCCCCCCTGTTACCTCATCACACAGGCAACTAATGGTTGTCTCCGCTAGCAGCGAGAAAAGATATTAAAAAACAAGACCTGGGCCGGCCCGAGTCTCAATATTTTTAATTTCTTATCTGTCGGCATAAGGAATCTCTGAGCATACAATTTCAATGTCTGTTTCGGGTAATAGACCAAGTAGCTCCGCTTTGCGGGCTTCCTTATTCTTGTGAGGTCCAATTATAATTTTTTCAATAGGGAGTTTGGTGTCCGCCGAATCAAATAGTTCAATGTAGGGTATGTGTTGTCCCTTATTTGATCTAAACTTACGTGCTTTTTCCGGTTTCAATGCAATTCCATCTGCCTCAGCAAATTTAATGATTTGATCGTTTAACGTTGGCAAGGCGACCACTCTTACTTCATTTTCTTCACTAAAACCAAAATGTTTATAACGGCTTATGCACCTTACAAAGGGGAGATATCCTTTAGATGAATCGATATATTGCCGTTTACTAACGGTTTCGTGGTCAAAAAATTGTTTTGCTATTTCGGCAAGGATCTTTAAGTCTTCCGACAGCTCTTCTTTTAGCTTCTGTTCATCATCACTGTAGATTAAATCGGCAAGTAAAACCACGCTATATTCATAACTCATAGCTTCTTTATCGAGTATTTCCTCTAATTTTTTGGTGTCGAATATCAAAGCCGTACCGCCACCAGCCCCATAACCTCGCCATTGGCTTAACAATCCATTATGTGCAACACTTTGCTTTTCAGGTTCACCACAGAATGAAAGAATATATATTTCGTCGCCTAATGCGTTATACATGGAATCAATTAAGACCTCATCATCATGACGAACAACGTGTTCAAGACCTCCTTGCTTCTGGATTTGGTGCTTTAAGGATGGTTTATGCATGATTAACTGCTTATAACCTTCAAATGCAATAGGATATACTAGGTTAACCAGCTTATTTCGAAATAGAATTATTTCAGTATAATCATTTAAAAATTTGTAATTTGTCGCCCACAACGATTGTGTTTGAAGGATTCCCTTCAGCCCTTGCCAAGTAGTGTAGTGATACAAATGTTTATAAATTTCAGATGTTTTTTGCATCCTGCTTTTCCTATGTCGCACGCTTACGAATGTAAATGGGGTCAGACTAGTTTCTGTCTCTTTTCAACAAGAGTATAAGTCTACTAGCCCGTTTCATGATGCTCCCTTTGTACAGCCTGCGTACGTCAATACAAAATGCATCAATCGGCTTTAACACTCACCAAAATACTTAGAACTCATGACTACGTGCATTTTATTGAGTATTTTTTGCCATATTTATATTGAAGTATATTTTTGGTATACTTGACAATAGCTGATCCGCTTGACGGACGTCAATCAAAGAAAATCAAGGAGGCTCACAATGAAAATTTTTGAGTGCGTAACCTGCTTTTTCAATTACCAGAGGATGAACGTGAAAAATAAATACACTAAGGAATTATGAATTAATCCTGGGCAATTTCCAGAACCATTTCGGAGACATAGAAGTATCATCCATCATGCCCGAGGACATTATGGCCTTTATGTCCAGGATATCGGACGGAACCAAACAAAGCACCAAAAAGTTACGATTTTCCCTCCTGTTCACCTTTTTCAATTTCGTCAAAAATTCACTCGATCCCGGCTTTCAAAACCCATGCGACAATCCCGCCCTAAGAAAACTGTTCAGAGCCGGGAAAACTCCCCAGCTCAAGATCCTGGACAAGGACGTCGTTGATGAAATCATCTTCAGAACTCGAAACCAAAGAAATCGGCTCATGCTCGAACTCATGGCACGAAGCGGCATGAGAATAGGCGAGGTCCTGAATCTGGCTCCAGTGGATATTGAAGACCGAAAGCTCATTATTCGAGATCCCAAAAGCGGCAGAGGCGCAGAAGCTGTGTTTTTGCCACAGAAAGTGGCTGAGCGGCTCAAGAATTACATCCGGGAAAACAGGATCAAGCCCGATGCCAAGATTTTCCCAATAACCTATTCAGGCGCGAGATTGATCGTAAAAAAGGCAGGGGACTTGGTCGGCGCTCATGTAAGACCGAGACCCCATGATCTGAGAAGACACGCTGCCACATATGCATCTCGATCCGGCACACCAATCGAAATTGTTTCAAAGGTTCTGTTGCGCCATTCGAATTTATCAACCACTCAGCGGTATCTGGGCAAAATCAGTGACGAAGAGGCAATGCGGTGGATCGATAACCTGCATGGGTAATCAAAGCGATAGCCGGACAAGGGAGTTCGATCCCAGTCCGGCTATTTCAAAAAACCTTTTTTCAAAATGAAGTATTGAAGTGGTATCATTTATAATTCCGGTTCGTGAATACTTCATTTTCGGATACTAATACTTGAATTTCAATGAGCGGAAAATTCGAGGTCACAGGTCATTTCTAAACACTTAATATGCCAGGAGCCGACCACAACATATTGTGGTTAGCTAAATTTCTGTTGAACTAAACATATATAGCAGCGTTCTCGAATTCTCGGTCCCGAAGATAATTTGTTCTATGGGTTTAATAATGAATGCGTCAGATCTATTAATGTCCTCGACTGAGTCCACTCGACCTCTAACGCGGGTGACGGCATAGAATTGATCGTAAGCGACAACGGCGTCGCGTACCAGCGGAAATTGAGATATGGAATCGGACTGCCCTAGGGTTGCGACTGATGGTGAGTTTGGTCGAACGACAACTCCATGGATCGCTGGAGGTTCAACGAGAAAACGGGACCTCGTTTGTCGTACGATTTGACCCGGCGCAAATCAAAAGGAGTGAGCCCCGCGCCCTAAAGGCCAACCAGCAGAAATAGAAGGTCGCATGCCTGGACCCTATTCCCCTTTCTTTGTTTGTTGGATTCTATGTGATAAGATGATTTAATAATCACGCCTAGAAAAAGTGGCTACCAAAAATAGTGGAGAACGCCGATGGCGCAGAGAAAAAAAGAAAATCCGGACAAAAAGAATAAGAAGGACCCCTCCGAAAGATCTGCATCTCAAGACGAACAAAAATCATCCTCCGAACAAACAAAGGAAGATGAAGAGCGGTTGCAGAAAAAGCTCGATGATCAACAGAAAAAAGCCAAGGAGGCGGCCGGGGAAACGACGTCCGGCGAAGGTGAGCAAGGCGCATCCTCCAAAAAGCGGGAGCGCAAGGAAGAGGCGCCGCATCGTGAGGGAGAGCATCGGGAGAAAGGCGCTGAAACGCGCAAGTCTCTGATGCAGGAATACGAGAAACTGCATGATCATGTAGAAGTCCTGGTAAATCAGATTCATGAAACTGAAGATCAGATTCATGAAACAGAGAGACTGGAGGATCAACTGAAGAAAATCAGAGATAAGGCAAAAACGATCGGTGGCCAAAAGCACAAGTCCGGCAAGGAGAAGAGTAAGGCTCAAGCAGCGCGGGAACAGGAAAAAGAATCGAAAAGGATGTTGGAAGATCAAGAGGAGAAAGCCAGCGAGGAGTCTAAAAAACAGGAAACTCCCAAAAAGGAAGATGAGACGGCGTCGGGAACATCTCAGAGAAAAGAGAAATTTCATATCGTCGGAATCGGCGCTTCGGCCGGGGGGCTGGACGCGTTCGAGCAGTTTTTTTCGGAAACGCCTTCGGACACCGGCATGGCCTTCGTTCTGGTGTCCCATCTGGATCCCTCGCATGTCAGCATCCTTTCCGACCTGCTGCAAAAGCACACGAAAATGGAAGTCGCCCAGGTTGAAGACGGAACGGAAGTCAAGCCTGATCACGTCTACGTCATTCCGCCAAACAAAGACCTGGCCATTTTGAACGGGGCGCTCCAGCTCATAGACACCGAGGTGGACGGCAAACTGAGAATGCCCATCGACTATTTTCTGCGTTCGCTGGCCGAAGACCAGGGGGAATGGGCTATTTGCGTGATTCTTTCCGGGATGGGGTCGGACGGCGCCCTGGGCCTCAAGGCCATAAAAGGCGAGCTGGGCATGGCCATGGTCCAGGAACCGGAAACCGCCAAGTACAACAGCATGCCCACCAGCGCGATTAGAACCGGGCTTGCGGACTATGTCCTGCCCCCGGGGCAGATGGCCGAGCAACTTCTTGAATATGCTAAACACATCAGAAAAAAGCCCGCGTCCAAATATCTGGAGAATCAGGGCAAGCTGCCCGACGCCCTGCAGAAAATATTTATTCTGATCCGCAGCGCCACGGGGCACGACTTTTCCCAGTATAAACAGAACACCATACTCCGGCGCGTCCAAAGAAGGATGTCCGTCCATCGCCTGGAAGACATCTTCCAGTATGTGCGCTACCTGCGCCAAAACCAGCCTGAGGTCCATCTTCTGTTCAAGGAACTTCTAATCGGCGTCACCTCTTTTTTCCGGGACCCGGAGGCGTTCGACGCGCTGAAAAACGAGGGTTTGCTGCCGCTTTTAAAGAAGAAATCGGACGACTACCCCTTGAGAGCGTGGGTCCCCGGCTGCTCCAGCGGCGAGGAGGCCTATTCCGTGGCCATCCTCATCCGGGAATGCATGGATGAGCTTGATAAGAATTTTGAAGCGCAGATATTCGCCACGGACATCGATTCCGACGCCATCGAGGCGGCGCGGCAGGGGAGCTACCCCCTCAGCATATCGGCCGACATAAGCAAAGAGCGGCTCGATCGCTATTTCTACCGGGATGACTCCATGTACCGCATCAAGAAAGACATCCGGGAGATGGTCGTTTTCGCGCCCCAGAACATGATCAAGGACCCGCCCTTTACCAAGCTGGACCTCATAAGCTGCCGCAATCTCCTCATCTATCTGGGCTCCGAGCTTCAAAAAAAACTTCTCCCTCTTTTTCACTACGCGCTGAAGCCGGAAGGAATTCTCTTTTTGGGGTCTTCTGAAACCGTGGGAACTCACGTGGACCTTTTTGCCACTTTGGAGAGACGGTGGAAAATTTTCCGGCGCAAGGAAACGGCCGTCCACCCTCCCGTGACAGCCTTTCCCACGGGACAACACGAGGAACAGCAGCGAAACGTCAAGTCGAAAAAGGAAGAACGAATCAGCTTCGGCCAAATGACGGAAAACATGCTGCTGAACGATTTCGCTCCCCCCGGCCTGCTCATCAATGAAAAAGGTGAAATCCTGTACGTCCACGGGAGAACCGGAAAATATCTGGAGCCCGCCACTGGTATAGCCAAAATGCATATTGCGGACATGGCGCGGGAAGGTTTGAAATCAGAAATTCCGTACGGCATCCGCAGGGCCTCCACCCAGAAAAAAGATATCACCTACAAAAACCTGCGGGTGAAGACCAACGGGGAGTTTCAAAATGTCGATCTGACGATCAAATATGTGAACGAACCGGAGTCCATGCGCGGTCTTATGCTGGTGGTGTTTCAGGATGCCCCGGCCACCGAGGAGAAAACCGTTCAAAAGACGAAAGACAAGACAGATAGGCATGCAATTTCGCGCATCGACCAACTGGAAAAGGAGCTTCAGCACACCAAGGAGGATTTGCAGACCACCATCGAGGAAATCGAAACGTCCAACGAGGAGTTGAAATCCACCAACGAGGAATTGCAGTCCACCAACGAGGAATTGCAGTCATCCAACGAGGAACTGGAGACGTCCAAGGAGGAGCAGCAGTCACTCAACGAGGAACTGACCACCGTGAATTCCGAGCTTCAAGGCAAGATCGATGAGCTGTCCTCCACCTACGACGACATGAAGAACCTGTTGGAAGCCATCGAGGTGCCCACTATTTTTCTGGACAGCGACCTGAATATTAAACGTTTCACCGCCCATAGTTCAAAACTGATCAATCTCATCAACGCCGACCACGGGCGTCCCCTGCGGCATATCGTCTCCAATTTGAAATATGACGGCCTGGTCGAAGATTGCAGGACAGTTCTCGCCACTCTGAACCGGAAACAGAAAGAAGTGCAGACCGAGGAGGGGCGTTGGTATTCGGTGCGCATTTCCCCCTATCGCACCATTAGCAATGTGATCGACGGTGTGGTGATCACATTGCTGGACGTACATGAGCAGAAACAGGCCGAAGAGAAAATAGAAAAAATGAAGGACGAAATACAGGAAGCTCGCGACTACGCGGAAAACATCGTAGATACGGTGCGGGAGCCCCTCCTGGTGCTGGATAACAACCTGCAAGTAGTTTCGGCCAACCGATCCTTCTACGATACGTTTCGCGTATCGGCCGAAAAAACCAAAGGGACGGTTGTGTATGAACTCGGCAACAAGCAGTGGAACATCCCCCGGCTGCGGGAGTTGCTGGAGGAAATCCTTCCTAAGAACAGTGCCTTTGATGACTTTGAGGTGGAGCACGATTTTCCTAAGATAGGAAAACGGAAAATGCTCCTGAACGGCCGTAAAATGAAGCAGCAAAAGGATGAGCAGGAACTGATACTCCTGGCCATCGAGGACGTGACGGACAACGCATAACCGAGAGGAAAGTACAACAGGGAAAGGGCCAGCCCATGCCTAAAGACGGGAACGTCATTCATTCCGCGGAAACTCTGCGCGAACAGGCGGAAGAACTACTGAAAAAAACTCCGGAAGATTTTACCATCTCCGCGATCCAGGACATCAACAGGCTGGTCCATGAGCTTCAGGTGCACCAGATAGAGCTGCAGGTACAGAACGAGGAGCTTAAGCGGGCGCATGAGGAGATCGAGGAATCAAGAAATAAGTATTTCGAATTGTTCGATCTGGCTCCAATCGGGTATTTTACGATAGACCTCAAAGGAATGATTGAGGAGGTGAATCTGACCGGCGCTTCCATGTTGAAAATGGAACGCTCCGGAATTCTGAAAAAAAGCTTTTCCAGCTTTGTCGATCCCGACTACCAGAACGCCTATTTCCTGCACCGTAAAAAGGTTTTGGAATCCCAAACCAAACAAACGTGCGAACTGCGGCTTGTGGATAGCGATGGATCCTTAATTGATGTGCAAATGGATTCCGATGCTGTTTTGGATAGCGATGAAAAAACAGTAGGTATCCGCTCGGCGATCACTGACATCACGAAGCTCAGAAAAGCGCTCTTGGAAAAGGAAGTGCTGCTGAAGGAGGTTCACCACCGGATTAAAAACAATATGCAGGTGATTTCCAGCCTCTTGAATTTGCAGGCCGCACGAGTTCAGGAGCCGACGCTCAAGGCCGCGTTTCAGGAAAGTCAGAACCGGGTCAGGGCGATGGCCGTGGTTCACGAAACTATCTACCAGTCGGAAACGTTTTCGGAGATTAATCTCAAGCCATATATCAGAAAATTGGCTCAAGGTCTTTTTCAAAGCTATAATACCTCCGCCGCTCGCGTCGTGTTGAGGGTGAATGCTGAGGATGTTTTTTTGAATATTGACGAGGCCATTCCTTGCGGACTGATTCTGAATGAACTCATTTCCAATTCTCTGAAACACGCTTTCCCGGAGGACTGTGAGGGCGCAATCATCGTGGATTTACATCTAAACGATCAGAAGGAAGTCGTACTTTCTTTCAGAGACGATGGAGTGGGGTTCCCGGAGAGTTTCGACATCAGGAAAGTGGACACGCTCGGGCTTTCTTTGGTGATGAAACTTATGGAGAGGCAGCTCGACGGTAAGATGGAGATAAGCCAGGACAAGGGACTAAAGTATACCTTTACGTTTAGCCCACGTCAAAACGGATAGACTGCCATGAGCGTTATGCTTTTGGAGACAGTGTTCAGATATATAACTTCAGACGTCCAGAGGCTTAGGAGGACCTGCCATCGCTGAACAAATGACAAATGATTTTCACTTCAACTTATTCTTTTGGAGTAATTTTTTCTTGCTTTTAAGGCTGCGGGGAATACTGTAGATCCTTTGCCAGTATGTGCAACAAAGCCTAGATATCAGGCATCACAACGATTGGATTAACTGAACCAAGGAATATCTTTCGAAAGAGTCGAATTAGAACCTCAATGACATCAACCGGACCTGGAAATGTCTTCAAGCAGCCGGCGATATAACCGGTAATGGGCGAAGGGGATGTTGCTGCGTGGTCTGTCATCCAGGCAGGGAAGATAATGACCTTTTTCAAGGAGAGCCGGAACGGTCTCTGCTAAAGCCTTTTCTATTGCCGGTTCATCCTTGGCCAGCGCAGTTGAATCGATTCCTCCGATCAGAGCCAGTTCAGATCCAAACCTGTGACGAAGCTTGCCATATTCCATGTGGGCGCTCATGATATTGCTGA
>Ga0209270_1003639_pt1 | contig 12967 bp, 13 predicted proteins | sample MTBAKSrepl1MetaG_FD_187456 | JGI IMG/M metagenome (GOLD analysis project Ga0209270, IMG submission 187456) | Enrichment culture microbial communities from Arthur Kill intertidal strait, New Jersey, USA, that are MTBE-degrading - MTBE-AKS1... | ecosystem: Environmental > Aquatic > Marine >...
CTCTAATGGATTGTAATGTTTTCCCATAGTTAAAGTAGACTCCTTTTCGTTGGTAAAGTCCATCTTTTAAGCATTTGGTGATAGACTTTTTTTCACCTCTTCGTGTCTACTTTAACGATAGCATCAGACACTAAAAGTTTTGAATTTTCTATTCATTTCATGGAGTTATAACCGGACAGTAGTAAATTTGTATACATAATTTCCATACAGTGTAAACTCCGCACTCTCCTCGGCAACCGCGGTTCCGCTTCCCCTACGCCGACAGTATCTGTTGAATGGGCAGCGGTGTATCGGTAGGCATTTCCCCCCGGGCAGGTGTTGGACTTCCATAAGTGCGGGCGATATCACTACCGGTATTCATGCTTATCTCCAAGGAAAAGGATGTGACGATGTAAAGTGAAACGCCCGTATCGGTGAGAATGCCACCCGACGAAGGTGAAAAAGTCTCGCAGCCGGTTGGGCGTCCTGGGGATCGGTTGCCGGATGCAACAGTGTGGGGCACCGAACGGTTCCCCTGCGGCAATGTGGAGATTCCGTCTTTGGGAAGCAACGTCGCATGAATCTGGTGGGAGGTGCCGCTCGGTTCACGATTGACCGCCCCGATCCCATAGTCTCCCGACTGCCTGATCCACGAACGGTACAACACCTCGTTGATGCGTCCCACCATGCTATCGGCCTTCGTGTTTGCTTTTGACGTCCACAGGTATAGTCCAATCCATTTTGACCAACGTTGGGTGTGTGGAACTATAGAAACTCCAAATTGTATAGTTTATTTGAGTTTGGTAATGTTTGTTTGCTTTCGAAACATACAATATTGTGTTATAATCCGTTTGAATCAAACTTCCTGTGGATAAGGAGACCGATTGTGACACCCCAAAAGAAACGAGAATTGCTCCAATCGGCATTGCAATATGCCGGTTCGACAAAAGAGTTTATAAGTGAACCGGGAGCGCTAGCACAGCTGCCAGGATTGATACACAAGCAATTTGGAGCTTCAGACACGTTCATCCCGATAGCTGATGAGAATACTTGGAAAGCCGCTGGGGAGCAGACACTTGGAATTCTCACCCGAGCTGGAATCCACTATCACGAACCATTCGTCTTCCCGGGAAGTCCCATGTTGGAAGCGCAATATGCGTATTGCGAGAAGCTGGCCGAATTCTTCAAGGGAATTCAACACGGGATTCCTATAGCAATCGGAAGTGGAACTGTCAACGATCTGGTCAAGATGGGAGCACATTTGGCAAACCGCCCCTACATATGTATTGCCACGGCATGCTCGGTCGACGGGTATGCATCCGATGGTGCCGCATTGTTGACCGACGGGGCAAAAATCACCCATGCGTGTCCTGCCCCAAGGATCATCGTTGGGGACTCGAATATCATGGACAAGGCTCCATCCATATTGCTCGCATCGGGGTACGCCGATCTCATGGCAAAAATACCTGCAGGAGCAGATTGGATCGTAGCCGACCACCTTGGAGAAGATCCTATCGATTCCATCTCTTGGAATCTGGTACAGACCCATCTCCGCGAATGGCTGTCCGATCCCAAGGACTCCGATGCGATTTTCACTGGACTGAACCTTTGTGGCATAGCTATGCAATACCAGAAATCCTCCAGACCTGTTTCCGGAGCCGAGCATCTCATGTCCCACATATGGGAGATGGAGCATCATCTGCACAACGGAGAGGCTGTCCTGCATGGGATAAAGGTCGGTATTGGTGTTCTGGTAACCTCCTCGATCTATGAGATACTCATACAGGAAGGTGTCTCGGGTGGGCTTCCCTTGTCAACATCCAGTGATGTGCTCAAACAGAAGATGCAGCTCTTGGAGACCGATTTTGCGGGTGTCACTGGTATCGAGAAGATGAAAAGAATCCTGCAGGACAAGTATCGGGACGAGGGTGCCCAAAAGCGGAGGAGGGACACACTTGTAAAGGACTGGACTGGATTGTCCCTGAAAATTTCAGAACAACTTGTTCCTGTCAAACACATAATCAGTCTCTTCGAATCGGTTGGGGCGGCGACGACCGCAGCTCAAATCGGTATGACAAGGGATAAGGTGATCCAGACCATCGTCAGATCACAATTGATCAGGAATCGCTACACTGTTGTCGATGTATTGGACGATCTGGGGTTGATGGGGAAGGTGATGGCCGATTTGCAATCCAACGGAAATCTTTTATAGGTGCGGATGCTTGGAAACTTCACTCCAACCAGATAGTATATGATATAGGCCTAGGGAGACATGCAAAGATGGAAGATGAAGGACAGTACAAGCCGTTGCCGGTAAGGCGTGATGAAATTTTCAAGATCATTTCCAACAAGGGTGTGGTGAAAGTCAGTGACTTGAGTGTCCAGATGGGTGTTACCGAAATGACCATTCGCCGAGATTTGGAAGGGTTGGAACAAGCTGGATTGGTCCAACGTACACACGGGGGAGCGATTTCCATAACCAAGCATGTAAATGAATCCCTGTTCGTCCAGAAGATGCAACGGCACAAAGAGGATAAGCAAGCAATCGCAAAGGTGGCGGTGGCATTGGTCAAGGAGCACGATACAGTCTTTTTGAACAGCGGTACCACAACCTACGAGATCATGAGGAACATCACCGCACCAAACGTGAAGATCGTTACAAACAATGCCTATATCCCGACTGGAGGGATCCCCAGTTGCGTAGAAATCCTATCGACGGGCGGTCAATTGCGGCAGGAATCGTGCACATATATCGGAGATATGGCGATGCGGGTAATCGATCAAGTGTTCGCCAACATCGCTTTCATCGGAATCGACGGATTCGATATCGAATATGGATTGACGACACCTGTGCAACCTGAAGCCAATATCAATAGGGCATTGATGGAACATACCCGCGGTTCCGTGTACGTTGTGGCCGATAGCTCGAAAATCGGGACCGTATCCAACTTTTTTGTTGCCCCCATCACCGAAATCCAAGGATTGATCACTGATTCGGGTATTACCGAACAACAAAAGGTCGCATTGGAAAAACTGGGGATAGAAGTCTTGATCGGCTAGGTTTCCATCAATCGATCCCCTCGCATTTCATTCCCAGTATCTCCGTTGCCTTCCGTTAGGAAATCCCTGGTACTACGGATGCTGTTCGACGCATGCGTACCCGATTCCGGATATATGTTCAGCTGGTCATGGCATGTTTGTAATATGTTTATATAAGTTTGTTTATGTTGTTTTTTCTTGACTTCCCTATGCTCGCGTACTAGACTGATTTATCGAGTACAAGAGACTAGAAAGTGTTCCGGAGGAATCCAGTGAGAGAGAAGATAACCATCAAGCATGCGAAGAAGGTGTACGGAAGTGCTGTGATTATTCCGGACTTGAATTTGGAGATCGATGAAGGTGAATTCTTCACGCTCCTGGGGCCTTCCGGTTGTGGAAAGACGACATTGCTAAGAATGATAGCTGGATTCAATACCATCGAAGGTGGAGAATTCTTCTTCAACGATAAACTGATAAATACGATCAATCCCGCAAAGAGGAATATTGGGATGGTGTTCCAGAACTATGCCATATTTCCGCATCTTTCTGTCAGGAAGAATGTTGAGTTCGGCTTGCGGAACAAACACGTGGACAAACAGACCATAAGGGCGAAGGCAGAGGAATATCTGAAATTGATGCAGATAGAGAAGCTGGCCGACCGCATGCCGGCGCAACTGTCCGGAGGTCAGCAACAACGGGTTGCGCTGGCCAGGGCACTGTGCATCGAGCCGCATGTGCTGCTCATGGATGAACCGCTGTCCAACCTCGATGCGAAACTCCGTGTTGAGATGCGTGCCGTAATCAAGGATATCCAGCATCGGGTCGGCATCACCACCGTCTATGTCACGCATGACCAGGAGGAGGCGATGGCCATTTCCGATAGGATAGCCGTCATGAAAGACGGAGTGATTCAACATGTCGGCACTCCTCAGAACATTTACCAAAGACCCGCGAATATCTTCGTGTCGACGTTCATTGGCCGTTCGAATATATTCGAGGGCACCATGCGCATCGATGGGAACATGCCGAAAGTGAAGATCCACGATTACGAGTATGAGGCTCCACAAGTCAAGGAGGACTGGAGGTCCACTGAGAAGGTCCGTGTATCCGTTCGACCGGAGGAATTGGTGATGCATCCGGGAGGAGGGGAAGGTCTGTCCGCAGTCATCGATGATCGTGTGTTCTTAGGGTTGAATACACACTATTTCATGCACTTGTCGGATGATATGCCGGTGGAGGTCATAGAAGAATCGTCATTCGACAATCGGTTCAAGATTGGAGATTCGGTGAGTCTGACTGTCAATACGAAGCGGATCAATATCTTCACCCATGATACAGCATTGAATATTGTCGAAGGTGTCGAAAACGATGTCCCGGTTGAAGTGTAGGTGGACGGTATGACAAGACAAAAGAAACAATTCGAAATATGGTCGGTCATTACGATTCTCTTTCTATTCTTCTTCTGTATATTCCTGATTTTTCCACTATTCGGGATTCTGAAACAGTCTGTGGTCGATGTCGAAGCCGGTGGACTGTCCTTGAAGCATTTCCAGCGTTTCTTCTCGCAACGCTATTACAGCCAAACGATCTTCAATAGTGTCAAAGTCACTATCGCCATTACAGTTTGTACGCTCCTGATTGGCGTACCATTTGCCTACTTCTATTCCTTCTATCGATTGAGAGGAGCGAAATTCCTCTTTGTCATCAGCATCTTGTGTGTGATGTCGGCTCCGTTCATTGGTGCCTACTCTTGGATACTCCTTCTTGGACGGTCTGGAATCATCACACAGTTCCTCAAGCATGTCTTCGGCCTGCAGATCGGCAGTATCTATGGATTCGATGGAATCCTGCTGGTCCAGTCACTCAAGCTGTTTCCCCTGGTATTCATTTATATGAACGGAGCTTTCAAGAATATCGACAGGTCCCTTCTGGAGGCATCGGCCAATCTTGGCTGTGTCGGTGTGAAACGGTTTTTCAAGGTTATCCTGAACCTTTCCATGCCAACACTCCTGGCTGCCAGCCTTATTGTCTTCATGAGGGCTTTCGCCGATTTCGGAACTCCCTTGCTCATAGGAGAAGGGTATCGTACCTTCCCCGTTGAAATTTACAATCAATACCTCGGTGAAGTGGGAACCGATTACAATTTCGCGGCTGCGATCAGTGTCTTGGCAATTATCATGACCGCGATCGTCTTCCTTATCCAGAAATGGGCCACAAGCCACTATCAATTTTCCATAAACGCACTGAACCCCATGGAGAAGAAGGATCCCAAGGGCATTCGCGGAATATTGGTCTACCTGTATTGTTACCTCCTTGTGATCATCGCATTTGTTCCCCAGTTGTATGTGATCTATCTCTCTTTCCGAAATAGCGACCAGGCGATTTTCAAGGAGGGGTATTCTTTGGCGAGTTACAGGGCCGCGCTGGATAAATTGCTTGTCAGGTCCATAAACAATACGCTTCTCCTGGGTATCGGAACCTTGGCCATAATCATAGTGTTTTCGGTACTGATCGCGTACTTGGTTGTCCGAAGAAAGAGCTTTCTCAACAATGCTATCGATACGTTGTCGATGATTCCGTATATCATGCCGGGATCGGTTATTGGTATCGCACTGGTCATTGCCTTCAGCAGGCCGCCTTTGGTGCTCACGGGAACCATGGCGATCATGATCGCATCGTTCACCATACGACGTATGCCGTACTCCATCCGTTCCGCAAACGCGACGTTGATGCAGATACCGATGAGTATCGAGGAGGCTGCGATCAGTCTTGGCGCCTCCAAACTCAAGACTTTCGCCAAGATTACCGTGCCTATGATGTCCAGTGGCATAATTTCCGGAGCGATATTAAGTTGGGTTTCGATTGTGACAGAACTGTCCAGCTCTATCATCTTGTACAACAACCGTACGATCACATTGACGATGTCGGCATATATGGCGATTTCCAGAGGCAACTACGGATTGGCATGTGCCTTCGCTACCGTTCTCACTGCCCTCACCACCATATCGTTGTTGGCGTATCTGTATATCAGCAAGTCTGAAGATATCAAGTTGTAGTTTTTGAAGTCAATTGGCCATCTAGGCCTGTTGCAATAAAGGAGGCTCGAAAATGAGAGTTAAGACGACAGGATTCGTGATCTTGGCGGCAGTGCTGATGCTATTGATCCTGCAACCGCTCATGGCGGGAGGCGTGAAGGAGGCGGGGGTTGTTGAAGGTGGAATCGGGAAAAGGTTGGTGCTCTATTCAAGTATGACGGAGAATGACCTTACCAATCTTCTAAAAGGTTTCAAGGCGCTGTATCCCGAAGTCGAAGTTGAAGTTGTCAACGGATCCGCAGGAGAGCTCACTGCCAGGATCAATGCTGAACAGCATCGTCCGCAAGGTGATTTGATGTGGGGTGGTTTGAGCAACAGCGATGGTATGATGTACAGCGAGATTTTCGAACACTGGTTGACCGAATATGAGGAGCAGATATATCCCGATTATCGGTCGAACAATGGATTCTATAGTCTCGATCATCTCTCGACCATTGTATTTTGTGTGAACACTGAACTTGAGGCTGAGCTCGGTATTGAGATCAAGGGCTACAAGGATTTGCTCGATCCTCGGCTCAAAGGTAAAATTGTCATGCCGGATCCCAACTCCTCATCCTCGGCATGGAACAACGTCTGCAATATGATGGCGGTATTCGGTAATGATAGTCCGGAAGTCTGGGACTTCATCACCAGATTCTTGAATAATGGTGTGGCTATCTCCACCTCTTCCTCGGTTGCTTTCAAGAGTGTCCATTCCGGAGAATATGTTGTTGGATTGACGTACGAGGATGGAGCCTCGACTTTGCTGAAGTCAGGTGCCACCAATATCAGAATGGTGTACCCGGAAGAGGGTGCCTCGGCTTCTGCTTTTGGTTGTGCAGTCATCAAGGGTGCTCCCAATGAAGCTGGCGCGAAAGCGATGATCAATTATCTCATGAGTCCTGAAGGACAATCACAGCTTGGTACTGCACTTGGAACACTTCGTTTCACCAACTCCAAGGCTAAATATGAGACACCATATCTTCCTGCTACCGAGGATATCAAATGGGTTTCCCGTGATATCGATTGGTTGATCAAGAACAAGCGCATGGTCTTGGACAAATGGAATGAAATTTTTACCAATGTGAAGCGTTAATACACCTTTATCTCGAATATATACACTATAAGGTTTTTACATGGTCCCCTCCAACATGGAGGGGCGTTTTTGCTTCGCAAGTGCCTGGCACGCGTTTACGAATTTGTATACAAAATTTCCATACAGTGGACACTCCGCATTCTCCTCGGCAACCGCGGTTCCGCTTCCCCTTTCCCAATATAAGGCGACATGAAGCCCTTCATCCTCGCGGCCAAAAGATGCGGTTGTTTTCCGACCTGATCGCCCCTACAATTACAAAAATCAAGGAACATACGTGAAGGAGTCGGCGAAATGCAATATCGGACACTGGGACGCACGGGTTTGCAGGTGGGCGAGATTGGCCTCGGTACGGAGCATGTGGTGAAAGGGGACCAGGGCATGGTGAACTGTTGAGTTTCAGAATAAAGAATTGAAGATTAGAAGAAATTCTCACGTTCTGTGAGACAAATTCATACGATATATTGTAGCATTTACACAACTCTGAAGGAAAGGAAAGGGAGCACCTCCTCGCCAAAGTTGTGTGCTCCCCAACGAAATAACATCGTACTGTATTGTGTCTTGAGCCTGGACAAATTGCAAGAGCTCGGCAAGGAATATCCCTGGGTAAAACCGTTGAAATGCCCTAGTTGTGGAGGCCGAAGGTTGTGGGGCCATGGCTATGTGTATCGGTATTTCCAAGAGGTTTCGATCGGGTTATGGATGAAGCGATGGTATTGTCCTGAATGTGGGCAAGTACATACCCTGCGACCAAATGGGTATCAGAGTAGGATCTTACACTCGTTGGAAACCATACGTACGAGCCTCCTGCATAAACTACAACGAGGGTTCTTCAAGACCGTTGGCGCGAGCAGGCAAGTGCAACAATACTGGTGGAAACAGCTGAAACGTTGGATTCACAGTAGGACCCTGCAGAGGGATTGTCTGGTAATCGAAGAGCATATTCGCAGCAGTTATCATCTTCCTGTCAGTACCAGTGTAAGGCTTCGTGTGATCAGCTATGCTGTTGATGAAGAGCAACCCTACCTGCCATTTGCACTGAGCACCACAGTTCCCTTCGATTAGAGTGGAGAGCATTCTACAGAGAAGGAGCACAGGCATGACAGAGAAAGAGAAGGAACAGGTCGCCATCTTCCGCTTTGGGGTAATCTTCCCGTTGCTGGAGAGTCAGAACCAACCGTGGGGAACCAAGAAGCGGCTATTGCAACAACTGTCCGAGCGGGAATGGGAGATCCCATTCAGTGAACGTACGCATATTAGTCGAGCTACTTTACTGAATTGGGTACAACGGTACCGGCAGAACGGAGAGCGCATTGAAGCGTTATTCCCTTCCGACCGCAGTGATTGTGGTCGCCAGCGAAGTATTTCCGATGAGACCTTGGCGGCATTGTTACAATTACGCAAAGAGTTGCCACGTCATACGATCAAGAAACTGGTCGAGGAGGCGTATCGGAGAAAGATCATCACCGGAGCCGACCACATCAAGCTGCCGACGGTCTACCGATTGTTCAAACTCCATCATCGTCAGACACTACAGAAACAAGAGGACATGCGTAAGTTCGAAGTGGAATTGAGCAACGACCTGTGGCAAGCGGACTGTCTGCATGGTCCCAAGGTCAGCTACCAGAACAAATTGGTCAAGAGCTACCTGTTTGCCATTATTGATGATAAGAGCCGTCTCATCGTGGGCAGTGGATTCTACCTTGCAGAGACCGCACAATCGTTCATCGACTGTCTTTCCGATGCATTGCGCAGTAGAGGCGTGCCACGGGTGCTGTATGTCGATAACGGCAGCAGTTTCAGGAATCATCGTCTGCGCATCGGATGTGCGGCATTGCAGATTTCGCTTCGATATGCAACAGCATACCGACCTGCTGGGAAGGGAAAAATTGAGCGTTTCAATCGCACCGTACGGATGCAATTCTTACCCGACATCTCTGAAGGATTGTCGCTTGAGGAACTGAATAAGCGTTGGCAGAAGTACCTCGGTGACCGCTACCACAGCAGTCGTCATAGTAGTACCGGTCAAAGCCCTCTACAACGGTACCTGGATGATTCACACCTGCTCAGAGGAGCTCCAGAAAAATTGCCCGATTATTTCAGGAGCCAAGAAGAACGCACGGTTTCCCATGATCGTACCATTCGTCTGGGGAACCGTCAGTACCAAGTTCCCATTGGTTTTGCCGGGCGGAAGGTAATCCTGCGTTACGAGACACTCGATCGGGTAGAGCTGTTCTACGACAAGATTTCCTATGGTTTTCTTGCTGAAGTTCCGTTGCGTGCAAACAGCCATGTGGGTCGTCACGAGCCACAAACGGCACGCATACCCACCGTCAGTGGATCGCTGTTCAATGGAGGTGAATGATGATGAAGGACATCCGTCATTTCTTTTCCCTCAAACGTGATCCATTCCCCTATGAGATTGACACGAAAGACCTCTACCATCTGCCTAGCCTCAAACCGATGCAACAGCGCATTGCCTTCGCCATTGCCATGCGCAGCTTTTCATTAGTAACCGGTGATGTGGGAGCAGGCAAATCCACGAGCCTGAGGTATGTGGTAGAGCACCTGGCAAAAGGTGAACACGAAGTATTGATGTTCACCGCTGGCAACTACACCATGGTCGAATTCCTCCGACAGATATTGCTCTGTTTTGGCATCGTGTCTAATTCCTACAAGATACCCTTGATGATGCGTCAGATCCAGGAGCAACTGCTGGAGCTCCATAGCAGGCATGTGGTTCCTGTATTGGTAATCGATGAAGCCCACATGATGCGTGATCAGATCTTTGCACAACTGCATCTGCTTACCCAATGGAAACTCGATAGTTCTCCCTTGGTCCCGACCATCCTCTGTGGGCAGGATACGTTGTTGGACAAGTTGATGAATCCTCAGGCTAGACCGTTGGCTTCTCGCATCATGGGTCGCAGTCATTTGGAGGCAATTCGCAAAGATGTCATGACTGAATACATCGCTCACCACATGGCGCTCGCAGGAGCCAAGTCCTCGCTATTCTCCGATGCAGCGATTACGGCAATTCATCAAGGCTCCGGAGGGTTACTACGCAGAGCGAATTCCTTGTGTAAGGGTGCGCTTCTTGCCGCTTCCATGGAAAAGGCTCAAGTCGTCGCTTCTGAACATGTGAGGTCTGCTTTGACTGAGTTGATCTAATGTGTAGGCAGGTTACTTGAACAGTAAATCTATGATGATAAGGATGTCTTCTGTGCTACAAGGCATCCTTTTCTATTCGGCCAATCTTTCGTGATAATGTGTCTCACTCAATGTGATAATTTAGGTTATTTTATTTTGAAATTCAACAGAACAATGTCACCGCGATGGCGATCGAAGCTGGCATGAACTACTTCGACTTCTTCTGGCCGCAACGGGATTTCCGCACGAAGATGGGGACGGCATTGAAGGGCAGGCGCGACGATATCCTGCTGGCTGGCCACTTGGGGGTGATGGAGAAGAACGGCCAGTACAGCAAGACACGCGATGTGGCGGTCTGCGAGGACGACTTCCACGATTTGCTGCGACGCTTCGGCACCGGCCATGTCGATATCATGATACTGCACAATGTCGACGAGATGGCCGACCTCGAGGAGGTCCTGTATGGGAAATTCATGGAGCTGGCTGCCAGGTTGAAAGGTGAGGGCAAGGCCCGCTTCCTCGGATTCAGCACCCATGAGCCGCTTGTGGCGCAGCGTGCCGCGCAGAGCGGTCTGGTCGATGTGATCATGTTCTCCATGAATCCGGCATTCGACGCGCTGGGCAATATCTTTCCCGACAACGCCGAGCAGGATGCCCAAAAGCGGATGCACGAGCTGACCAAGACCGACAGCCAATCGGTGTTGGCCCAGCGGAAGGACTTCTACGCGGTATGCGAACAAGACGATATCGGGTTGGTCGCGATGAAGCCGTTCGCCGGCGGATGGCTGCTTTCGACACGGAAACTGAAGCATCCGCCGACATCGACCCAATGCCTGGAATTCCTGCTGGACCAGAAGGTCGTGTCCACTGTGGTACCCGGAGCCAAGAACACCGACGAGTTGGCCGATGTCCTGCGCTATTTCGAATCGAGCGCGGAGCAACGCGATTTCAGCACTATCCTGGCGATGAACGATTGGGATCTTGGCAAGAGCTGCATGTACTGCAACCATTGCCTGCCGTGCCCGGTGCATATCAACATCGGGGAGACGATCCGACTGCTCGACCAAGGCCTACACGGACTGACCAAGGAAATCAAGGACGCCTATCGGAAGCTGGAGGTGAAAGCCGGCGCGTGCATCTCATGTGGAGCGTGCGTCAAGCGTTGCCCGTTCGGCATCGACCCCATGCAGCGCATGTACGATGCCAAATCGTTGTTCGGGATGTGACGAGCGATTCCTGCTTCGGTTTGCATTTATGTTCTAAGGTACACCCCGTGGCGGATGGCTTCCATCCGCAGGATTCCACTGGTATGATGATATCGTATGGATGAGAAGCTGCTGCGATTCTTCCATTCCCTCGACCGGTCGCTCTTTATCGACAACCGGTACAAGGCCCTGGCCAGCCTGGACCGCCCCCTGCCCATAGGGCATGGGCAGACGATAAGCCAACCGAGCCTCGTCGTCTACATGACCGCACAACTTCGACTCGACAAGACGACCAAGGTCTTGGAGATCGGGACGGGAAGCGGGTACCAGACGGCGTTTCTCGCCGAGTTCGCCAAGGAAGTGTATACGGTCGAACTGCGTTGGGAACTTGGTGCGAAAGCACGGCAGCGGCTGGATGCGTTGGGGTACCGCAACATCTGCTACAAGCTCGGCGACGGTAGCCTGGGCTGGGCCGAACATGCGCTGTACGACAGGATTCTGGTGACTGCGGCCCCCACGAGCATGCCCCAGGAACTGGTCGACCAGCTTGCCCCCATGGGTATCATGATCCTACCGCTGGGCCCACCCGGATACCAGCAGCTGGTGATGATCGCCAAGGACAAGAAAGGTGAGGCGACTCAAACCAAACTGCTGGATGTCGCGTTCGTGCAGCTGGTGGGGAAGTACACCTGACAAGGGGTTTCCTTTTGCTTACCAGATAAAACCGTCAGGGAACGAAGGGGTCGCGCCGCATCGGCAGGCACTTCCCTGTGGACAGTATGGGAGCAGCAATGGAAGGGCCGACAAGGCGATAGACGCGTAGGGATGGGATGCTCATCTGGCGCCGCCCTCCCTTTTCCCTCCACCTTCCTCTCAGATTGCGTAGAGGGCGACTATGAAGCCGATCGTCGATATGAGGTTGCACAGGCAATGGAATACGATCGCTATATAGATGTTCTTCTGCCGCCACGCCACGTATGCGGTGGGAAGGAATACGAGGATCCGAAACAGGTTGTTGAACGGAAGCCACAGATGGTAGAGGGAGAACAGCACCGTCACGATCACGGGGGACCATTTCCCGAACCGGCCGATCCGTGCGGTAAGATACCCCCGGAAGAACAGCTCCTCGACTACCGGCCCAACAACGACATTGAATGCGATGAAGCCGATGCAGGTTGTCAGCACCATACCCTTCGGATAGTGCCGCAGGTACTCCAGGTTGTCCCAATTGAAATAGGCGGGAATACTGCGGTATAACCTGTCCGATAGCGGGGAAAACATCATCTTTTCCAAGGGTCCTATCGCTGCGGACATGATGCCCGCATACCCGAACAGCACCACGGCGTAGGCAAGTATCTTCCACCAGGCCATGCGCTTGTGGTTGGCGAACGCACTTCTCAACGAATAGCTTCCGTAGTACCGTTTGC
>Ga0209270_1003640_pt1 | contig 12963 bp, 24 predicted proteins | sample MTBAKSrepl1MetaG_FD_187456 | JGI IMG/M metagenome (GOLD analysis project Ga0209270, IMG submission 187456) | Enrichment culture microbial communities from Arthur Kill intertidal strait, New Jersey, USA, that are MTBE-degrading - MTBE-AKS1... | ecosystem: Environmental > Aquatic > Marine >...
ATTTTGAAGGTTGAGGTTCTGTTTTTCTAGTCCAGATGCTGTCCAACACCGAAAAAGGGCGGCTTCGAGTAAAGCGATTTTACTCCATACCCATGTTTCAATCCACGCCCCCGCGCAGGGGGCGACTCCGGGCACTGGAGCAGACCACGGTCAAATCAATGTTTCAATCCACGCCCCCGCGCGGGGGGCGACCATTTTAAGGGAGAAAGCAGCTCGCTCGCACCTTGTTTCAATCCACGCCCCCGCGCGGGGGGCGACCCGGACCCCGGCGGGTGGACGCGGGGAGAATCGATGTTTCAATCCACGCCCCCGCGCGGGGGGCGACTGGCAAGGTTTTTCCGGCAGATCATCCGTTCTGGGTTTCAATCCACGCCCCCGCGCGGGGGGCGACCCGGGTGATCAGCACGCATTTCGGCGATTCCAACGTTTCAATCCACGCCCCCGCGCGGGGGGCGACAGCAGATCCTGGAGCTAAAGGCCGACCTGCCGCTGTTTCAATCCACGCCCCCGCGCGGGGGGCGACGTAATGGGCACGGTTGTTTTTTCAGCATATTAACGTTTCAATCCACGCCCCCGCGCGGGGGGCGACCGTAGATCGTGGGCGGCGTGTACGCCCCTTTGCCGTTTCAATCCACGCCCCCGCGCGGGGGGCGACTTATCTCCTTATATTTTATCCAACCAGCCAACCTGTTTCAATCCACGCCCCCGCGCGGGGGGCGACCTTTGGTGTTGATGTACCGCACCAAATAGGCCAGTTTCAATCCACGCCCCCGCGCGGGGGGCGACCTGCGCGGCCGTTCCGTCCACCTGGACGACAGCGTTTCAATCCACGCCCCCGCGCGGGGGGCGACCGATGGTAGCGGATATGATCCCCGTTCGTTTCAAGTTTCAATCCACGCCCCCGCGCGGGGGGCGACTAAATACCCGATCCGCGATGTAATCTATGTTTTTGTTTCAATCCACGCCCCCGCGCGGGGGGCGACTGATTTTTACTTGCATATCCTCTATACTGATATGTTTCAATCCACGCCCCCGCGCGGGGGGCGACGCAAATCCTCCGGGCTCTCGGTGATCCCGGATAAGTTTCAATCCACGCCCCCGCGCGGGGGGCGACGCAGTCAACCGGCATGGTGCACAAAACGTATGATGTTTCAATCCACGCCCCCGCGCGGGGGGCGACCGGCAGGGGCGATGCCGATAATCACAAGTAATGGTTTCAATCCACGCCCCCGCGCGGGGGGCGACCAGTAATGGTTTTCCCTGATTTTCCAATAGTCGGGTTTCAATCCACGCCCCCGCGCGGGGGGCGACCCAGCTCGGCCTCGGTGATTTCGCGGTTTTCCAGTTTCAATCCACGCCCCCGCGCGGGGGGCGACTCATCCTTCGCTATATTCCGGACGAGGTTACACATGTTTCAATCCACGCCCCCGCGCGGGGGGCGACTTCACGGCCTCCGTGCGCCGGCGCGCAGAGGCCGTTTCAATCCACGCCCCCGCGCGGGGGGCGACCTGAACGGTCTCCGGAATATCCACGACCTTTGGTTTCAATCCACGCCCCCGCGCGGGGGGCGACTGGCAAGGTTTTTCCGGCAGATCATCCGTTCTGGGTTTCAATCCACGCCCCCGCGCGGGGGGCGACCCGGGTGATCAGCACGCATTTCGGCGATTCCAACGTTTCAATCCACGCCCCCGCGCGGGGGGCGACCGGTGCGGGGCGCATCGCCCAAGTCATGCTGTCGGTTTCAATCCACGCCCCCGCGCGGGGGGCGACCTGGGCTAAGATGGCCAGCGGCTATCTTGGTTCGAGTTTCAATCCACGCCCCCGCGCGGGGGGCGACTCGATCGACTGTTCCGTGAGGATCTTCATGGTCGTGTTTCAATCCACGCCCCCGCGCGGGGGGCGACCCTCTGCGATCTTGGCTTCCTCATAACTGCCGTGTTTCAATCCACGCCCCCGCGCGGGGGGCGACCGCCTGGAAAAGGTCCAGCAGCGGCGCGGGATCGTTTCAATCCACGCCCCCGCGCGGGGGGCGACGAACTTGAGCCAACGGCCTTCTGGGTGAACCCATGTTTCAATCCACGCCCCCGCGCGGGGGGCGACAGGACGACCATTCGACGTCCATCCCCTCACATATGTTTCAATCCACGCCCCCGCGCGGGGGGCGACCCATTGATTTCCTCAATTTTGCGCGTGAATGCGTGTTTCAATCCACGCCCCCGCGCGGGGGGCGACGGCTTTCGGCCAATGCCCGTGCAATGTGCACCCGTTTCAATCCACGCCCCCGCGCGGGGGGCGACTTTTCGCTCTTAATCGTTGATTTTCGCCTATTTTTGTTTCAATCCACGCCCCCGCGCGGGGGGCGACATGTGCCGGCCGTCCTGGTGCATCACAGGGACGGGTTTCAATCCACGCCCCCGCGCGGGGGGCGACTTATGATCTTTTTCATCCGGTCGTTGCTCTCCATGTTTCAATCCACGCCCCCGCGCGGGGGGCGACTCGGTGACAATAATGTGTGCGGCCTTTTTAGCAGGTTTCAATCCACGCCCCCGCGCGGGGGGCGACTCTGCGTTGTAATAACCGCAGATGTCGGAATCGTTTCAATCCACGCCCCCGCGCGGGGGGCGACCCAGCTCGGCCTCGGTGATTTCGCGGTTTTCCAGTTTCAATCCACGCCCCCGCGCGGGGGGCGACCAATTTTGGGCCTTCGCTGAAGAAACCTCCACTCGTTTCAATCCACGCCCCCGCGCGGGGGGCGACTGGCTAAACAACTAAAAATAGGAGGGAATAGCATGTTTCAATCCACGCCCCCGCGCGGGGGGCGACCGTATCCCGTATCCTGTCAGACGCCGGCGTCAAAAGTTTCAATCCACGCCCCCGCGCGGGGGGCGACAAATTGAGTGCGCTTGGTGCGGCCTGGACATGGGCGTTTCAATCCACGCCCCCGCGCGGGGGGCGACCCGTATCCCGTATCCTGTCAGACGCCGGCGTTAAAGTTTCAATCCACGCCCCCGCGCGGGGGGCGACTGTCCACTGTCTCACAGTGCTTGCCCTGGTACGCCGTTTCAATCCACGCCCCCGCGCGGGGGGCGACCCGGAAAGGGGGTGAAGGCATGGACGCGGCAAAGAGTTTCAATCCACGCCCCCGCGCGGGGGGCGACTTCCGCTGGACCAGCTAAAAGGAGCCCTTGCCCATGTTTCAATCCACGCCCCCGCGCGGGGGGCGACTTTCGGCGCATCAAAAGTGCGGCGGGCGGTCTCAGTTTCAATCCACGCCCCCGCGCGGGGGGCGACAAATCAAACCAAACAGAAGGAGGGTCAACAGATGGTTTCAATCCACGCCCCCGCGCGGGGGGCGACCCGCAAACCCTGCCTCATACGCCTCCTGGGCCGTGTTTCAATCCACGCCCCCGCGCGGGGGGCGACCCACGACATCGCCGATATTATTGACCCCGGCGCGTTTCAATCCACGCCCCCGCGCGGGGGGCGACACAATACCTGGCGGTAATTTTTTTATCTCGTTAGTTTCAATCCACGCCCCCGCGCGGGGGGCGACCCGGGTTCAACGATATCCGCGTCATCCGAAACGAGTTTCAATCCACGCCCCCGCGCGGGGGGCGACTGGGCTTCGCCCGCGGCTTCGGCATGTTCCAGTTTGTTTCAATCCACGCCCCCGCGCGGGGGGCGACCGGGCGTTTGCCGAGGTCCATGACGACCTTCGCGTTTCAATCCACGCCCCCGCGCGGGGGGCGACCGGACGCGCACATATGGAGCTGCGTGCAGAGCCGTTTCAATCCACGCCCCCGCGCGGGGGGCGACCAACATGTGGGGGCGTTATGCCGCCGGTAACCCCTGTTTCAATCCACGCCCCCGCGCGGGGGGCGACGCCGGCGCGATGGCCTGGTACGCAACCTGGCAGGTTTCAATCCACGCCCCCGCGCGGGGGGCGACAGACCGGGCCGCGCGACATCGTGCCCAAGGAAAAGTTTCAATCCACGCCCCCGCGCGGGGGGCGACTTCCCAATTGCTATTAGATTATGCTTGATAGGGAGTTTCAATCCACGCCCCCGCGCGGGGGGCGACTTCCGGCGGCGCGATCAGCAATGCAGCCGCCATTGTTTCAATCCACGCCCCCGCGCGGGGGGCGACTCCCGCCAGCCCTCGATATGGCGTCAGCGCTCCGGTTTCAATCCACGCCCCCGCGCGGGGGGCGACTTTCCCGGCTATGGAATACGCTGGGATATCATGCAGTTTCAATCCACGCCCCCGCGCGGGGGGCGACGGGTGCGCCTCACGGTGTACGATGCCTCCAACCCGTTTCAATCCACGCCCCCGCGCGGGGGGCGACTCTCGTGGACGTGGTGGACGCGCTATTTGAAAGTTTCAATCCACGCCCCCGCGCGGGGGGCGACCCATTGCGCTGACCAATGCCACCTTGCCTTTTGCGTTTCAATCCACGCCCCCGCGCGGGGGGCGACCGGACCCTGCGGGCGCTTCGCGAGTGGATCATCGGTTTCAATCCACGCCCCCGCGCGGGGGGCGACGAGATGCGGGCCGCAATCAAAGACTATTTGACACGTTTCAATCCACGCCCCCGCGCGGGGGGCGACCCATTGCGCTGACCAATGCCACCTTGCCTTTTGCGTTTCAATCCACGCCCCCGCGCGGGGGGCGACACCTGGTTTCGTTCGGCGAGATCGCGACGCAGGGTTTCAATCCACGCCCCCGCGCGGGGGGCGACAGCGGCCGGGCTTTTTGTTTTGGCAGGGATAGAGTTTCAATCCACGCCCCCGCGCGGGGGGCGACCCAGTATGCGGACGAGGTCAGGCAATAGCAATTTGTTTCAATCCACGCCCCCGCGCGGGGGGCGACCCCCCAGGACAGGCCGACGGTACGCATTTCGGAAAGTTTCAATCCACGCCCCCGCGCGGGGGGCGACTGGATGAGTTGATCGGGCAAAAAAAGCGTGGATCGTTTCAATCCACGCCCCCGCGCGGGGGGCGACACGAGTCGATCAACCCATGCATGATCGACCCCGGTTTCAATCCACGCCCCCGCGCGGGGGGCGACCGGGATCGTGTGGGGGGAATTCCGGTGCAACGTGTTTCAATCCACGCCCCCGCGCGGGGGGCGACTCACCGGGCGCTCAAGGTGATCCGGGGGGTGGCGTTTCAATCCACGCCCCCGCGCGGGGGGCGACTCCCGCCAGCCCTCGATATGGCGTCAGCGCTCCGGTTTCAATCCACGCCCCCGCGCGGGGGGCGACTTTGGGCCATCGCCTTGCCTTTTCAATCGATTTTGTTTCAATCCACGCCCCCGCGCGGGGGGCGACCGCAATATTTAGTCAAGATGGACCGCAGCATCGTGTTTCAATCCACGCCCCCGCGCGGGGGGCGACTCATTCGTCGAGCCGGATCAGCCAGCCCGCCAGGTTTCAATCCACGCCCCCGCGCGGGGGGCGACCGGGGGCTCGCCTGGGGCCGGGCGGCAAAGCTGCTGGTTTCAATCCACGCCCCCGCGCGGGGGGCGACGAGATGCGGGCGATTCAAGCGACGAAAAAACCAAAGTTTCAATCCACGCCCCCGCGCGGGGGGCGACCGATTCCGGCCAGGCCGTTTTTGGGTTTTAGCCGGGTTTCAATCCACGCCCCCGCGCGGGGGGCGACGGGACCTTGGGCTTATGGTCATCGACGAGGAGCGGTTTCAATCCACGCCCCCGCGCGGGGGGCGACCCGGGACGATCGCGGCGCAGAGCGGATTATCGGGTTTCAATCCACGCCCCCGCGCGGGGGGCGACGTGGCGGCGGCCGAGCAAGTATTTTCCAAGGAAGTTTCAATCCACGCCCCCGCGCGGGGGGCGACCGGGCGAGGTGGCCGAATCGATCACGGTCCCATCGTTTCAATCCACGCCCCCGCGCGGGGGGCGACGTTTGTGATGACTGAGCTCTTATGCCCGGACGCCGTTTCAATCCACGCCCCCGCGCGGGGGGCGACACACCGAGGTGGTCAATGGCGGATGAAAACAGCGCGTTTCAATCCACGCCCCCGCGCGGGGGGCGACGCGTGACATTGAGCGGCACGATGACCATCGCACAGTTTCAATCCACGCCCCCGCGCGGGGGGCGACCGGCGGGCAGGGCCGCGCAACCATCCGCTCCCACTGTTTCAATCCACGCCCCCGCGCGGGGGGCGACCTCGATATTCGGCTCGAATGACGGATCAAACGCCAGTTTCAATCCACGCCCCCGCGCGGGGGGCGACGCGGCCGGAAAAACCGGAAGCGCGGACATTTACGGTTTCAATCCACGCCCCCGCGCGGGGGGCGACCACGCTGATCTTGCGCCGCCAGACATGGCGTCCGGTTTCAATCCACGCCCCCGCGCGGGGGGCGACCTTTCGCCGGCCGAGGCGGTTGCCCCAGCCGGGCGGTTTCAATCCACGCCCCCGCGCGGGGGGCGACGCCAGGAGCGATTTGAGAGGGACGGCGATGACTGTTTCAATCCACGCCCCCGCGCGGGGGGCGACCAGGGAAGAGCCGCGGGCGCCAGCGATGCGGCGGGTTTCAATCCACGCCCCCGCGCGGGGGGCGACCAGTATGCGGACGAGGTCAGGCAATAGCAATTTGTTTCAATCCACGCCCCCGCGCGGGGGGCGACCTGATCGGCATGCTGGGAGCATCGAAAGAGCAGCGGTTTCAATCCACGCCCCCGCGCGGGGGGCGACCGCTCGGAACCGCGGGCCTCGGCGCTGCGGCGATGTTTCAATCCACGCCCCCGCGCGGGGGGCGACCGAGCGCCGGGTACCAGGCCAGGACCGCGTATGAGTTTCAATCCACGCCCCCGCGCGGGGGGCGACCCAATGCGCTGATCTCCACCATAGAGTTTGCCGCGTTTCAATCCACGCCCCCGCGCGGGGGGCGACCCGGCACGGATTTTACGAGCGTAAACGTCTGGGAGTTTCAATCCACGCCCCCGCGCGGGGGGCGACCCTGGGGGTGATACCCGCATGATCGATATAATCAGTTTCAATCCACGCCCCCGCGCGGGGGGCGACTTGACATAGGCTCGCACCGCGGTGGACAGCCCGGTGTTTCAATCCACGCCCCCGCGCGGGGGGCGACCGGCGTGACATTGAGCGGCACGATGACCATCGCACAGTTTCAATCCACGCCCCCGCGCGGGGGGCGACACGCTTTTTTCATCCCGGTCAGCGCCCGGCTGCGGTTTCAATCCACGCCCCCGCGCGGGGGGCGACCCAGGCGCTTGTAATACTGCCCGGATCGCAGGGTGTTTCAATCCACGCCCCCGCGCGGGGGGCGACGACAAAACTTTTACAGAGGCGGATCTGGAGGCCGCGTTTCAATCCACGCCCCCGCGCGGGGGGCGACTGTCGAAGACGGCGAAGTGGCCATGTATACGGACGTTTCAATCCACGCCCCCGCGCGGGGGGCGACAGCCACGCCACCGACATCGTGCGGGCGGCATGATATGTTTCAATCCACGCCCCCGCGCGGGGGGCGACACGCCGGCGGCCAATGTGTCGGCCGACGACGACGTTTCAATCCACGCCCCCGCGCGGGGGGCGACCTAATCGAGCGTGACGTCCAGATCGCCTATGGCGTTTCAATCCACGCCCCCGCGCGGGGGGCGACCCGCATCGCCGCCCTGGCTTGCGAGTACTGCCGGGTTTCAATCCACGCCCCCGCGCGGGGGGCGACATTATAAAGCTGGTAAATCGGAGTTAAATTCAATTGTTTCAATCCACGCCCCCGCGCGGGGGGCGACTTCGACTGATAACAGGAGTTCCTCGGGCTGGTAGTTTCAATCCACGCCCCCGCGCGGGGGGCGACCAACCAAACCTGCCAAACTTTCAATGTCTGTCATAGTTTCAATCCACGCCCCCGCGCGGGGGGCGACATGAATTATCAAGTTCGGCACAAAGTGTTTTAGATGTTTCAATCCACGCCCCCGCGCGGGGGGCGACATCATCCGCTTTAACTAATTCAGATCCTGAAAATAGTTTCAATCCACGCCCCCGCGCGGGGGGCGACGCAGCAACCAGCCATCCAACAACCGCCACACACGTTTCAATCCACGCCCCCGCGCGGGGGGCGACAAAAATCGGCTTGCCCGATTTTGATAAAAAGTTTCAATCCACGCCCCCGCGCGGGGGGCGACAATTAGTTAAGTTGGATTATTATACAATTGGAAAAGTTTCAATCCACGCCCCCGCGCGGGGGGCGACTTTCTCAATGGTAACACCAGCCTGCTTTATAATAGTTTCAATCCACGCCCCCGCGCGGGGGGCGACCAAAGAAATACAAGCACAATTCTCAACCCGTATGTTTCAATCCACGCCCCCGCGCGGGGGGCGACCATGATCTGAAGTTCATCCCCCCAATCACATATTGTTTCAATCCACGCCCCCGCGCGGGGGGCGACATTAAAATTCGCCCCATCCCAGCCCCCCTCATCTTGTTTCAATCCACGCCCCCGCGCGGGGGGCGACCTGTGGGTATCCGCACGCGAGGGCGAAAAAGCCCTGTTTCAATCCACGCCCCCGCGCGGGGGGCGACGAAGCCCACGGAGCCGCTGCGCCCTGATTCGGCGTTTCAATCCACGCCCCCGCGCGGGGGGCGACCGCGCCGGGGAGCTGGACCGGGCGTTTGCCGACTGGTTTCAATCCACGCCCCCGCGCGGGGGGCGACTCTGTGCCCGGCACATCCTGGATGGTGGAGATCGTTTCAATCCACGCCCCCGCGCGGGGGGCGACTTCGCTCTCGTGGGAGAGCGGCTGGTGGTGGAGAGTTTCAATCCACGCCCCCGCGCGGGGGGCGACCTTTTATAATTCAAATTTCTAAACCATGTCAAGAGTTTCAATCCACGCCCCCGCGCGGGGGGCGACTCGATGCTCCCAGCATGCCGATCAGCATATTGTTGTTTCAATCCACGCCCCCGCGCGGGGGGCGACAGATGATCCAGGGGGCGGTGGACGGCGACCGGGAGTTTCAATCCACGCCCCCGCGCGGGGGGCGACGCCAGGAGCGATTTGAGAGGGACGGCGATGACTGTTTCAATCCACGCCCCCGCGCGGGGGGCGACGGATGAGCGGCGGCGGTCGATACACAAGCGCCTGGTTTCAATCCACGCCCCCGCGCGGGGGGCGACGTGGCTTTATGATATGGCATATGATATTGTCGGTGTTTCAATCCACGCCCCCGCGCGGGGGGCGACCCGGTTTTCGTGACCAACTGGCCGGCAGGGGGAGGTTTCAATCCACGCCCCCGCGCGGGGGGCGACGCGGGAGCGGTTCGGCGCGATCGCAGACGACCAGTTTCAATCCACGCCCCCGCGCGGGGGGCGACTGGAGTCTGTGTCCGTGCGCCACGACGACCGGGAGTTTCAATCCACGCCCCCGCGCGGGGGGCGACCGGGCGGGATTCGTCGAGACGGCGGCCGAGGCTGTTTCAATCCACGCCCCCGCGCGGGGGGCGACCGCGGCTCCTGGATCAGGGCGTCGCGGATCGAGTCGTTTCAATCCACGCCCCCGCGCGGGGGGCGACGGGGAGATCCGGAGGGTGGACGTGGGTCTCTACGTTTCAATCCACGCCCCCGCGCGGGGGGCGACCGGGGACGGCGCATCGCGTGCGGGCGGCCGCACAGGTTTCAATCCACGCCCCCGCGCGGGGGGCGACAGCCACGCCACCGACATCGTGCGGGCGGCATGATATGTTTCAATCCACGCCCCCGCGCGGGGGGCGACCCGAGCCCGGTACGGCCAGCAGATCACCCCCTGTGTTTCAATCCACGCCCCCGCGCGGGGGGCGACCGCCGGCGGGCGGCAAGCTCCGCGGAAAGCATCTCGTTTCAATCCACGCCCCCGCGCGGGGGGCGACGCGGCGCGGCGGACTTTACGCTGACGTTAAAAAGTTTCAATCCACGCCCCCGCGCGGGGGGCGACACATGGTACGAATACGCTTATGTTATGGATGGTGTTTCAATCCACGCCCCCGCGCGGGGGGCGACCTGGTTGTACTATGGAGGAAGGTATAAGGTATTGGTTTCAATCCACGCCCCCGCGCGGGGGGCGACCGGTCCGGAGCGGACTGGCTGCCGGCCGACGTGAAGTTTCAATCCACGCCCCCGCGCGGGGGGCGACCCGGCGGCGGATCCTGGACGAGGCCGGACGGATAGGTTTCAATCCACGCCCCCGCGCGGGGGGCGACTTTTTGGCGCATCTCGCTCCTGGCATCCCTGGCCCGTTTCAATCCACGCCCCCGCGCGGGGGGCGACCTTTTTTCCGAGGGGTCTATTTGCAAGCCCCCACTGTTTCAATCCACGCCCCCGCGCGGGGGGCGACCGCCGTTGGGGTCCCGCAGGATCAGCCCGCCCAGTTTCAATCCACGCCCCCGCGCGGGGGGCGACCTGGAGACGACCGAGGTGTTTTACGGCGCCGGCCTGTTTCAATCCACGCCCCCGCGCGGGGGGCGACGCTTTCGATTCCGTATTTTGTGCAGATAGCAGCGGGTTTCAATCCACGCCCCCGCGCGGGGGGCGACGAGCTGAAGGCCGACCTGCCGCTGAACTATGTGAGGTTTCAATCCACGCCCCCGCGCGGGGGGCGACATGGGTCGGCGACAAATCTCCCGTCAAATTATTTGTTTCAATCCACGCCCCCGCGCGGGGGGCGACTATTGGATTTTAATTTAGATATTGGATTGATCCAGTTTCAATCCACGCCCCCGCGCGGGGGGCGACTGACGCCCGGCAAAAATATCGGCAAGCCGCTCCCGTTTCAATCCACGCCCCCGCGCGGGGGGCGACTGATCAAACCTGCCATAGTTTCAACGTCTGTCATGGTTTCAATCCACGCCCCCGCGCGGGGGGCGACTCGAAACGGACGGCATTGCCGCAGACATGACCTGGTTTCAATCCACGCCCCCGCGCGGGGGGCGACCCGAATCGAAATAGACTCCACGACCGTCCAGATGGTTTCAATCCACGCCCCCGCGCGGGGGGCGACACCCATTACCGGGGGCCGCGCATCCAACACGCGGGTTTCAATCCACGCCCCCGCGCGGGGGGCGACTCTGGAACCGGTGAATTATGACAGCGCCCGGTATGTTTCAATCCACGCCCCCGCGCGGGGGGCGACTGCCGAATACAGTTATAACCGAAAATCCAAGATTGTTTCAATCCACGCCCCCGCGCGGGGGGCGACAGCCTAGCAGCGACATGGGCGGCAACATCTGGCGTTTCAATCCACGCCCCCGCGCGGGGGGCGACGCGGATGAGGAGCTGTTCTGCATCCCCAGCCAGGGTTTCAATCCACGCCCCCGCGCGGGGGGCGACTCCCTCTCTTCCGAAGTACCTTAACTAATTTATGAGTTTCAATCCACGCCCCCGCGCGGGGGGCGACCAAATTGTATAATACTACTGGCAACACTGTCACGTTTCAATCCACGCCCCCGCGCGGGGGGCGACATCAAACCTGCCATAGTTTCAACATCCGTCATAGGTTTCAATCCACGCCCCCGCGCGGGGGGCGACTTAAAGCGGATGATTGGTGTGGATGGACTCATGATGTTTCAATCCACGCCCCCGCGCGGGGGGCGACTGGGTCTGCTTCGGCTGATCCTGTTCCATTAACCGTTTCAATCCACGCCCCCGCGCGGGGGGCGACTAATATTAGTGAAATTGAGACACCAATTAATGCGTTTCAATCCACGCCCCCGCGCGGGGGGCGACGACTGAGGGGGAAGGTAATCTTGATAAAGTATCGGTTTCAATCCACGCCCCCGCGCGGGGGGCGACGGACGATATGTTTTGTGGATTCGAATCTGGAGCTGTTTCAATCCACGCCCCCGCGCGGGGGGCGACGGAGCTTGACTGACATATTGGATTGGATATTAGAGTTTCAATCCACGCCCCCGCGCGGGGGGCGACAAACTATGGATCAATCGGCAGGGGGTGACGATATTGTTTCAATCCACGCCCCCGCGCGGGGGGCGACCGATCTATTAGAAGCGATAGTCCAGAATACATATGTTTCAATCCACGCCCCCGCGCGGGGGGCGACAGAGGATCAGGGATGGTTGGATTCTATATTACCAGTTTCAATCCACGCCCCCGCGCGGGGGGCGACGGACATAATTTACCCCCTTTTAACACTTGTTCTATGTTTCAATCCACGCCCCCGCGCGGGGGGCGACTGGCAAAACATATTTTGCAGTTAAGCATCTTGCTGTTTCAATCCACGCCCCCGCGCGGGGGGCGACATAAGTTAGAAAAAATTGTTCAAGGTCCTGAAAAGTTTCAATCCACGCCCCCGCGCGGGGGGCGACCAATCCGGGTTCACGTATTGTTCAGCTCCAGATTCGTTTCAATCCACGCCCCCGCGCGGGGGGCGACAGCTTTGCACTTTTTCATCTCTTGATGATTTATCGTTTCAATCCACGCCCCCGCGCGGGGGGCGACCTGGTAACGATACTTTATCCCCCAACTTCCCATCGTTTCAATCCACGCCCCCGCGCGGGGGGCGACGACCCAACCATTGCCAGCAAAACCGATCCTATTAGTTTCAATCCACGCCCCCGCGCGGGGGGCGACTATGTCAGTCAAGCTCCCTTGTTCTGGTAATATAGTTTCAATCCACGCCCCCGCGCGGGGGGCGACTGAGTACGCGTACATTTTAGACGGGGAAAATGGGTTTCAATCCACGCCCCCGCGCGGGGGGCGACTGACCAAAAAGCACATGGCCGACCACACCGGCATGGTTTCAATCCACGCCCCCGCGCGGGGGGCGACATACTTTGCAAAAGGTCGTTTCATGGATTTCGATGTTTCAATCCACGCCCCCGCGCGGGGGGCGACTGTTACGCAACAACTATTAAAAATCCTTACCAATAATAGCCAGGTCCCGCGAACCGGCAATTTCGGCTTTCAGATATTTCCGGCTTATAATCAGG
>Ga0209270_1003645_pt1 | contig 12958 bp, 15 predicted proteins | sample MTBAKSrepl1MetaG_FD_187456 | JGI IMG/M metagenome (GOLD analysis project Ga0209270, IMG submission 187456) | Enrichment culture microbial communities from Arthur Kill intertidal strait, New Jersey, USA, that are MTBE-degrading - MTBE-AKS1... | ecosystem: Environmental > Aquatic > Marine >...
CAGTATTATCTAATTCATTAATAATTTGATCGTCCATAATCATGCCTAAAATTGACGGACACAGAAAGGACCGTCCATGCAAGTACTGAACGGACCTCATGACTTCATATATTATAGCATATTAGATGAAAACAATAATGATTTATTGTGATATGGCAGGATGATGCTTACTCTGAATTTGGCTTTGACAGATATTTCTTTTCGTCTATAATTTGTCTATAATTTATTTGCTGTTTAAAGATAAAAGTTGCTTTATATGGTAGATTTTTGGCGGAATGTAATTTAAGACTACCCTTTTGGTTTTATTGAGTAGTTGCCAGATTTACATATTTTAAATTTTCATTTTGAATTTTGCATTTAAACCGGGCCCATAGCTCAGTTGGTCAGAGCAGCGGACTCATAATCCGCGTGTCGTAGGTTCGAGTCCTACTGGGCCCACTTGTTTGCAGTTTCTACTATTTTAGGTGCATTTAGGAGTATGTTGAAGGGTTTTTTCAGCTGGTAAGAGGCTATTTTCCGGTCCTTGAGGATCATGTTCGAAGATATCATAGTGAGCAGTTTCCTCTTTGTCTCATAATCTCCGGTTAAGAATAGATCATTGCAGGCATTGGCTACCTTTACCACCTTTTCTATTTGTTCGAAGGTTTCTCCATGGGCTCGATTGTTTTGAGCAATTTTTAACTCCAAAGAACGCTTGTGGTCCTCCAATTCTTGCTTTTTAGAGTTGTAAAGATCCTCAGGAACCTTTCCCTCAAGATAAACATCCAAGAGTTTGTTGATCTTGGCTTCAGTTTGCTTAAGCTGTTTTTGAAGAGAATCTACTACTTCAGTGTGGTAACGACACTCCTCATTCTTTGTTTCCTTGGCAACTTTGAGCATTACATCAATTAATTCAGGATCCAATTTTAAATCATCTAGGATGTCACTTATTTGTTCAGTAAGGGCTTCTTCCCGAACATATTTCTGGCTGCAATTTCCTTTTGACTTGGTGCAACGGTAGTAAGTGTGACCTCGCTGGATCTCGGCTGTGATCTTACAACCGCATTCTCCACAAGTGAAGAATCCACGTAGAGGGAATTTATACTTGGTGCCTTTTTCTTTTGGATTGTTACAGAGCAGACTTTGTACTTTGTTGAACAACTGTGTTTCAATTATGGGCTCATGTTTTCCTGGATATATTTGGCCTTTATAAGGCGTGACACCCGTGTAGAAGGGATTTTTTAAAATAAAGTGGATTTCACTTGGGTAGACTCTTTTGCCATACTTTGTTCTTAATCCTTCGTCATACATCTGTTTGGCAATATCTCTTACACTGGATAAACCATCTGCATATAGTTCAAATATCTTTCTTATATAGAAATGTTTGTCAGGATCGGGAATAATCTTGCTGTTAGAGTTTAGATAACCAATAGGTGCCCAGTGAGGATAACCACCCTGGGCAACCTTTTCTTGCATCCCTTTTTTAACCTCATCTGAAAGATTGTTAATGTAGTTTCTGGCAAGAGCTACATGGATATCAAAGATTAGTTTTTCACTAGACTTCGAGTCTTTTGTAATAACAAGGTTTTGTTTAACTAGATGTAGTTCTTTGTTATGGTCATTAACTAGTTTGTCGAGCTCAACATAATCTGGGAAATTTCGAGTAAGCCTATCAACTTTCTCACAAAGTATTCCTTTTATTTCTGAGTTCTTCTTAAGCTCTGAGATCATCAAGGTAAAGGATGTTCTGCCAGAGGTTTTTGCAGTCTCAGCGTCGGTAAATTCCTGGGCAATTATAAGATCATTCTTGTTGACATATTCTTTGATTGCCTTTAGCTGAGCCGGAATTGAGTATCCTTCTCTTTCCTGTTCCTTGCTAGATACACGAGCATAAAGGTAGTACTTATCCATAACTGCTCCTTTCATGGCCTCTTTCTTATTCTACAAAATACACACATTAAAGTCTGGCAAATTATGAAGTAGTTTTGATTATTTATCCAGCAGCCCAAGCTGTCCCTCAATAGGCTCTAAGGCAATAGCAATCAATCTAGAGTCCTTAAGCTGGGATCTCTTTAACTTAGCTTTAAGAAGGTTCTTGTAAGAATTAACAAAGGGACATTCTGGACAGGTCCTTACCCTCTCAGCAATCTTTTCTTTATTATTCATCTGGATCAGCTCCTTTAAGTCGGTCTGCTAACAAACCAGCTGCAACTGGTAACTGCCCAAACTGAGGGCAAGGAAGGAATTGGCAAGATGGATACCCAAATCGGCAACGATTTGCATACTTACAACTCTTGCTTTTACTGGGAGGGTCCGTCTTGCCAAGGGAGGAATTGCCATTACAATTCTTAACCAGTTGCAGCTTGGGTTTCAAACATCTTTGCTTTGTTTGTTCGGTTGGCAAGCAAACCTGGCAATGATTGCTGGGATGGAGTATAAGGATAATTTGTTCTCTAGGTGGCGCTACAGCAAGATTGAGTTTTTCTAACAGGTTTTTATGGTTAATTAATAGTTCAATAGGGAAGAGGGAATAAAATCGATTCTGAGGACTGTTTGTGGCCGTAGCGCAGGAACGAGAGAATGAATGCTGCTTAAGGGGGGTGTTTAATTGATGTTGTTTAGGGCGGATTTATATAACGATTTAATATGATGGGAGAAATGTGACGGGGGTGTGGTAGTGTGGGTGGTGGATATGGTGATAGACTTACCTCTCAAAAAATTTATTAAAAATATTTTATGAAATATAAAAGCCCTATTTACCAATATTTACCAAGCAGGAATTAGGGAGCTTTTGTCAAATGCAACACATATAAAGATGAAAGGAAAACGATGATATAAACGCATGTTATCAAAGGTAGGCTGGTTGGGGTTCGCAGTTCAATAGACACGACTAGAGGCCAAAAGAGAGGGTCTTATACGGCAATCACAACGACCTTTGGATTGTTATGCGGATCAATATAAACAATGTTAAGTCTAGTGAGAGCATAATGGCAAATTGTAAAGCTTGTGGCGCGGAGATCGAGGATAATGCATCTTTAATATGCAAAGCTTGTGTTAAAAAAAATACGCGTTCTTTATTCCGGCTCCTTGGGTTGATTCTACTTATTATCGCAGTCGGGATAGGCTATTTAGTAAACAGTGCCAATTGGACTGGGGAAGGGGCTGCAGTAGCTGCGGGGAGTCTCGATGTCGTGGCGCTGGTGGTCGGCATAGGCGGTATCGTTTTTCTGGTAATCGCGCTTAAGGCCCGCTAAAAGAGCGCGCTTCGTAATTCGGGGATAATAAACCGATCGCCAGCATTAAGGATCACTTGACCTATTCCTTGCGTACTGGCTACCTGAAATGTTTAAATGGCATAACAAATAAATACAGCGGATTCTTACCCGCGGCCAAAAGCAGGCCAAAGGTAAACACCGTTGATTTCAAACGTTAGGCGGAAAGGTTAATAATGGCTTTTTCAAAAGAAATAAGACGCAATCGTCTTTCGAAGCGCATCGACAAGATGGAAAAAGGTGGAAACGTCGAAGGTTTATTGGCCATCGCTAAGAAATGGTCAGTTAGAATAAGGAAGTCTAGCGAACCTGGCGTTCATTTTGAAGATCCCGACTGGATGATACGCGGTTGGGCAGTAATAGCGCTTGGCAAAATCGCAAACCCGAACCATCCCAAATGCAATCCAAAGGCTCTAGAGACGCTAACATTTTTTCTAGGTGATCCAGAAGAAACCATACGAAACAGAGCCCGCCAAGGGTTGATTTCTGCGCTAGGTGAAACGACTGACGATTGGGACAATGATAGCCTTCGGCTAACAGTGCAACGCATCATGGAAGAACCGCTCTAAAGCGGATTAATGGGGGGGGGTGATGGAAGCACTTAAGGGGTCTTGCAAATGGGCATAAATAAAATGCAGACGCCTAACAAGCAAATGCAGCAGATGGTAAAAGCGGCCAAAAGCAGGCCACAGGCAAACACCGCTGATTTCAAACGTTAGATGGATTGCGGATCTTAAGAAAGGAGGAGCACACGAATGGAGGATCAAGATGCTGGAGAGGGGTTCCCAGTCTCTAAAGAAGGGACACACTTAGGAGCGCAGGATGAGGAACTTACTCTGGACGGTCTACAACGAGTAGTCAATAAACAAACGTCGGGACATAGTGAAGTGAAGTCTGACACATTGAAATTGTGGCAATGGATTGTTCTGATTCTCTTCTCCCCGCTAGCTGGATTTATTGGTTGGATAACATGGCGGAAATCACAGCCTAAAAAAGCTCACATGGCAGTTATTGTAGCAGTTGTGATGCTAAGCATCGGTTTACTTTTTATTGCTCCGTTGCTTGTCAAAATATATATTGTTCAGCCTTACCTAAATCCAGCAAACTCAATGGCTCCGACAATTATGCCAGGTGACCGTGTTCTCGTAAACAAGTTTGTCTACTGGTTTAGCAACCCAAAGCCAGGTGACATCATAGTCTTTAAGGCCCCAGGTAACACTGAAAACTTGCTCTTAATGAAGCGGATTGTAGCGATTAATGGGCAGACCATTGAAATACGTGATAGTAGTCTTTTTATAAATGGTAAGAAAACAAGTGAGTCTTATCTTTCACCAAGCTCTAAAAAATATTCGTTTGAATCTATGATTGTTCCAAAGGATACTGTCTTTGTGTTAGGCGATAACCGACCAAACTCGGTAGATAGTCGTATCTTTGGTCCGATTCCAAAGTCAACTATACTTGGCAAAGTTTTCATGATTTACTGGCCGCTAACGCTCCGGCCAGGCCAGAGTAGCATTCTTTGAGAAAATGCCTTGCACTGGGCGAATAAACAGAGGAGTTTTTGATTAATGAAGTGTGCAGATAGAGAGGGGGGCAATCTGTGGTAGCAACTGCTGAGCGAAAAGTAACTGATAAAAGAAAGATAAGCAATGGAAAACCAAAGCAGTCAAGATAGAGTAACAGCTGATTGGCACCGGGATCCCACAGGACGTCATCAGTATCGATACTGGGATGGCACATCATGGACAGATCATGTGTCAGATAAAGGCCAGCAGTCCACAGACAAGCTAGATAGTGCATATGATGCGGATTCAGGCCGCGCTCTTAATAACAAGAAAGTCCGGATAATCAGCAAGGCTATACTGGCGCAAGACAGTGTTGATGTTGTCGGACTCTCAGCGAACGGGTACACAACCAAAGCTACTCTAAAGAGAGGGGATAGACTCCTGCTTGTTGCTTGCACAGTGGAGCAAAAAAGAGCGCCGTGGGCTGAGGTCCAATCTAACTCGGGGGAGATAGGCTATATTCCGAGGACAACAAGGGTTTTTTGCGAGAATCGGATTGTTAGCAAGTGGGTGAATATATTCTTTCTATGGTACTGTTTGAGTATCTTCATAGCCTTTACGAACGGCGTTGTTTTTGGTTATTTATTTGCTATTGTGGTGGCATTCGCAATGGTTTTCGTGGGTCTTTTGATAGGCAGTATCCACTGGCAAATTAAGAGTCGAAACAGCAAAAAACCATGGTAATGGCAAAAGCAATATGACGGGAGAAGTACGAATGTGACCGTCAGTACGAATATGCCTTCTGAAAAAACAGGAGGTGGGGGTTACCTTGTTAGGCTAATCGCGAACAGAAGAATCATTCTCATCTAACAATTTAATTTAGCAGACGGCATAAAGAATCACCACTGATTTCAAACATTAAGTGCAACTGGGAAAGAGGGAATGACATGTACTCATCAATAGATGCCGTAGTCGACCTCGCAAAAGCTGTGGTCAATATTGCCGGACTCATATTCTTCATCATTGGTATAACGAAGGCCGTGCAGCGCCTCAAGCTTAGCAGGCTCAACGCTCATGAATTCCCAGAAGTCGACCCATTGAAGTTCGCTCAGTGGCAACGAGCACAGCTGAAGGCCACTGACATCTTTTTGCTGGCAGCGTGGGGAGCGTTCCTAATCAGGATAGCTCTCACAATTGTGACCTATGGCGGGGAGTTCTCTCTGGGAGGAGCGCTTATTTTCATTACATTGGATGTTCTACTCATTGTTGGGTGGGTTGTCGGACTTATTGCTGCATATGTGCTCGGTAGGAAGGCTGCCTGGCTCCAAGTAGAAGCGGACATCGATTGGCCCAAGCGACCAGCACAAGGACGGGGGCCCTCTGCCTGCCCTGAGTGTGGCATGCGGTACGATCCGTCTGATTACCGAGACGATGCGCCTGAATGGCGGTGCTCGGCTTGTGGTTCTCAGCTAGATAGGGACTCAATGGGATGAGATTACTGCGCTCGGTGTCTTGCCTAATAGGTAGAATTGTGTAGACTCCGTGCTATACGCAGAGCAATGTATTTGTAGTCCCATTAGACTGAACAGAAGGATATGGATACGGCAAACTGAAGAAATCTCCAGGAGTGAAACATGAAGATGAGAACTGCAATTTGCATGGCGATCATAGGTCTTGCTCTTATCTTACCAGCATCTGCCAAAGCTGCTACTCTCATTACTGATAGCGATGGTCATGTCTGGTGTAGTAGTCCACCTGACTATATCTGGTACCTATACGACCCAGCTACAAAAAAAACACTGCATGACAAAGGCTATGAAAAGCCTGACATCAAAAGCCGGCTGGTCTTTGAACACCTTGCCGATGGGCGACTTAGATTCTACGCTTGGATAGGTGGTGGCTGCAGTAAACTCGTAGGTGGCGGACACTTGAGGCTCCTTAGTGGAAATAGCTACACAGTCTCTCCAGAGCAAATAGAAGTACGGAACATTTCGACGGATCAGCTATTGGGATATGCCCTGCCGTTGAAGTCGTCGGAGAAAGACAAGAGCCCTTATTTTGAGATGCCAGATGCGTTTGTTGACAACAACCGCGACGGGTTAGTGACAATTGCTGAACTGCATGCCTCGCTTGTCAGGCTGGAGCAGGAGGCTGCTGCTGCGAAGCTAACGCCATCTACCACTGCACGGTTATCTGCAAACGATAAGTCTACTAAAGCACTGATAAATCAGGGATTGATCGCCCAGGCATACAAGCAAGTCGTGGAAATGCGCACTATGCTTGCTAGCGATGTTGAGGTTGCCAAGAAGAAAGCAATAGACCGGGAACAAGCAGAGAACAAGCGAGATTTCCTGCTCGTTATTGGTATCGGAGCAGCTGCATTAGTTTTGCTTTGTGCTGGTGCATTCATGCTTGTTGCAGCTTCTATAGCGCTGATTAGATGGAATCGAAATCGTAAGACAAAGCGTACGGCAATTGACATACAAAAGTCGAGACAAACTTAGGCGAAATTGAGATTGTCAAGTTTCTGTTTAATAAGAGAACTGCGAATATGAAGGAGAAATCTTAGCTGATGGCTTCAATTTGTGCAGTGGTAGTCAAGCACGAGGAAACAACAGCATTGATGATAGGGAATGCAAGAAGCCATGGATATTATTTTGGCAGGCATTCTACTTAAAATATTTCAACTAAAAGTGCTTCACGCGCAGGCTATCTGCCAGGCATTAGATTAAATGAAAGGGGTAATATTATGGTTATTCAATGGACAAACGGACGAAAAACAGGATATTTAATAAGACTTAAGCAGACTACAATACTGTTAGTATGCTGCGTAGTATTAATAGTCACCACTGGTTGTGTAGGACAAAAAGCTGAAATTGATAAATCAAGCAAGAAAGTACAAAAAGATGTAAGGAAACAGAGAGACAACAGTGAAGGAGAAGATGTTGATCAAAGTGTAGGAGCTGACATCGAGACTGACGAGAGCGTGACAGCTGGAACGGAACTCGCTGGTCTTCAGTTGTATCCGGATTCAGCTGAAGCGACCTACAAGAAGTTCGACTTCAAGGAAGGAGACGCTCAGATTCACATCCAGATAGACGTTGTGGCAAACGGGGCCGAGCAAGAAGTGATCGCTTGGTACCAGAACAATCTCGCGACAGAGCTAGCGCGGCGGGGGTGGGCGGTCGACACCATCGAAATGAACGCAGAACCTGAAGACAATAGTGTTCGGGAGACGTCGATCATGTGCAACAAGGGCTCGGACGGTGTGGGAGATACATTCGTGAATATCTTCTTTGAGAAGTCGACAGGCACGAAGACGCCTGTGAGAATCGTGTATCAGGGGCCGATGCCTGCCAACTAGGCAGCCACTTTCGCGCCGATTCGATCATCACGAAATGTGTCGCCTAAGCATGGTATCTACTAAGCAAGCCCGATGCAGATTTATGTGATGCCAACAACGTTAGGCAAAGGGAAAATTAGTAGAAAGGTAGAGCTAGAATGAAAATTCAAGGTATCATTCTCATCATGCTCGCTGTGCTAGTTACACTTTTGGCCATCGCAGCAGCCGTCCTATGGCGCAAATGGCCCAAGGTGAGTATCGCGATGACCATATTGTGCAGCGTGTTCGGCATCTTGTGCATTATGTTTGCTGTCAGTGTGGGATTATTAGCGTGGGACAATTACAACGCCTCCACGACCTTTGCATTGGGTGAGAAAGCTTTTGCAAAGAAATCTTGGGCAAAAGCTATCAACAACTTTGAGAGCGTCTCAGTGAAATACCCATATAGTGAATGGACCAATAAAGCAGACATGCGTGCGAATGACGCGCGCATAGAGTGGGCGAAATCGCTCCCAGTTGAAGAACTGGCTCGCATTAATGAACTTCTCGACTATGTGATGAAGAACGGGACGACCAAACAGAAAGGCGAAGCCGCGGACATTGCCAACACACAGGCGACAAGGCTCATGGATGCGGGGAACAAGAATCGTGAAACCTTCAACATACTGGGAGCTGAGATGGATGGTTTGTTTAATGAACTTAACGCTCTTTCAGGCAAACCCGGTGACTTGACACGGGGGTATGCTATCTGTCAGGAGATAGAAGGCAAAATTAACCAACAGAATAAGGAGTTGCAGAACGCAAAAAGCCAGTATGGGGAGGGCATAAAACTCAATATCTCGAGAGATTTCAGAGAGTACTTCAAGTTAATGGTCAACTACGTGGACAGGAACCTCATGGCAAATGGGGCCTTGCTGACGATGACTGAAGACATAGCTGAGATGATTTCGGCTGCTATTAATCGAGATTCTTCCTACGTCAGAGCGGCTGGAAAACAGGCCGACGAGGCGGAAAAGCAGTACGATGAAAGGATGGCGGAAGCAGATGAGATCAAAAAAGAGGCCGATAGGCTCTACGACGAGAAGGTCCTGGATACCCCCTAGGACTCGATTGACAAATTGGATATATTTGCGGATAGAGGGAGGATAATCATGAGAAGAATTTTTTTAGGGCTGGTGATCTTGGTTATGGTATTGGTCGCATCCGCGTCTCAATTTGCTTGTACTACCGGGAAGATTACACAAAACAAAAAGCCGAAGCAAAACAAAGAAGCACGCAAGCTTCTCGCAGCAGCAGACAAAAACTACGAAATCTACGACAAGCTACAAGGCGAGGTCGAGAGTTTGTTTTTAGAAGCCTATAATTTCAAGAAACGCCCGAAAGCTGGCAACAGTCGATAACTATCATTCAGGAGATAGAAGGCAAGGTAAACCAACAGAAAACCGAGCTGTTGAGTGCAATAGGACAATATCAGAAAGGCATGAAACTCAACATCTCAAGCGAATTCAAAGAGTACTTCCAGCTAATGATCGACTACAGCGAGAAGGAGCTCGAGGCAAATAACACTTTCATAAAGATGAACCAGATGATGACAGAGAGGTTACAGGCTGATATCGCTGGAACGACTACCGAAGAGAGTGTTATGAGGCTGCGGATCGACGGCGAAAAGGTGGGCGATCAATGGCAAAAGTTGGGGGAGGAAGCAGACGAGATTAAAAAGAAGGCCGATGATTTATACATAAAACTGCCCGATTGAAGCTAAATAAGAATAAAGCACCCAATAAATCATTTCTCTCAAGCTGAGTTCTCCTTCAGTGACATTAAAGTCTGAATAAGCTTATCTGTTCTTTTCTTTATGCTTTGGTCATATGCCCCTGGTCCCCCAAATGTCATTAATAAATGCTCATCAAGGTTTTTTTGTAGTAATGACTTTTGCCCAGACAAGATTATTAGACTCCAGTCGTCCAATTGATTTGATTTCTTGTCCACTAAATTGAAAGCATGATTGTATCCACGCAAAGGCTAATGAAAAGACCTCACTTTTGGCGGGGCCTTTAGCTTTACGAGGTTGTCAAGATACAGTCCGTTCGATTCTAGCTCCACAAAACCCCTAGTTTCAACGCAAATAAGAGACCAAAAACAAGAATAGGTATGTAACCATTAAAGAGCCAAGAAAGTCGCTTAGAATTTCTGTGGCTTGCCATAGAGCCTACAAGAAGTTAACAAAAGTCAGTGGAATTGAAGACGGGTGGCATAGTTGGATGATATCTATTTTCATTTGTTGCCTTTCATTCTGGTTTATTGTCCCGACACTCTCATTCCTCTTTTTGACAAAAACCACTAACGGGGACAGGTGTTTGTTATTTCGTCTCAAAATCCTCCCTGATCCTCTCCTTCAACTCCTCTTCATCTTTCACCTTATCATTTCTGCAATCCTTGTGTCTGGTTTGCATAAGGTGTAGTATATAACTGTCAGAGTTGAAAGGCTGTGACATAAGCTGCTCGAATCACCTGGGCGAGGTGTGGAGTGGCTTTCTGTTTTTTCAATCTCCAAATGCTTACTCATTTTGTCTTTCAGTTTTCTCCCTGGCGACCTTCCTTTTTCTTTTTTTGTCCCACTCTTTGAGATCCCATTCTGATATCTCATATCTATCCCTGTCTTTGAAGAAACATATATTGTTGTCTATCAAATACTTATGTATATGTACGAGCTCAATCTTGAAAATATTGGCAAGTTCTTCGGTTGTATAAAGCCTTCGTGTAACGATATTGATTCACTTCCTCTCATGTGCATCGATGAAGGCCTTTATGTCTGATTCTTTGAATCTGATATTCCGCCCAAACTTATAGATCCTTAATTCCCCACGCTCTATCAAATGATAGAGCGTTGCTCGATTAATCTTGAGAATTTTCGTTACTTCTGCTGCAGCAAGTATCTCTGCCAATTATTTGTTGCTTAACTTCTCTTCTTGTCTCACAAGATATCACAACCCTCTCGGATTGCAGTGCTTAATTCAAACTGTTTCTTAGCTTATCTTAACCACATTGACAGCTTTTGGGCCTTTGTCTCCTTGCCCTATTTCAAAGCTTACCTTATCGCCCTCGTTTAAACTCTTATAACCTTCACCTTGAATCTCTTGATGGTGAACAAAGACGTCTTCTCCCTCCTCTTGTTGAATAAAGCCATAACCCTTGCTTGCATTAAACCACTTTACAGTTCCTTCTGGCATTTTTTAAACCTCCTAGTTTGAGTTTTGCCTTAGTTTTCTCCCTCACCCAGGTTTTCCCCTCTTTTACCCTATTTACCAGGATTTACCAAGAAGGAATTGAGATGCTTTTGTCAAATGAAGAAAAAATAAAGTAATGTACTACAAGCTAAGTTTATACAGTCTGTATAAACCGGTAGGTTTAAGATTAGCTAAGGTATGAAACTGCTGGCAGGAGAGGCATTCGTCGTATAGCAGGAAAGAAAGCTTGATTTTTTATACAGAAGGAAGCGGTCTGTGTTTGCTTTATTATGCAGACTGTATAATCATTGTTATCACATTCGCGGACAATACTATAAACACTATAAGTGAGGACCATTGACATGCGAGACTTTGTGGAAGGAATAATCGAATTCAGCAAGGCTACAACCAAAGATGCTTTCATCGCAGAAGAAAAAGAAGTATGCAGAGCCATTCAAGCTGTGCTAGCAAACGTATATCTAAATGATGGAGATGAAGTCGATTTGGTAAAAAAAACTATTGAGACCTTTAACTCTAGTAGCAGTTACCATTTCAATTTGGAATCTGCGTTTATACACGGCAACAGATCTCAAATTGCCTTTGACTACTATGGCAAGGATGCTCATAAAGAAATTGGGGACCTCTTAGTCGTTTCCACAATGACAAGAAGAGGAATTCCCTTGCTGCAGAAACTTACAATAATTCAAGCAAAACGCGAAACGAAGAAAGCTTGCACATGGGCAATTGATAAAGAGCAATTGTTCTTCCTCGCTAATTGGCCAAAGTTTAGTGGTACGAAAGGTATCTTTCCAAAAAGACCTCTCGCGATCCCAGACCATTCAGGTTGTTTAGGTTCATATTATCTATATCGTGAGCCTGGTGATTTTGTTTTTATTTCTGCTAGAGAACTTGAACTATTACTGGGAACAAAGAAACGAATTGATTTTGATGATTTATTAAAGAGTCAAACAGAAATAACGAGTCACAGGAGAGCAAGTCATTCATCTCTTCCTGTTCCGTCACCATTTGATCCGGAAGAGTTGTACTACATTATGGAAAAATACCTGCATCGTTATTACAAAATGGGTTACCCCTTCCCTATATTCCCACATATTCTTGATAGTGGATCACAAATACTCCAGAACATATGTTTCTGCAAGAATGTAAACGACTCAATTCATAATTTTGCCCGCTTAAACATTGGTGAGCCCATTTATTCTGTTGAGTCGGTCATACCGGTGAATAGTTTTGCATATAGCATGTTGAATACAGTAGTAAGATATGTCATGATGAGAGATCAAGGTGCTCTTGGACGTCTTCGTGAATTTAACGCTGAAGGGCCGTTTTTAGAAGAGATGGATATGGAAGGTGTTCGTGTTGGAATTATACATTCTATCACGGAGGTGTCACCTGGGTAGTTGATTGACTGAGTGAAATATAATAGTGATAACATCTGGCTCGATTGAGACCGCGAGGAGGCCTCGCGTCTCATCAGCCAGTGCGTTGGGCGTATACAGGTATCAGGAAGGAATACTCATGTTAGCAGAAAACAATAAAGATATCGTTCGTCGTTTTTATGAAGAAGTTGTGAATACGGGAAATACAGATAGAATACATGAATTTATTTCAGAA
>Ga0209270_1003661_pt1 | contig 12903 bp, 10 predicted proteins | sample MTBAKSrepl1MetaG_FD_187456 | JGI IMG/M metagenome (GOLD analysis project Ga0209270, IMG submission 187456) | Enrichment culture microbial communities from Arthur Kill intertidal strait, New Jersey, USA, that are MTBE-degrading - MTBE-AKS1... | ecosystem: Environmental > Aquatic > Marine >...
AGCTGGACCCCAACGAAACCTTCACCACCCGCGCCCAATTCTACGCCGACCCGGCCCGCCTGGCCCGGGAATTCATGCGCTGGGAGCAGGCCGTGCTCAAGGGCAACACCATTTTCGGCTGGCTGCGGCACACGCTCTGCCCACGACGGGACGGGTGAGTCAGGAGGTTGTCGTAGAAATGTAGGGGCGACCGCTGCATTCTGGTTACTGATTCCGCATTTTGCCCGTCAAAGAATACACCCCGAAAATCACCCCACCCAAAAGCGCGATCCCCCCGCTGACGGCAAACAGGTTGGGGGCGCCGATGGCCTGGTACAAGGCGCCGCTGAGGAAAAAGCCGGCCATCAGCCCCAGGCCGTACGTGACGGCGTTGTTGACCACCTGGCCCAGGGTTTTGGACTGGGGCGGCGCCAGACGATCCATATAGAGAATACTGGCCATGTGGAAGGTGCCGTAGGTCATGGCATGGGTCACTTGCAGCAAGAGCAGGGCCCCCACCGAAGTGGCGGCCCACAACCCGCCCCAGCGCAAGGCCGCGACCGCGAAGGAAAAAATCAGCACGCTTTCGTAACGGAAACGCTTGAAGATGCGTTCGGAGAAGAACATGGCCAGGATCTCGGCGGCCACGGCCAAAGCCCAGCTCAAGCCGATGAAGGTGGTGCCGTAGCCCAGGTTGGCCAGATGGATGGAAAAGAAGGTGTAGTAAGCGCCGTGGCTCACCAGCATCATAAAGCTGCAGAGCTGAAAAACCGCTACGCGCGGCGTGAGCAACTGTCGCCAGTCGCCTTTTTTGGTCTGCCCGGCAGGGGCCGCCGTCCTGGGAAACCCCAGGGCGGTCAGGGCCTGGACCCAGGCGCCGGCGAAGATCAGGCTGACGATGATCTTGACGCCATAGGCATCGATACCGCGACCGAGGACCAACACCACCAGGATAAATGCCACCGATCCCCAGGCGCGCATGCGGCCGTAGCGCTTTTTGTCCCGGCCCAGGGCCTCCATGGCGAAGGCTTCCAAAAAGGCGATCAGGGGCGCAAAGAAGATGCCGTGAATCACGGCGATGGCCAGCATCCAGTAAAAATCGGTGGTGAACATGAAGAGGCCCCACAGGGCCGCGCTGATGAAATTGCAGGCGATGTAGATTGCGCGCCGGGCGTGGAAACGGTCGGCCAGCACGCCCCAGACGATGGAGAGCAGAATCAGGGTCACCGAACGGGTGGCCGAAAGCGCCCCGATCTGCCAGCCGCTGAAGCCCAATTGATAGCAATAGAGATTGAAAAAGGGCAGGTACATGCCCATGACGCCGAAGTATAAGAAGTACTGGACGGCCAGGATGCCACGTCCGGAAAGGATCGCTCTCATGCGGCCATCTCAACCTTCCCTGTGTTGAAACCCCTTCTGGACTTGGTCAATCGATGGAGACCGATATTTTTTTGGGTTTATCTTCTTCGGGTCTGGGAACCAGCACGCTCAGCACGCCGTTCTTGAAGGTGGCCTTGATGCTCTCGGGGGGGACGGTTTCGCGCAGGGTGAACGAGCGCAGGAAGGTGCCGCAACTGCGCTCGCGGCGATAGTAGCGATCCTCGTTCACCGGGACATCGACCTGACGCATGCCCTGGATCACGAGCAGGTTGTTTTTGACTTCCACCGAAACATCTTCTTTTTTTACGCCGGGCAGATCGACCTGGACCACGACACCCTCCTCGGTTTCGTAGATATCCACCGCCGGCCGCCACGCGCACGCGGAGAGCCCTTCTTCCTCATCGGTGGCCCGCGGGAAGGCGTCTTCGAAAAGACGATTGATCCGATCCTGCAAGGTGGAAATATTTTTGAAAGGATCCCAGCGCATCACCGACATGGTCACACCTCCCGATGGTTTTTGAATGAGTCAAACTGGCCCGAAACTAAGCACCTGAGTATCCATGTCAATATAACGGGGAGCCCCGCAGCGCAAGGCGGTTCTGGCTGCAAAACAGGCATGTTGCTTTACAAAGCCCGGATGCGATGCTATTTTACGCACAATTTCGAGCCCGGGCATCTTGCTTCGTATGATCTTTCAAGATGCCTTCCCCGGCATCGGGGCCCCACTCTAAAACCCGCAGGAGTCGCCCATGGACTACATCAAAATCCGGTTCGGTGACGAGTTTGACCGTATCGGCTCCAGCCTGGAACGCACCCTACAGGATATCTTCCGGCCCCGGCCGGTCAATCCCATGTTCGCGTGCAAGGATTGCGGCTGGGTTCCCCAGATGGATATCTTCGAGACGGAAAAGGAGGTGTTCATCTGGGCGGAACTGGCCGGCGTGGCCAAGGAAGATCTGGAGGTCGAGGTCAACAACAAGGCCGTGCGCATCCACGGCGTACGCCGGGAGTTGCCCAAGCCGACCGAAGGCGCGTATCGCCTGGCCGAGATCCGCTACGGCCGCTTCGAACGGGTGCTCTACCTGCCTTCGCAGGTGGACACGGAGGTGGTCTCCTCCGCCTACGCCAACGGGTTTCTGACCATCCGCATGGTCAAACTCGACGTTCACCAAACCCACAAAGTCCATATCAGCGATGGATAGCCTCCGGTCATGACGCCCGCACCGCCGGGCCGGCCATGCGCCCGAGGAGAAATGGAAGCCGCTATGGAAGCACGTAAGCGTTCAACCACCAAGAAGGAGGGTGTAATGCCCGAGAACAAACCATCGGTGGAGTATAATTCGGAAAACCTACCCACCGTTCTGCCCATCCTGCCGCTTTACGATGCCGCGCTCTACCCCAAAATGGTGCTGCCCCTGGTGGTCATGCAGGGCGACTCGATCAAACTGGTGGATGAGGCCATGGCGCGCAATCGCATCATCGGCCTGGTGGTCTCCAAAAAGCAGGAGGGTTCGGCCAAGCCCGATCCGGTTAAGGATCTGGCGCAAATCGGTTGCGCCGCCCTGATTCTCAAAATGGCCAAGACCGACGACAACCGGGCCCAGATGCTGGTGCAGGGCCTGGGCCGCTTTCGCATCGAAGCCTTCGTGGAGGGCAAACCCTACCTGCAGGCCGAAGTGGCGCATTTCGAGGATATCGAGCACGAAAACGACGAAACCTCGGCCCTCATGGCCAACGTGGTCAAGCAGTTCACGCGCATCGTGGAGCTGTCGCCGGGCCTGCCGCCCGAGATCGGGCAGATGGCCAACTCCATCAAGGAGCCGGGCACTCTGGCCGACATGATCGCTTCCACCATCAATTCGACCATCGAAGAGAAGCAACAGGTGCTCGAACTCCAGGATGCCACCAAACGCCTGAAGCTGGTCACCAAGATGGTCAACCACCAATTGAACATCCTGGAGCTGGGCAACAAGATCCAGTCCCAGGTCAAGGGCGACATGGACAAGCGCCAGCGCGAATACTACCTGCGCCAGCAGCTCAAGGCCATCAAGGAAGAGTTGGGCGAGACCGAAGAGAGCGCCGTGGAGCTGGACGAGTACCGCACCAAGATCAAGGAGCGCGGCCTGCCGCCCGAAGCGGTCAAGGAGGCCGAGCGCGAAATCGGCCGCCTGGCCAAGATGCACCCCTCGTCGGCCGAGTACACGGTGGCCTCGACCTATCTGGACTGGCTCACCGAGCTGCCCTGGAACGTGCACACCACCGACAACCTGGACATCGCCAAGGCGCGCAAGGTGCTGGACGACGACCACTTCGGCCTGGAAAAGCCCAAGCGCCGCATCATCGAATACCTGGCCGTGCGCAAGCTCAAACCGGACTCCAAGGGACCCATCCTCTGCCTGGCCGGTCCTCCGGGCACCGGCAAGACCAGCCTGGGGGCCTCCATCGCCCGGGCCCTGGGGCGCAAATTCCACCGCATCTCCCTGGGCGGCGTGCGCGACGAGGCCGAAATCCGCGGCCATCGCCGAACGTACGTGGGCGCGCTGCCCGGCCGCATCATCCAGGGATTGCGCCGGGTGGGCTCCAACAACCCGATCTTCATGATGGACGAGATCGACAAGGTGGGCTCCGATTTTCGGGGCGATCCCTCGTCGGCCCTACTGGAAGTATTGGACCCCGAGCAGAACTTCTCCTTCTCCGATCACTACCTGGACGTGCCCTTCGATCTGTCCAAGGTGATGTTCATCTGCACGGCCAACGTGCTGGACACCATTCCGTCGGCCCTGCGCGACCGCATGGAAGTCATCCAACTGCTGGGCTACACCGAAGACGAGAAGGTCAAGATCGCCAACAAATACCTGGTGCCGCGTCAGCGCAAGGAGAACGGGCTGAAGCCCAACGAGATCAAATTCTCCACCCCCGCCATCCGCAAGATCATCGCCGGCTACACCCGCGAGGCGGGCTTGCGCAACCTGGAACGCGAAATCGCCACCGTCTGCCGCGGCGTGGCCACCAAAGTGGCCGAAGGCAGCATTAAAAAAGGAGTCGCCATCGACGTCGCCGATATCGCCGAATACCTCGGGCCGGTCAAGTTTACTTCCGAGGCCAAGGCGCGCCTGAGCACGCCGGGCGTGGCCATGGGCCTGGCCTGGACACCGGTGGGCGGCGATCTGCTGTTCATCGAGGCCACGGCCATGAAGGGCAAGAAAGGGCTGACGCTCACCGGACAGTTGGGCGACGTGATGAAAGAGTCGGCCCAGGCGGCCCTGAGCTTCATCCGCTCCCGGGCCAAAGAATTGCGCATCGACGAAGATTTCTTCGACACCCACGACATCCATGTGCATGTGCCGGCCGGCGCCATTCCCAAGGACGGACCGTCGGCCGGCGTCACCATGCTCACGGCCCTGGTCTCGCTGCTGACCAACAAGAAGATCCACAAGGACCTGGCCATGACCGGCGAGATCACCCTGCGCGGCCAGGTGCTGCCCGTGGGCGGCATCAAGGAAAAGGTGCTGGCGGCCCACCGGGCCGGCATCCGCACCATCATCATGTGCAAAGAGAACGAAAAAGATCTGTTCGATATCCCCGCCAAGGTGCGCAACGATATCCAATTTCACTTCGTGGAACGCATGATGGATGTGCTCAAGCTGGCCTTGGAAAAATAGGGGCAAAAGCAGGCATGCAAAAAAACCTGAGCCCCCCCCAGGGGGGCCATCCGCTGATCCTGGGGTTGCTTTTGCTGGCATCGGTTTTGTCCCAGGCCTGCTCGGTGCTGTCCGAGCGTCCGCCCGAGCCGGTGCCGCAATCCATTCCGGGCCAGCCCAAGCCCTACCGCGTCTTTGGCCAATGGTACCAGCCCCTGGCCCATGCCCGGGATTTCGAAGAAGAGGGCCTGGCCTCCTGGTACGGCCGGGATTTCCACGGCCGCAAGACCTCCAACGGCGAAACCTACGACATGTACGGCGTCACCGCCGCCCATAAGACCCTGCCCCTGGGCACCTATGTGCGCGTGCACAACCTTGCCAACAACCGCACGCTGGATGTGCGTATCAACGACCGCGGGCCCTTCGTGCGCGGCCGGATCATCGATCTTTCCTACACGGCGGCCCAGCAGTTGGGTGTGGTCGGTCCGGGCACCGCGCCGGTGAAGATCGTGGCCCTGGGCGCCCCCGTGGAACAGGCCGCACCGGGCCAGGCGCCCAAATATGTACCCCTGGATTACTACGCGGGCAACTTCACCTTCCAGGTGGGGGCCTTTGCCGAGCGGGCCAATGCCGAACGGCTGGTGCAGCGCCTGGCGTCATCGTACCCCAACGCCCACATGGTGCCCTACTTCGACGGCAGCCAGACTTTTTACCGGGTGCGCGTGGGCCGGCAGACCCAGTTGGACCAGGCCAATGCCTACGAACAGACCCTGAAAGCCAATGGTTTCCCGGAAACCTTCATTGTGGCGGAGTAATTGTGTGAATCGTACGCGTACGTGTACGAAAAGGGGCTTTGATGCTGGATAAGGTGATCTTTCTCGACCGCGACGGGGTCATCAACCGCGACTCGCCCGACTACATAAAACACTGGGAAGAGTTCGAATTTCTGCCCGGCAGCCTGGACGCATTACGGCTGCTCACCGAGGCCGGATACCACCTGATCCTGATCACCAATCAATCGATCGTCAACCGCGGCATGGTCCCCTTGCAAGTTCTGGAACACACCCATCGCCGTCTACGCGAAACCGTGGCTGCAGCCGGCGGCCAAATCTTCGACATCTTCTTCTGCCCCCACCGCCCCGATGAAGCCTGCGACTGCCGTAAACCCAAGCCCGGCCTGATCCTGCAAGCCCAGGCGCGCCATGCCATCGATCTCGCCCAAACCATCATGATCGGCGACAGCAGCCGGGACATCCGCTGCGGCCGCGATGCCGGCTGCGGAATCACGATCCTAGTGCGCAGCGGCTATAAACCGGATGTCGAACAAAAGCTGGCCGCCGAAGGCTTGCATCCCGACGCCGTGGCCGACGATCTGCTGGCCGCAACCCGCCTGATTCTGGCCCAAACCCTGTTGTCCGACGTCAGGTCCTGAGGATGAAAGAGATCTCCTGCCCCACCACCCTCGAAGGCCGCATCGAACGCATCACCTATCGCAGCCCCGACTCCCATTTCATGATCGCCAAATTGCGCCCCAGCGGCCAGAGCGGCGGCCTGGTCACGGTGCTGGGCCATATCCCCGAGCCCCACCCCGGCGAGACCCTGCGGCTGGAAGGCAATTGGCAGAGCCATGCGCGCTTCGGCCAGCAGTTCGCCGTGACCGGTTTCGAAGTACTGCTGCCCGCCGGAGTAGAAGAAATCCGTCGATATCTGTGTTCTGGATTGATCAAGGGCATCGGGGTCAAAAGCGCCGAGCGGCTGCTGGCCCATTTTAAAGGCGAGACCCTGGCCATCATCGAAAAGGAGCCCCAGCGCCTGGCCGAGGTGCACGGCATCGGTCCCGAAAAGGCCCAGCGCATCGGCGCGGCCTGGCAGGCCCACCACCACGTGCGCGCCTTGATGGAACTGCTCCAGGCCGCCGGCGTGCAAGCCGCCTATGGCGCGCGCGTCTTCAAGCAGTACGGGGACGAGAGCCTGGCCATCCTGCGCGAGGACCCTTACCGCCTGGCCGCCGACCTCCCCCGCATCGGCTTTCAGATTGCCGATGCCGTGGCGCGCCACTGCAATCTGGCCATCGACGAGGGCGAGCGGGCCCAGGCCTGCCTGCGCCACCTGCTGGAGGAGGCCTGGGAAGACGGCCACATGTTCATCCCGCTAAACACCCTCTGCGAGCGCTGCGGCACGGCCTTCTGCCTGGATTACCAGGCCGTGCAGGCGGCGGTGGACCATCTGGCAGCCGCAGGCCATATCACCGTAGACCCCGAGGCGCCCGAGCAGCCGGTCTATCTGACGGCGCTGTATGCGGCCGAAACCGAGATCTGCCGCCGGGTCCAGGCCATGGGCATGATCCCCATGCCGCCCGCGCCCGTGGATGCCGAGCGCATCATGGCCACGGTGGTCCAGCGCCTGGCCATCCAGTTGTCACCGGCCCAGCTCGCGGTCCTGGAGAGCATCTTCCACCACCGCATCGTCGTCATCACCGGCGGACCGGGCACCGGCAAGACCACCCTGATCCGGGCCATCGCCGCCGTGCTGGCCGCCGTGGGACGCAAGTATCTGCTGGCGGCACCCACCGGCCGGGCCGCCCGGCGTATGGCCGAGGTCACCGGCCGGCCGGCCGCCACCCTGCACAAGCTGCTGGGTTTCAACCTGGTCGAAGGCCGCTTCGAACGCGACCAGGACGCCCCCCTGGAGACCGAGGCGCTCATCGTAGACGAGGCCTCCATGATCGACGCCCTGCTCATGGGCCACCTGATCAAGGCCCTGCCGTTACAGGCCCACCTGATCCTGGTGGGCGATGTCTTCCAACTGCCCTCGGTGGGCCCGGGCACGGTGCTGGCCGACCTGATCGCTTCGGCGGCGGCCACCTTCGAACTGGCGGAGGTGTTCCGCCAGGCGGCCGAAAGCCCCATCATCCGCCAGGCCCACCAGGTGCGCCAGGGCTGCCTGCCGGAACTGATCCCCATCGCCGACGGCGATCCGCTGCCCGAGTTCGCCTTCATCCCCCAAGATCGCCTGGAGGCCGTGGCCCAGACGGTGGTGGCGCTGTGCAGCCGGCGCATCCCGGCCCAATTGGGATTCGAAAACGGCTATCCGGTGCAGGTGCTGACCCCCATGCACAAGGGGGGGGTGGGCACCCTGCAGCTCAACAAACTGCTGCAGGCGGCTCTCAATCCCCAGGCCAAGGAGGGCCCGGCCCTGGGCGGGCGCTTTCACCTGCACGACAAGGTGATGCACCTGCGCAACAACTACCAGAAGGAGGTCTTCAACGGCGAGATCGGCGCCATCTGCGCGCTCGACGCCAAGGAGGGGCGGTTAAGCGTGGACTACGATGGCCGCACCGTGCTCTACGAAACGGCCGACCTGGACGAACTGACCCTGGCCTACGCCATCTCGGTGCACAAATCCCAGGGCTCCGAATACCCGGTGATCGTCCTGCCCATGGTCACTCATCATTATATAATGCTGCAACGCAACCTGCTCTACACCGCCCTCACCCGCGCCCGCCACATGGTGGTCCTGGTGGGTTCGGCCAAGGCCGTGGCCATCGCCGTGGCCGCCGACCAGCCCCAACAGCGTCAATCGCTGCTGGCGTGGCGGCTGGGGGCGGATGCGCCTGCGCCTGGTTGACAGCGGGCCTTGGCGGTATTACCTGAAACAAACCCAAACGGAGCGATCGCATGGCTCACCCCAAAATCGCAGTGGTCACCGGTGCCGGCTCGGGCATCGGGCAAGCAGTGGCCCTGGCCTTGCTCCGCGAGGGCTATTCCGTGGCCCTGGCCGGGCGGCGCCGCGAGCCGCTGGAGCATACGGCCGCCGAGTCGGCCCACCCGGACCAGGCCCTGGCGGTGCCCACCGACGTGCGCAACCCCGAAGCGGTCCAGGCGCTGTTTGCGGCCGTCCAGGAGCATTTCGGCCGGCTGGATCTGCTCTTCAACAATGCCGGGGTTTTCGTGCCCGGCGTCGAGATCGATGCCCTTTCCGTGGCCCAGTGGCAGGCCATGGTGGACACCAATCTGACCGGCGCTTTTCTGTGCGCCCGGGAAGCCTTTCGGATGATGAAAAACCAGACGCCGCACGGCGGGCGCATCATCAACAACGGCTCGCTCGCCGCCTATGCCCCGCGGCCCAACTCCGCCGCCTACACGGCCACCAAGCACGCCATCACCGGGCTGACCAAATCCCTCAGCCTGGACGGCCGGCGCTACGACATCGCCTGCAGCCAGATCGATATCGGCAACGCCGACACCGGCATGGCGGCCGCCATGGCCAAAGGGGTGCCCCAGGCCGACGGTCGGATTGCCGTCGAGCCGTTGCTGGACCTGGCCCACGTGGCCGAGGCGGTGCTCACCATGGCCCGCCTGCCCCTGGAAGCCAACGTCCAGTTCATGACCCTCATGGCCACCAAGATGCCATTTGTCGGGCGGGGGTAGGTCTCCGTCCGGTCCAATTTATTGTCTACAAAACGGGAGGACGAAATGACAGCAAGCCATACCCCAGCGCCAGGTTCCAGCCGCCTGCAGTTTCGCGGTAACATTCAGCAACACTATCCGGACGTGCTGACGCCCGCGGCCCTCGCGGCCCTGGAGGCCCTGGCGGGGTTCGAACGCCGGCGCCGGGAGCTCATGGAGGCCCGTATCGCGCGGCGCAGCGCCCGTTTCAAGGAGGGGCGGCGGATCGCGTTTCTCGATCCGCAAAATCTCATCGCCGGCAGCCACATCACGGTGCAGCAGGCCCGCGCGGGCCAGTTCGACGGCTCCGAGATTCCCCCCGATCTGCAGCGCCAATGGATTCAGGGCACGGGCCCGGGCACCCGGCCGCGGGCGAAGGTGGAAGCCGGCATCCGCAACGTGGCCTACGCCCTGCTCTCGGGCGCCGACGGCTGGATGTTCGACGGCGAGGACGCCCTGGGCCAGGTGGACACCATGTCCCTGGACAACCAGCGCAACCTGGCCATCGCCATGGCCTCCAGGGAGCCTTTCTTGAGCGTGGCCGAAAATGTGGCCGGGGAGATGAATGCCTGGGCCAAGGGGTTTTTCGGGCGGCCGATCATCACCGACTGGAAACAACAGTTGGATTTCACCACGCGCATCTTCCGGCCCCGGGGCCTGCACCTGGACGACCGCCACATCCGCACGGCCGACGGCGAGGGCTTTTCGGCCGCCATCGTCGATGCCGCGATCTATGTGGCCAACAACCACCAGACCCTGCGCAGCCAGGGCCGCTCGCTCGTGCTCTACCTGCCCAAGATCCAGACCGCCGAAGAGGCCGCTTTGTGGAACGACATCCTCAGCGTCCTGGAGCGTCACCTGGGGCTGCCGGTGGGCTGCGTCAAGGTCTATGTGCTCATCGAGCAGCTCGAAGCCTGCTACCAGTTGATGGAGATGCGGGCCGCCCTGGCCGCCCGCTTTGTCGGCTTCAACACCGGCCGCTGGGACTACATCAACAGCGTGGCCGACGCCCTGGCCTGGGACCCGGCCTTCCAGAACCCCAACATCGACGCCATCACCATGACCTACGGCTACATGCGGATTTACGAAGATCGCGTGCGCCGGGCGGTCAACACGCCGGACCGCAACGGCCGCTTTGCTCTCTGGCAGGGGGGCATGGAGCCCAATATTCCGGTCGGCTCCCAAACCGGGGTGCAAGAGGCGATGAAACGCGCGGTGGCCGGCGGGCGACGCGAGCAGGAGGCCGGGGCCAGCGGCAAATGGGTGGCCCACTGGAAGATGGTGCACATCGTGCGGCCGGTCTGGGAAGAGGCCGGGGCCGTGAACCAACTGGGCCGCAGCTTCCCGGCGCTGACCTACACCGACCAGGATGCAGCCGACCTGATGCTGCTCGAGCCGGCCCCGCGCACGATGCGCGGCGCCCGCGACCTGCTCTCGGTGGCGTTGCAGTACGGCAACGCCTTCGGCCGCGGCTTTCAGGCCGCGGCGCTCAAGCCGGCCGATTTCTTCGGCAACGACGACGTGCTCTATCTGATGGAAGACATGGCCACCGGCGAGATCCGCCTGAGCATCCTCTGGGAGTGGCTGCACAAGCAGGCCCGCTTCACCGAAGCGGATGCCGCCAGCGGCGTTTCGGCCGGCGATCCGCTGACCCCCGCGCTCTTCGACAAAATCCTGGCCGAAGAGTACGACAAGCTGCGCCAGGCCAAGAACAAGGATGTGCACGACGATTCCAAAGAGACCACCCTGCCCATCGCCCGGGAGATCGTGGCCGAATATGTGAAGAATGCGCTCAAGGCCCCCTGGTACGTGGACCTGCTCAACCTCAACCTCAACAACATGGATCTGGCCACGGCCCGCCAACGGATCGCGGAGTACTTCGCCGCCTTCGGCCGCGACGGCACGCGCCTGACGGCCAACCCGGACTTCGCAAAGTGATTTAAACCAGCGGCCGCCCCGGTGCAGCTTCCCGACACTTTCGGCTGGTGCGCCGGGGCAGGCCTATTTTTTCTCCGGGAAACCCTCGAAAATTTCAGAAACGTATCAGATGAGCGTCGATGCGGAAGGAAAACAAATTGCATTTGGCGTAAGCAGTCATCTTTGAATGTCGAACGAACTATTATTCTTTCATGATTTTTATGATTCTTTCATCTAAACAAGAACGCAGAAAAGTATTCATCTGTTCTTGAGCACCCGTTTCGTAATATTTAAGCATATACTGATTAAATTCCAACTGTCGTTTCGCTGGCAGATTAATGGCAGGGTATCCAAAACTTAATAAAAGTCCATTCATGATGAAACGTCCCATGCGCTTATTGACGTCATAAAAAAATTGGCAGCGCGCCATCGTCAAAAAGAAGTGAATAGCGCGATCATAAATATCCGAAATTTTATTTGCATCCAGTACCATTTTTTCAAACAGCGCTGGTAAAGCATCTGCCTGGGGGGGAATGTAGTCTGTTCCTGCGATCGTAACCCCTCCCGATCTGAACATTCCGTAATCCAATGCTTCGTTTTTCGCAGCTATCGAATGTAGAGCACAAACATTTCCAATCGTTACTTCGAATTGATTTCTTCCAATTCGATCAAATAGGGTTCGCCATGTATCAGCCTGATTCAATGCAATTTGTTGGTCATGGACTTTATGTCCGCCAACCGTAATCCCATCCAACAAGGTTTGGATTTCCGGCAAGGTAAAATTAATCCCCTCCAGGTTCACTGCGTCATATACAAACTCAGCCAATTGTCGCTTAGCAAGCATTATTGCTTTGGCCCTATTGGGTTTTATGCCCCAATGTGTTTCTTCCATTTCATTCTCCGAATACGCTGCGGCTTTGCGGCGAGCGAAGCGAGTTCCGTCAACAACCGCTTGTTGGGCTTATCCTATTAATGAGCTGCTGCCTTCTGCGGTGCAACAGGACGGATTAACCTCAGTTGCTCGGCTTCGGCTTGTTGCGCGAAATAGAGATCCCACCTGAGTTGCAGATTCAGCCAAAAGTCAGGAGAAACTCTAAAATATTTAGATAGTCTTAATGCAGTACTTGGGGTAACTCCACGACGGCCATTAACGATTTCATTAATTCTTTGATACGGAACATGAATAGCGTCCGATAGCTGGCGTTGAGTGAGGCCCATTGGTTTTAAAAAGTCTTCAGAAAGCATTTCGCCAGGATGGGTTGGCGCTCTATGTGTTGGTATTCTAATCATATAGATCTCCTAAGGGTTACTTTTAATGATAATCTGTAACTTCAACATCCGCTGGCCCCGATTCTGTCCATTTGAAACAGACCCTATATTGATCGTTAATTCGTGTCCATCCAGAAATACCGTTAATTTCCTCACCTGCTCCGGAAAAATTCTGGTGGGGTACAACACCAAGCGGAATTTGAAGCATTTTGATGAGCGTCACCAAAAAATTATTCCAAAAGAGCAGCATTTGGACGCACGTATCCTCT
>Ga0209270_1003664_pt1 | contig 12886 bp, 10 predicted proteins | sample MTBAKSrepl1MetaG_FD_187456 | JGI IMG/M metagenome (GOLD analysis project Ga0209270, IMG submission 187456) | Enrichment culture microbial communities from Arthur Kill intertidal strait, New Jersey, USA, that are MTBE-degrading - MTBE-AKS1... | ecosystem: Environmental > Aquatic > Marine >...
ATAAGTGGCAATTTTGGCTTCTAGTTGATGAAATGTTGGCGTAAAACACTATTTTTTATACTGTAAGTGGGACTTTTCTTCATGCATCATGTTTTGACCGATTCGGCGACGTGGAATCCGGGTATAAAATACCATTATTTGCAACAAAGTCAGTGGGATTTACGTTTATTGGCTCCAGTCCAACGTTACCTAAATTTATATAATTTCTAACCAGCCCATCAGGGTAAATTTCTAAATAATTAGCGTCGCGAGTAATTCCTGCAATATATTCATCTGAAATTATCTCTGCACCAGTTATCGGCATTGAAGATTCTGCTGGTAATAATCTGTTAATCTCAGAAGTCTTTTTATTGAACTCATATATATAATCACCAAATCCTCGAAAATAATAATTTGAAGGCAAATCGGAAATAGCACTTATCCCAGGATTTGCAACTGCATCTTCCATTAACAATTTAAAGCCTTGTAATTTCAAATCATATAATAATATTTTGTTTGATGGCTCTAATCCGATAATTAATTTATCTTCTATTCTAAAAAGATCATATACGAAACTATCAGTCGAATATTCGGGGGGAAGAATATTTCGTTTTATTCCAGTATTAATATCGTATTCAATTAACATTGCATTTGCGCCAATTCCGGCATAAATTTTGTCATTGTAATATTCAACAGCCCTTACATATTGTTCATCAGATGTGAACGAACCTAAGTCGGTAAATAATTCAGAATCTAGGTTCAATATTATTACTTTTGAAGATGGGTAGGTACCAAGAATCAACTTTCTATCAAATTGCTTCATATCCCAAATATAAGTTTCAGATTCAAAGTAAGCAATTCGTCTAATTGTTAAACTTTCTTTATCTAATTCGTAAACTGCCGCAGGTTCATAAGTGGCAATGTAGATTGAGGAACCATCTTCTAGAATTTTCCAAGTACCTCTTGCTTCTTTAATGGCAACTACAATGTCGACCATCTTTTTACCAATATCAAAACGGAAAATACGGCAATATAAACCTGATCGAGTACCTCCCCAAAAGAATCTCTCTCCACTCTTACTTTGTGTAAAAAAACCAGTAAAAGACGAATTTGTTTTTAGAGCATCGCCCCAAAATAATAGATTTCCTTCTTCTTTTGTGTACTTATTCTGATTGACAATCGAAGTTGATAATATATGCAATAGAACAAATAAGTACAAAGAGAAACGAATTATTAATTTGTTATGACATTTTAATATTTTTAACATTTTTTCATAATATGTACTCTTAGGTAAGATACCTAAGAGTACACTCCATACAATAAACCATGACTTGTTTGGATATATCTCTGTTGCTCCATTTTCCCATTTCCTGTGCTCCGTAGATTGTTTTGAAGCAACTATTTTTTCTTAACTTTTGTGCCATTTTATCATTCTTTTTCAACACCCCCACTACTAGTTGAATTCAAATGTTATAATACACACATTCAAGTGCAAATTGGGAAGGCATATATATGTATAAAGAAAAAAAAATTTCAGTTGTTATTCCTGCATTTAATGAAGAACAATTGATAGGAAATGTCATCGATGAAATGCCCATTTATGTTGATTTTCTGATAATCGTTGATGACGCAAGTACAGATAATACATTAAAAATTGTCAACGAATATAAAGAAAAAAGTCCTGACAGAATAATTATCATCCATCACAAAACTAATATGGGAGTTGGAGGGGCAATTGCAGATGGTTACAAATGGAGTCGTGATCATAATATTGATATTGCAGTTGTTATGGGCGGTGATGGACAGATGGATCCCAGTAATTTTCTCGCATTGATAACTCCAATTGTTAATGGCGAAGCAGATTATGCAAAAGGGAATAGGTTGTTTACTGACAATGCTTGGAATAAAATCCCTAAAATTAGATACATTGGAAATTCAGTTTTATCATTACTAACTAAAATTGCATCTGGATATTGGCATATAGCAGATTCTCAATGCGGTTATACAGCCATTAATAATGAAGCACTGAATACAATAGAGTGGGATAAGATGTATAAAAGATATGGTCAACCAAATGATTTACTCGTAAGGCTAAATATAAATAACTTTCGAGTAGTTGATGTAGAAGTTAGACCTATTTATGGCATTGGAGAAAAAAGCGGCATCAAACCAATTCTTATTATCCCTCGAATGGCATTCTTAATAATAAAATTGTTTTTTCATCGAATGTACTACAAACATGTCATTAAAGATTTTCACCCCTTGATACTATTTTATTTACTCGGTTTATTTGAATTAATGGTTATTGCACCAATACTATTGATTAGATTAATTGTGAGATGGATTGAATTTAACAAAATACCTCCAATAAATATGCAAACACTTATTTTCACAATCATTACCGGATTACAATTTATACTATTCGCTATGTTATTTGACATGCAATATAACGATCAAAAAAGAAATAGATAATAAACGAGAACTAATGAAAATAATTATCGATGTAGGGCATCCAGCTCATGTGCATTTATTTAGAAACGCGGCTAAAGCTTGGATAAATAAGGGGCATCAAGTATTATTTACAACAAGAGATAGAAAACCTGTCCCAGAATTAATTGAATCATTTGGATTTGATTACAGAATCATTTCAAGAACGGGCAGGAATCAAATTGGATTATTATTCGAATTACTACAACACGATTTTAATTTACTAAAATTAACTAGAGAGTTCAAAGCGAATATCCTTATTGGAACTTCAATTAGCATAACACATGTATCAAAAATAACCAAGGCAATTTCAATTGTTTTTAATGAAGATGACATAGATTATTTAAAAAGTTTTTCTATTCTTGCTTATCCTTTTGCAGATAGAATTGTCACCCCAGATTGTCTACGAGATAAACGCACATCAAAATATGTTACATATAACAGTTATCATGAATTAGCCTATCTCCATCCAAAATGGTTTTCTCCTGATAAAAGCATTCTAAAGGAATTAAATATTAACGAAAACGAGAAATATTTTGTTCTCCGATTTGTAGCATTCAATGCTCATCACGATGTTGGTAAAAAGGGCATTTCAGAAAAATTACAAAGGAAATTGGTCAATTTATTGCTGCAATATGGGAAAGTTTTTATTACATCTGAGAATCCTTTACCCCAAGATCTACAATCATATGGTTTAAAAACGCAACCAGAAAAAATACATAGTGTATTAAGTTTTGCATCAATGTTTATAAGTGATAGTCAAACTATGACTATTGAGGCAGCTGTTTTAGGAATACCCTCAATTAGAATAAACACATTTGTTGGCCTGTGCTCCGTAATAGAGGAGCTCCAATACCAGTATAATTTGACCTATGGGTTTTTACCCGAGGAAGAAGATCAAATGATAAATAAGGTTGAAGAACTACTTAATCAACCCTCCTTAAAAACGAATTGGGAGAAGAAGCGGAATAAATTACTTGAGGAAAAAATTGATTTATCTAATTGGATTATAGATTTTGTTGAAAATAATTCCATAATTAGGAAGAACCCAAAAAATAATAAATATTAATTAACATATCATAGAAACAATGTAGGGGAATCATTTAATATGCAAAAAATAAAGAAAACATATCATTATTTACAAAAATTAATATTATCAGATATAGAAAAGACAGGAAAAGTTATTGTAATTTCAACTTTTTTACTCTTATTAGGAATGAGCATTTTCCGATTTGCTAATTATGATGAGATGTATTATCTACGCGAAACTTGGTTCATTTCAGATTTGATTAAACAAGGAATCTGGATAGGAAATTATGGGGTTGGCTTACATGGATGGATATTCAAACTACCTGTTGCACTTATTTTTTTCATTACTGGACATTCTGTTTTTGTTGCCACATTATCTAATATAATTTTATCTGTATGGGCTTCTTATATATTTTTTGGAATTCTTTACGACCATTTCAAACTTAGGGGTTGGGCAATTATAGGTCTTTGCCTTTTTGTCTCAAATTACAGTTTTTTAAGTTGGTCATTAACATACCATCGCGAAACTCCAGTTATATTTGCTTTATTATTATTTATTAAATGTTTGCTATCGAAAAAAAAACCAATTGTACTGGGTTTTCTTTTATTATTAATACTTGAAGCTAAAGAGTATGTTTTTTATATTGCCTCACTGACAATGGTAATATGGCAAGTTTACGTTCAAATTAAGAATCATAAAACAATATTCATAAAATTTATAGGGGGTCTTGTTAGTGAAATAGTAACACTCTTCAGCCCTTCAGTTACATACCTAACATTAATGTTCACTACACCACTGGTCCCGATTAATATGTTCAATGCTTCATTACTATTGCTAACTAGAGGAGCTTTTGGTTACCAGATAAGACATATTGAAGTCGATAATTACGCCACAAAAGCATCCGCACATTCGACAGGTTTTATTCAAGCTTTTCGAATTCTTATTCACAAGGCAATTGGAACAGGATTACTTAATACTTTTTTAGATAGAATTCTCACCGTTGCAGGTTATGTTTTTGGTTATTGCGAAAAACTCTTTTACTTATCAGCATTTTCATTTCAGTGTATCCCCATAGTCATCTTATTGCCTGCTATTTTTTTTTCATTCTCTTATTTCCGCGAAATTAAAAAAACTGACAAATCTGAATATATTTTTCCATTTATACTATTTTGGATATATCTTGGTATATATTTCATAAAAATATCTCAAGGGAGATATTTATATCCCTTGTTACCAATTGCATTAATTTTTTTCACCCTCTTTCTTAAGCAATGTTACAACATGAAAACAAGCAGAAGGTTAATAAAATATCTAATTTGCTTATTATCAGTCTATATAATAATTTTAGCTTTTTATCCTGACAATATGGATATAAAGATGCTATTTGAAGTCCTCGCAAGTTTAGTCGTTTTAGGTATTTTAATTTTATTTTATAAATACAAGAAAAAAGTATTTATTCTCTGCATTGCATTTTTTCTGGTAGGATGTATGTTTTTACTTAATATAACAACTTGGTTATTTTATAATCAGTTTGCGAATAGCCAGATTTGGGGAATTAATGGGGAGACTAAAACTATTGCAAATATAGTTGATAAAGACCAAATAATTTATATTAACGAAACTGGTATTACCAACCAATCGTGGTTATATATGGTAAAGTTTTATAGGGAAGATCCTTCTTTAACTGCAGAATGGAAATGGGAACTTTTAGATTGGATTCCAAAAAAGGACTTACTTGCTCAAGACGAAAAAACCAATACATATTATTTCCTTCCATGGGAATCACCAGTGGAGTTAAAGGAATTAGTTGAAACTACAGGTATTACTAAAGTTTTAATTGTTAGATCAACATATAAAAATATTACCTTCTATCAGCAGAATACTATTCCTGCGTTATCTGAACAGGATTGGATAAAGTTGGAGGAAATTGTACCCTTGAAAAATAAAGAAGTATATGTTTTTAGTATAAATTGAAAAAATGAATATGATTAGCTTTATTTATGAATGAAATTCGAATCCTACATATAAATGATATAGCAAATATTGGTCCATCACTAGTTGTTGGTTTGAAAAAAGCTGGCATTTATGCAGATTTCATGAATTTATATAAATTACCAAAGAAAAAATTTTTTAGATATATTTCAATTATTTTATATCCATTTATAAGACTCTTTGAACTCATAAAAATAAGATTAATAGTTAATAAACGTAACATTAATATAGTCCATTTACATTACGCGCTTCACTCATATCTAATATATGGATTAAAAGTACCATATTATATTCATATACATGGTAGTGACATAAGACTACCATTAAATAGTAATTTAAAGTCTAGAATTATTAAACATGGGATTTTAAAAGCAAAAAAAGTTTTTTATTCAACACCTGACCTAAAAAAATTTTTGAACGATTTAAGAGCAGACGCGATCTTCTTTCCGACTCCAATAGAACCTATATTTTTCCAGGAAAGTCAAGTTGATAAAAAACTATTTCCTGAAATTGACATAATGTGTATTAGTAAAATAGACAATTACAAAGGAATAACAGAGGCGATCAATACAATACAATATATTTGGAGTATTCATCCATATATAAAAGTGGGTTTTTTTAATTTTGGCAATGCAATACAATTGATTGAAAATTTTTTTAACAACCACATTTTCGAAGAAAAACTGGTGATTTTTAATCATATTCCGTTTATGCTAATGCCTTCGCTAATAAAATCATCAAAAATAATTTTGGGACAATTAGAAATAGGGGCGTTGGGAAGCTCAGAACTAGAGGCTATGGCATGTGGGAAACCTGTAATATGTAAGTATAATTATTCTGATGTCTATGAAGAACCACCTCCAATAATAAATTTTTATTCATATTTTCAAGCAGGGAATGAGTTAATAAATCTTCTCAACAATAAAGAATTAAGAGAAGATATAGGTATGAAATCACGAATATGGGTTCATAAATATCATAATATGGAGAAATCAATTAACCAACTTATATATTACTACAAGGATAAAAATGAATAATAGATTTAAAAATATAGTAGTGACTTTAATAAAAATATCACCATTGAGAAGAATTTATAATGAAGGTTTAATTAGAGAAATCAGAATTATTATGGTTAATTGGTTTTTTCAACGTATTTTGCGAATAAATGGTGATACTCCATGGTCAGTTCACTTTACATCGCGTGTAACAAATCCTGATTCAATAAAAATTGGAAAGGGAGTTGTTAAGAGTTTTGCAGTAAGTGGCAACTGTTATATCCAAGGTGGTAACGGAATTATAATTGGTGACGGAACAATCTTTGCACCAGGTGTAAAAATGATTTCCGCAAATCACGATTATTTATCAGATTCGTTTACATGGAAAAATGATATTCCAATAAAAATTGGCGATCATTGTTGGATCGGTGCGAATGCAGTAATTCTTCCTACTGTTGAACTTGGTCCAAGAACTATTGTCGGTGCAGGGTCAGTTGTAACACATTCTTTCCCCGGTAACAGTATTATTGCAGGTGTACCAGCTAAGTTATTAAAAAATATAAATAATTCAAATACAAATGAAACTAGTAAATAAAACCATAGTTGTTTCTTTAGGACAACTATCTTCAACACTTATGCAACTGACTCTTTCAGTTGTATTATCAAGGACATTAGATCAATATTCTTATGGGACTTTTCAACAAGTATGGTTATATTATTCAATACTTTTGCCCGCGTTCTCGATTGGAATACCTGGAAGTGTGTTATATTTTATTCCCCAAAATCCAAAAAAAAAGAAGGTTGTTTCATATCAAACGTTTTTTATTCTGAATATTATTGGTCTACTATTTGGTATAGTAACTTATTTAATTTCACCTACCCTAGCCAATTTATTTAATAATACTGATTTGATTTACCTATTTAGACTATTTTTCGTATACCCTATGCTAGCCGTTCCAATCAAAGCAATTAATCTAATATTAATTGCAGAAGATCAACCATTTAAAGCAACAGGCTTTTCAATATTTACTAACCTAATTTTAACTTTGTCATTTATATTGCCATCTATAATTTCACTTCCATTAAGATATACTTTTATTTCTGCTAATATTGGAGCTGTTGTTTCATACTTGATAGGGATTATTTATATTTTTAATTTTTATAAAAATCAAAGTTTTAATTTTGATTTTAAACTACTAAAAGAACAAATAGGATACTCTATACCTTTAGGCCTTTCGACTATTGTTGGAACTTTATCTGCACAATTAAACAAGGTCATTATTTCTTCTTCGCTAAGTCCAATGGATTATGCAATATATGTAAATGGAGCGTTCGAAATACCTTTCATAGGAATTCTTACCGGATCAATAATGACTGTCCTAATCCCAGAGTTTTCTCGGAGAATTAGAATTGATAAAAATGACAAAGTAATCTGGAATATATGGCGTGATGCAACAAATAAAACCGCGCTTCTTCTTTTTCCAATAATTGTTTTTTTTCTAATTTCTTCAAAAGAAATTATCATCGTGTTTTTTTCCAATAAATATGTGGATAGCTACCAAATATTCAGCATTTTTATTCTTTTATCTTTTGTCCGTATCACTCAATATAGTGCTTTATTTCAAGCAATTGGAAAAACTAAAATTATCCTTTATTCCTCTCTAATTAGTTTGATAATAAACTTCATCTTAAGTTGGATATCAATTCCTATTTTAGGTATGAAAGGTCCGGCATATGCAAATTTATTATCAACATATTTATTGGCTATTATTTACTTAGTACTACTTTGCAAGTACTTTAATGTTACGTTTTCTTCCATTATGCCATGGAAGAAATTAGTTGCGATTTTAGTTTATTCACTCATACCTGCATTATTTACTTATCCATTATTTCTTACAAACTTAAATGTATACGTCAAAATAATTCTCGCCATATTTCTATACGGACTTTCCTATACTTCGATATTAATTATCAAAAAAGAAATTTCTTTTAATGAAATGAAAACTTCTCTACATCAAATCATGCTATCCGTTAGGTTAAAACGATAATTAAAATGGTTCATATTATTATTTATTCACCTTTTCCAATTTATTCTGGCGGTCGGGAAAACTGGCTTTACAATATTGCCAGGATCGCTGATAAAAAGAATAAAGAAATAACAATCTATTCAACTTATTCTATAGGTAAGAATTTCTATGATTTATCCAAATTTAGTAAAATTAATTTAGTAAGAATACCATCTCTTAGATTACTAAATATCATTTTTTTAGCCGTCAATAAAATATTATTTAACATTCCATTCATTTTAGATACATTTATTGTTTTTAATATTTTTGTCAAACACAAATTGAAGAGGCGCTTGAAGAACAATGATACTGTAATTGCAATGAATTCAATTATTGAATTAATTCCAGTTACAGAACTTAAAAAAAGTGAACAAAACATTGATTTCAAGATAGTCTGTTCTATAAGAGGAATGGTTGTAAAAGAGCTTAGTATGAAAATGCCATATTTAGAAAATCAATTTGCTAATATTGAAAAAAAGTTATTATCAAAATGTAACAATATTATTGTTAATGGACAAGATACAGAATTAGATGTTAAGAACAAAGGTTATACTAGCAATATTGTTCCAAACGGAGTCGATTTGGAACAATTTACAAGACCTTATTTTGACGCAAAAGATATTGATTTAGCATTAATCTCAAAGTTTAAAAACGACGGTATCAAATTGATTATTATGGTAGCTTCTTTACGAAAGATAAAAGGTATTAGCGATTTAATTGAAGCAATACCTTATTTAAAAAACTCGTATTCAGGTAAATTCAAGGTAATTTTTATTGGTAAGGGTATCCCTACGCAATTCAATCGACTTATAAAAACGCTTAAACTTCATAAGGACATACTATTTTTAGGAGAAAAGGTTAATATACCAAGCTTCCTTTATTATGCCGATGTAGTAGCTTGCCTATCTCAAGGTTCGGGATACTCAATGTCAGCCCTGGAAGCCATGGCGGCAGGAAAACCCATTGTAGCTTGGGACTCACCTGTTTATAGGCAATTAATCACGAATGACTACAACGGTAAATTGATTCGTTTTAAAAATATTGAAGATCTAGCTCATGGAATTCTCAATTTGTTGACGTCTTCAACAAAATCATTAAAAGAAATGGGGGAAAATGCTAGGTCAGAAGCAGAAAAATATTCGTGGGATAATATTTATAAAGCTTTGGAAAATTATTTTTAAGAGTCTGGAACATGAATTATCATTATAGTTCTCTGTCATGCATTGAAATAATTGTACCTTTTTCATAATTAATTAATAGAATAGAAATTTATTCAATGGGAGAGATAATTGGGAGAGATAATTTGAAATCTAAATCAAAAATTGAAATCCCCTTTATGATTTTTGTTATTATTTATTCAATCATTTGGTCTATCTTATGTAGAGTTTTTTCTTTTCTTGATCTTCCTCAAAATCAAAAACTATTCCTTATTTTTATATTAATTATTTTTGTAATTTTATTTACTTATATTATTAGAAAACACTTTGCCCAGACATTTATAAACTTTTTATCTTCAATAAAGAAGAAATTAATAATATATATAATAATAAGCATCGTTTCAACAATTATCATTATGCTTTTACCTTTCTATAGATTACCATATCTTCCATACTTACATACTATAGAAATTAATCCAAGTGGGGATGACAATATTATTTATATTTTAAAAGTTGAAAAACAAATTAAAAAGAGTTTTTTCACTTCAGAATATATATATATATATCCCGATGAGATGAAATTTGATGGGAAATACTTAATATATCCAGACGGGAAAATAAGCCTGGAGTCAGGTGCCACTTTATCATACACCAGCTTTTTTACAGGTTGTTATCAAATTTCGTTTGTAACAGCGCCAGAATCGAAGCTAGTAGAAATAAAATTGAACAATAGCAATGATAATGATTTGTTCAATTTAAATAACAAAAAAAATAAGATATTTATTCAAGAATTATGCAGTAATTCTGATTTCGTAGAAAATGATTTTTTATGGAAATTAATTATTATTTCTATATATCTCTCTGACTTCAATATTATTTTTCTAATCATTTTCTTGACATTATTTACTTTCATCTTGTTCAAAGATAAAAATAATATTTATAAAAATATTGTTTTTATCTTTTTGTCCATAACAATTTCAATAACTATGTTTTTAAACATAATATTTATTTCCAATCCGAATATCGATAAACCAACTGAATTCATTAAAGTCAATTCCGGGAGTATTAAATCTGTGTTTTATGATCAGTACAACACCATGCATATTAGCCAGAGAGTATTATTCTTATTAATTTCAAATTATTTTCCAAACATGCGGATTATTTATCTTGATAAAGATATTGTAGATATTTGTAATTTGGATACCAAATGGGCATTCTATACCATTTCACTATCAGTTATACCCTCTTCAAACGAAGACATTTCAATTGATAAAATGATTTCAGCAATAAAGTGGACGAAAGTTGAGAATAAAAATTTACCTAAAAAGTGTAGTAATTTCTATTTCTCACAAGAAGATGATACTAAAGGTTTTGGAATAATGTATCAAGGAATAATTTATATTATCTCTCAAAATGAATTAGAAAGGATTTTTGATCATTGAATCAATTATTAATATTTCTGTTTGCCCTTTTTCTGGGAATCCTATCCTTGAATTACTTTTTCCCTGACATTAATTATAAATGGATTATGTCATCTGGTTTTATTTGGGGATGCTTATTTATATTTATAATCAATTTACTAACGGATGTTATTAACATTGATTTCATGGCAAGAACATTTCTTATTGGACTTTTGCTTCTAATTTTAATAGTTTTAAATCTAAAATCAAAGCAAACTTTCTCAATTTTCATAAATAAAAAAAATATTATTTACACAATAATATATATATCAATTTTCGTAATATTGGTTCTTTATTTCGACAAAAACGAATATGTAATGCTTACCAACGATTCGTTTAGAATCATCTATCATGGCTTTTTATTATCTGAAAATTCAGGCATAAACACTGTTAGCCGAGAGTGGTTCTATAGGTCATTTGGGATAACCGAATCATATATTCAGTCTTTCGCTAGTCTTGATAAGAAATATTTTTTCACATCTCTTCATCCAGTGTTAGGATTTTCATTCATATCGACCATGATCGTAAGTATTGAAAGTATTATTGATTCAAAAAAGAAAGATTTCAAAATTGCTGCAATTTTTATTTCAATGTCTTTAATATTAAACACAACATTCTTAATGTTTGTTCAATATTTTTATGTACATCTCTCTTTGTTTACTTCCATTTTTATTACATTGGCTTTAATCTGTTTAATGCTCTTTCAAAAAACAAGAAATAAATCATGGGCCATTCTGTTTTCTTTTTCCTTAATTGGCTTCTTCTTCTCTCGCCCTGAAGCTTTCATTTATATAATAATTATCTTATACTCAACATGGAAAAAATTCAATTTCACAAAACGAGAACAGCTATATTTATTTCTTCCTATCATAATTACTGTTTTTGTCTGGTCCCTTTATTCACTAATGAAATTCTATAACTCATACTATTTAATTGTATCAAATAACATACTTATTCTAAGTATGGTTATTTATCTATTGTTTAGTATGATCATACTTTTCCAACAGAATAAAATAATTCGTAGTATTAGGAACAGTCGGATTTCATCAAGTTCTCTAATAATATTTTCAATAACAATTCTTTTTTTATTAATGAACAATCATATATATACGAGTTCCATCGTAATTGCTAAGCATCTATTTTTCTCTTACGATGAATGGGGATTTAGTTGGATAATTTGTTTATTAATTATCATATTAATGAATTTTATAAAGGTGCCAAAACCAAGAATTGATTATAAATTCTTTAACAATCTTATCTTTTATTATTTTCTAATGGTTATAGATCTTACTATGTTCAGATCAAGTTATAGATTGTCATGGGAAGATTCTGGAAATAGGATGATATCTCATATTTTCCCATTTGCTGTATTAGTTTGTACGATATATCTTGTGGATCTGTATTCATTTATCATAAAAAAACACAAACAGATACTGCCAGGTTAGTTGTTAGTTAATGTTTTTATTATCTATATTTCTTTTGCCAATTGTTATCACTTTAATTCCAGGAATCTTTGTATTTTGTTTTATCACGTTGCGCCCATCCACAATCAAGGGAGTGCGTATAATTCCTCGTAATTTTGCCATGTCAAGGGAAAAATACTCTTTGTGAGCGGTCATAATGACAAGTGCATCACATCCTTTCGCCAATTCATACAGATTCCCCTGGTAGGCAGGAATATAGGGGTCATGGACGCGTAGGGAAGCACAACGATCCTGCA
>Ga0209270_1003667_pt1 | contig 12879 bp, 8 predicted proteins | sample MTBAKSrepl1MetaG_FD_187456 | JGI IMG/M metagenome (GOLD analysis project Ga0209270, IMG submission 187456) | Enrichment culture microbial communities from Arthur Kill intertidal strait, New Jersey, USA, that are MTBE-degrading - MTBE-AKS1... | ecosystem: Environmental > Aquatic > Marine >...
ATGGCAGGTCGTGCCGGAAATCGGGTTCAACTACGGGCATATCAACCGAGACGGCTACGAAGAGGAGAACGGCTTCGAGTACGGCGACTTCGACGCGACGGTGTGGGAGGGCGTGCTGGGAGTCCGGTTCCGCGGCGAGTTCGCCCGCGAGGACGGCTCGAAATGGGTGCCGCAGGCCAGGGTTTCCTGGGTGCATTTGCTGAGCGGGGACGACATCACCCTGACCCAGGACTGGTACGGCGATACCCACGAATACACGGAACTGCTGGACGACGACTACCTCGTGGTGGACCTCGGGTTCGCCCTCTACACGGCGGGCGACACGGAAATCTCGCTGAACTACAATGGGCGCTTCGGAGACAGCAGCGAGTCCCACGGAGCCTGGCTCCGCTACCGGATGACCTTCTAGGGGGCAGGCAAAAAGGCAGCTGGTGTTGGAAAAGGGCTCCCCGGAAGGGGAGCCCTTTTTTTCCCGGTAACCTCAAGACCTGGCCCCGTCTTCCGGTGCTTCTCGCTGTCTTTAATGAACAAATGAATCGTCTATAATTTAATGATTGACAGCAATAAAAGGAAAGAATACGCTTCAATTAAGTTCCTAGTCTGGGCGATAACCTGCCGGAAAAGAGGTGTGTTCATGAGGTGGACAAAACGGCTTTTTTTAGCGGGGTTGCTGCTCTGCCTTGTCCTGGCCGCTCCGGGGCTGGCGTACGTCGGTACGGTCAACCCGGAGGGCACCACCCTGGTCAACACGACCCTGACGAGCGGTGACTGCCTGAACCTGGGAACGATCATCACGACGTCCGATGACCGCTACGGGATCCACAGCCCGGGCTTCAACATCACCAACGGTTCCACCGGCGTGATCGAGACCTACGGGCTCCGGGCCTGGGGCATGTTCGCGGAAGACGGCTCGACGGCCTTGAACAGCGGGGCCTTCACGATCGAGACATGGGGGGATGACGCTCACGGAATGGTGGCCTCAGGCGACTCGGAGGCGGAAAACTCCGGTTCGATCATCACCCACGGGACCAACGCCTACGGGATGTTCGCCACGGGCAACTCGGACCTGGTCAACCACGGGTCCATCGTCACGAACGGGGTGTGGGGCCTGGGCATGAACGCGGCTTACGGTTCCAGCGCGTTCAACGACGGGTCGATCACGACGGCCAGCGACGATGCGGTCGGGATCCTGGTGACGCTGGACTCGACCGGCGAAAACGAGGGCACGATCACGACGAGCGGTTTACGGGCAGACGGCATGCTGGCCTCGGGGAACTCCACGATCACAAACTCGGGCAGCATCGCCACGAGCGGGGACTATGCGCACGGGATGTCCGCCGCCGTCGGGTCAACGGCCTCGAACTCAGGATCCATCGTCACGGGCGGTGTCGGGGCGGACGGCATGCATGCCGCAAACGGCTCCTCGGCGACGAACACCGGCAACATCGTGACGAGCGGGGACGAAGCGGCCGGGATGTCGGCTTCCGGCGAGGATTCCTGGGCCCTGAACCAGGGGGCCGGCACGATCCTGACGAAGGGGGCCGAGGCCCACGGGATGGCGGCCTCGACCGGCGCTCACGTCGAGAACACGGCGTCCATCGCCACGAGCGGGGACAGCGCCTACGGGATGTTCGCGCAAGCTTTTTCCAGTGCCGTGAACACGGGGGACATCACGACTTCCGGGGCCGGTAGCCACGGGATGGCCGCGGATTTCGAGTCGACGGCGTTCAACCTGGCTGCCGATTCCATCGTCACCTGGGGAGACGGGGCTCACGGGATGGTCGCGACGGCTTCGTCCAGCGCTGACAACGCCGGCTCCATCACGACCCACGGTGAAGGGGCCTTCGGCATGATGTCCGAAGGAGGGTCGGACGTCGATAACTACGCCAGCGGAACGATCGTCACCACCGAGACGGGATCGATCGGGATGGTGGCTTCGGACGATTCCCGCGCGTACAACGCCGGGAGCATCTCGACCGCCTCTTCGGGCAGTCACGGCATGGCGTTCCTGTACGGTTCGGGCGGCTACAATTACGGGTCGATCGTGACGAGCGGCGAATCCGCCTACGGCATGTACGCCGCGAATGGCTCGGAGGCGACGAACAGCGGCATGGGGAGCATCGAGACCTTCGGTATGTGGGGGGACGGGATGGTGGCCGTCGTTTCCTCGGACGTGGCCAACTACGGGGACATCGTGACCCACGGGAACCAGGCCATCGGAATGGCGGCATTCGCACACTCGACGGCGGATAACACCGTCACCGGAAGCATCGTGACGAGCGGCGACAGTGCCTTCGGCGTGTACGGGGAAAACGTTTCGACCCTCTTCAACTCGGGGGCAATCGTCACGAGCGGGGACATGGCGCACGGGATGGTCGCCGTAAGCCTTTCCACGGCCGAGAACACGGGGGAGATCACGACTTACGGGGACGACGCTCGTGGCATGCAGGCCAGCCTCGAGTCGGTCATATCCAACCTGGGGGCGGATTCCATCGAGACCTGGGGCGAGTCGAGCTACGGCATGCTGGCGATGGGCGCTTCGAGCGCCGACAACTCCGGCTCGGTCACGACGCACGGGGACAAGGCGATCGGTGTCTACGCCCATGACCACTCTACGGGCGAAAACAGCGGTTCCATCGTGACCTATGGCGAGCAGGCGATGGGGATGCGGGCAGACGAAACCTCCACCCTGCTGAACTCGGGAAGCATCGTGACAAGCGGTGACGGTGCGCACGGCATGGAAGTGGTGGAATACAGCCGCGGCGTGAACACCGGGACGATCGCGACATCGGGGACAGGCGCCCATGCGGCACGGGTGGACTTCAACGGGGACTTCGCGAACAGCGGCACGCTCGAAAGCCTCAACGGCTACGCCCTTTTGGCGACGAACGGAAGCCAGGTGTCCCTGCTGGACGGAACGGTGCTGGCGGAAAATCACGACCTGGTGGGAGACGAAACCTCAAGCCTGGAAGTGGCGATGGACGGCAGCCTTTCGGCCCGGGTGTCGGGTTTCGGTGTTTTCGCCAAGAACCATGCCGGGTGGATGAGGCTCGAAGGGCTCTCTTGGGCCCATCACACGCAACTGAACGGCGGAGTGCTCGAGATCGGGTATGGCAACCAGTTCTGGACGGAGACGTACCTGCAGGACCCGGGCACGATGCTGTTCGTCTACGCCAGCCCGGCGGTACCGCTTATCGTTTCGGGCGACGCGAACATGAGCGGAACCCTGACGATCGACCTGTCGGGTGTGCCCCAGCCGGGTGCCTACACCTACATCGACGCCGGAAGCTACACGGACAACTTCGATACGGAATTCGCGAACGACTATACGGGGCTCTGGGATCCCTACATGCCGCAGTGGTTCTCGGAAGGCGGCCGTGAATACTACCGAGGCATGATCGGTTATGCCTTCTCCGAGCAGGCTCTGGGGCTGGTCTCGGCGATCCAGGACTGGTCCCTCCTGCGCTGGGTCATGGGCAACCACATGGCCGATGTCGCGGACGGGTTCGTCGAACTGGAGGGCGGAGAGCGGAGCTTCCACTTCCAGGGGCTCTACGGCAAGACGGAGCGCGACCCGGCGGGGGACAGCGCGGCGGGCTTCGACGCCACGCAGTCGGGAGTGAGCCTCGGATTCGACCGGAAGATCGATTCGCAGAGGGCTTGGGGACTCTACGCGGGCTACACGAAAAACGACCTGGACATCACCCATGTTTTCCCGGCGGCCGGAGACTGGGAAAACCAGGAGACCTGGCACTTCGGCGGGTACGTCCTGTACAGGACGGGCAACTGGATCTTGACGGACGCCCTGACTTACCGGGCTACGGATCACGAGACCTGGAGGAGCCAGCTGGACGGGGCCGCAACGGCCGATTTCGACAGCTGGTCCATCACGAACGACTTCCGGGCGGGCTACGTGATCCGGGAGATCGACGAGAATTGCAACTGGCAGGTCGTGCCGGAGATCGGGTTCAACTACGGCTACCTGAGCCGTGACGGGTACACTGAAAAGAACGGTTTCACGTATCGCGACTTCGACACCACGGTGTGGGAGAGCGTGCTCGGAGTCCGGTTCCGCGGCGAGTTCGCCCGCGGGGACGGATCGAAATGGGTGCCGCAGATCCGGGTTTCGTGGGTGCACCTGCTGAGCGGGGACGACGTGACGGTGGCCCAGGGCTGGGGCGGGGACTGGCACACTTTCACTGAAGTGCTGGACGACGACGCTATCGTGGTGGATTTGGGAGTCTCCCTCTACACGGCGGGGGACACGGAAATCTCGTTGAACTACAACGGCCGGTTTAGCGACAACAGCGAGTTCCACGGCGCCTGGCTCCGTTTCAGGATGAACTTCTAAGTCCTGGGGTCAGACCTTGATTTCGACCGTAAGTATACAAAAAGGGGCTTCCCGGTCGGGAAGCCCCTTAACTTCTGCGGCAAACTTTTAATACTGGACACATGCGGTCGAATTCAAGGTCTGACCCCAATGCTTCACCACCAATGCTTCAAATGTGGTCGGATTCAAGATCTGATCCCTGTTCCCTTGTCTTATTCCAGCGGAGCCCGTATAGTAAATTAATCGTTATCCTGCCGAATTGCGGCAGTGAAGGGGGGCTCCTTGATGGATCCGGATACAAGCCTCAGACCCCTTTGCGAAGAATCCTCCCAGGCATCATCTGCGTCCTGCCGGCCAGCCGGAATTCCGGCCGCAGCTTCCCCTTCCATTTTCGAAAACGACCACTCCATCATGTTCCTGATCGACCCCGACGGCGGCCGGATCGTGGATGCCAACGAGGCGGCGGTCAGTTTTTACGGCTATTCCCGGGAGACTCTCTGTTCCATGAGGGTCATGGACATCAACACCTTGTCGCCGGACGAGGTCAAGGCCGAGATGAGGCGGGCCGAAGCCGGTGACAGGAAGCATTTCCTCTTCAGGCACAGGCTGGCTGACGGGTCGCTTCGCGATGTCGAAGTCTATTCCGGGCCGATCCGCCTGCATGAAAGGAACCTGCTTTACTCGATCGTCCACGACGTGACGGAACGCCTCCTGGCCGAAAAATCTCTTGTTGAGAAGACCGCGCTGCTGGACCAGCTTTTCGAGAACGCCCCGTTCGCCATCTTCCAGAGCCGCGTCGGCGGGGAAATCATCCGGGCCAACCGGGCTGCCGAGGAACTGTTCGGCTACGCGCAGGAAGAGATGATCGGCCAGACCTGCGACGAACTGGTGGTGCCGGAGCGGCTGAAGGAAAAGGGGCGGGAATACACCGAACAGCTCCATGGAGCCAGGCGGATGGTGGCGTTCGAGGACCTGCGCCGGCGGAAGGACGGTTCCCTGCTGGACGTCTCGTTCATAGGGTTTCCCATACGCATCGGGGGAGAGGTCACCGGCGGTTTCGGGATCTATCACGACATGACGGCACGGAAGGAAGCCGAACGCCTGCTGAGAGAGAGCTACCTGGAACTGCATAACCAGGTGCTTGCCCTGAGGCGCTCCTGGAACCAGACGATCCACATCCTGGCATCGGTGGTCGAAGCCCGCGATCCCTATACGGCGGGACACCAGAAAAAGGTGGCGCTCCTTGCAGGGGAGATCGCTACTCGCATGGGGCTTTCGGATGACGGCGTGGATCACGTGATCCTGGCCGCCCTGATCCACGACATCGGCAAGATCGAGGTGCCGTCCGAGATCCTTTCGAAGCCCGGAACCCTGAGCTCCCTGGAACTACAGTTGATCCGCACGCACCCGGAGGCCGGACGGCGGCTTCTTTCGGGTCTCCAGACGCCCTGGCCGCTTGCGGACATCGTTTTCCAGCACCACGAAAGGCTGGATGGCAGCGGCTATCCCCAGGGGATTTCCGGAGAGGCCATCCTGCTCGAGGCCCGCATCATCGCGGTGGCCGACGTCGTCGAGGCCATGAGCTCCCACCGTCCCTACCGCCCGGCCTGGCCCGTGGAGACCGTAGTGGCCGAGATGACCCGCCTGCGGGGGGTTGCCTTCGATCCTGCCGCCGTGGACGCCTGGCTGGAAATTGCGGCCCAGTAGCCGCTAATTACCGGCTGGATCGCTTCTCTTCGCAGCATTCCTCCAGCACGTCCACCCACCTGTCCATGATCCGTTCCGGCGAAAAGAGGTCGCGTGATTCCCGGGCTTTTTCCCCCAACTGTTTCCGCATCTCTTCGCTTGCCAGCAGCCGGTCCATCGCGGCGGCGAGGGCTCGGGGTTCCATTGGAGCAAGCAGGCCGTTCGTTCCGTCCGTGACAAGGTCTTCTACACCACCCCATCTTGTCGCCACGACGGCCTTGCCGTGGGCCAGGGCTTCCAGGAGAGTGTTGCAAAAGCCCTCGTACAGGGACGGCTGGACATAAAGACCGGCCCCCTGGTAAACGGGCCCAAGTTTTAGCGTGACCCCCGGCCATGAAACACGCCTGCCCAAACCCAGCTTTTCTGCAAGTGACTTGAGCTCCGGGCCTTGCTTGCCTTCGCCGTGGATGACGAGGTCCCATTCGGGGTAGCGGGGGGCCACGAAGGCGAAGGCCCGGAGAAGGAGGGGAAAGTTCTTCTGCTTCGACAGGCGTCCCACGGACAGGATGAACGGACGCGCAGGGCCGGCCGACGGGGGTTCCTCCCAAGTCGAGGTTTTTTCGAAGTGAGGAAAAAGGGGGTTCGGGATGACGACGGCCTTCAGGCCGGGCAGCATTTTCCCGTAGGAACCGGCGGCGTAGTTTGTCAGGCAGACCAGGGTGCTTGCTTCCGGGTAAAGTGCTTTCCTGAGGACCCGGTAGATCCATTCGAGGCGTCCCTTCTCGGGGTCGCCCCTCTCGGAGATGACCACGGGAATACCCGTTCCCTTGAGGGCTTGAATGACCTGTACATTGAGCTTGGTTCCCAGGGCGACGACGATATCGGGCTTTCGGTCAAGCAGGGTTTCCTTCAGCTTCCGGTAAAGGGTCGAGTGGAAGCACAGGTGCCGCTTCACCAGCGGCATTTGGCTTCGGACGAGTCCCAGGTCGAAGTGGCTGCAGCCGGCAGGCGGGCGGTAGAAGGGGTTAACCCCTGCATTGACCGTGACGAAGGACACGCCCAGCCCCCGGCTGGCGAAACCTTCGGCCAGGAAGCCGGCCGACCGTTCGGCTCCGCCGGAGCTCAACCCTTCCGTGACGATCGCCGCTTTCACGGGGTCACCTCCCGGCCCGCACGTCGGCGGGGTTCCTGTATAGCAGCGGGTTGTGCCGGTCCAGTTCCCACATGCGGTTCCGCAGGTCGTTAAGGGCTGGATTGTGGTAGACCTTGAAGCCTGCACTTGACGTGAAGGTCATCTCCCCGAAAAAGATTTTCCCGCGGACATCGTACAGGTCGATCCGGACAAAGTCGATCCCCCGGGAAAGTTCCCGCGCGATTTCCACCATGCGGGGAAAATTTTCCGTCCGGAGATGGGCCTCGATCATCCCTGGGGGCAGGTTCCCTTCCACAAGGGTTTCGTCCCTGTGGAAATGCCCCTCGAAGGTCCTATCTGCGGAAGTGGCATGGGTGCAGAAGTCGAACCCCTTCGTCCCGTTGTAGCAATAGAAGTTGAGGTCCCAGGGCAGCTCCCCGTCCTCATCGAGCAACAGGGACTCGGCGAGGATCTTCGGTTCGGAGTAGTCGTAGTGGACCTCGCCGCAGTTCCGGGAGAACTGCCTTTTCACCTTGCGGTTGAAATAGCGGATCGTCCCGCACCTGTCCATTCGAGTTTTGTCACGTACGATCTCGTTCCAGCCGCTGGCGTTGGAAACCTTGATCACGAAACTTTGAGGCAGCCCCTCGAGGGCCCGGTCGTCCAGGCGGTCGTAAACTCCCAGGAGCGGGACGAGGACATTCTCCCCGATGCGTTCCTTCACGTAATCCCGGACCAGCAGCTTGTCCGCAAGCTTGCCGTAGAATTCATGGTTGCCGTAAAGCTTGCGGTACTGGACCTTCTCCCAGTGGGTTTCCGGGTTCTCGAAATCGCCCTCGAACCCTACCTCCCTGCGGAAGAGCCGGCGGATCTTCTGTCGCTGGCGGCAGACGCCAAAGGCCGTGATGGCTTGAAGAAATTTTTCCGTAAGCGGCATCGGCAAATCCTCTTTTCCGTGATCAGATTCTCCCGGCCCGCACGTCGGCGGGGTTCCTGTATAGCAGCGGGTTGTTTCGGTCCAGTTCCCACATTCGGTTACGCATCTCGGCACGTGCCGGGTTCTCGATGACAAACAGGCCCGCCCCGGAGGTGAAGGTCATCTCGCTGAAGAAAACCCTTTCACCGATGCCGTAAAGGTCGACCCTGACGAAATCGATGCCCCGGGAAAGCTCGCGGGCGATTTCGGTCATCATGCCGAAGTTGTCGGGATGCACGTGGGCCGCTTCCATTTCCGGCGCCAGGTTCCCCTCGATCAAGTTCCGGCTGTGGTCGTAATGGCTCTTGTGCCGCCCGTCGGGGGAGGTGACGCGGAGGGCGAAATCAAAGCCTTTCGACCCGTTGTAGCAGAAGAAAGAGGTGGACCAGGGCAGCCCGGTTCCGTCCAGGAGCAGTTCCTCGATCACGATCCGGGACGTGGAGTAGTCGTAGTGGACTTCCCCGAATTTCCGGGAATACCTCTTCCCGACTTTTCGGTTGAAGTACCGGATCGTCCTGCGCCGGTCCATCCGAGCCTTGTCGACCACGATTTCATTCCATTTGCTGGCGTTGCTGATCTTGATGACGAAGCTTTGCGGGAGGCCGAGGAGGATATCGTCGTCCAGCCGGTCGTGAACGCCCAGGAGCGGGACGAGGACGTCCTCTCCAACTCGTTCTCTCACGTAATCCCGCACCGACACCTTGTCGGCGAGCCTGCCGTAGAAGGCGTGGTTTCCGTAAAGCTTTCGGAACTGGATCTTTTCACAGTAGGTTTGAGGGTTTTCGAAGTTGCCTTCGAAGCCGAGGTGTTTCCTGAAGAGTTTACGGATTTTTTTTTCCTGGCGCCAGAAGCGCAGGGCACGAAGCCCCTGGTGTAGAGTGTCGAAAAACGGCATGTGTGAAGATTCTCCCTGTCGGTCAGATTTTACCCGCCCGCACGTCGGCGGGGTTCCTGTATAGCAGCGGGTTGTTTCGGTCCAGTTCCCACATTCGGTCCCGCATCCGGGCCCTTGCGGGGTTCTTGATGAGGCCGAGTCCGGCCCCGGGCGTGAAGGTCATCTCTCCGAAATAGACCCGGTCCCCGACACCGTAAAGGTCCACCCGCACGAAGTCGATCCCGCGGGAAAGTTCCCGCGCGATTTCCACCATCTTCGGAGTGAGGGGCGTGCGGATGCGGGCTGATTCCATTTCTTCGGTCAGGTTGCCTTCCAGCAGGTTCCAGTCCCTGTCGTAGTGTCCCTTGTGGAGTTCGTCGGGGGAGGAGACGCAGACGGCGAAGTCGAAGCCCTTCGAGCCGTTGTAGCAGAAGAAATCGGTTGTCCAGGGGAGTTGGCCTCCGTCCAGCAGCAGCTCCTCGATCACGATCCGTGGGGTGCCGTAGTCGTAGTGGACCTCCCCGAACTTGCGGGAGTATCTTTTTTTCAGCTTGCGGTTGAAGTACCGGATGGTCCGGTGCCGATTCATCCGGTCCTTGTCGAAAACGATCTCGTTCCACTTGCTTGCGTTGGAGCTCTTGATCACGAAGCTTCGCGGAAGGGCGTCCAGGATTCCGTCGTCGAGGTGGCCGTATACGCCGAGCAGGGGAATGAGCGCGTCCCCCCCGATCCGCTCCTTCACGTGGTCCCGTACGAGCACCTTGTCCGCGAGCCTGCCGTAGAAGGCGTGGTTTCCGTAGAGCTTGCGGAACTGCACCTTTTCACCGTAGGTCCGGGGAGCGTCGAAGTTCCCCTCGGATTTCGAATGCTTCATGAAGAGCCTGCGGATCTTTGCCTCCTGCAGGCGGAAGCGTAGGGCACGAAGCCCCTGGTGGAGAGTGTCGAAAAGCGGCATGAGTGAAGGTTCTCCCTGTCGGTCAGATTTTACCCGCCCGCACGTCGGCAGGGTTCCTGTAAAGACTCGTGTTGTGCCGGTCCAGTTCCCACATCCGGTCTCGCAGTTCGTTCAGGGCGGGATCGGCGTAGACCAGAAATCCCGCGCTGCCGGTGAAAGTCAGTTCCCCGAAGAAGATTTTTCCCCGGACATCGTACAGGTCCACCCGGACAAAGTCGATGCCCCTCGAGAGTTCCCGCGCTATTTCCAGCATCCCGGAAAGGTTCTTCAGGCTGGCCCGATCCCCGGCCATTTCAAGGGTGAGGTCGCCGCCGGCGAGCTTCCATGCGGAGTCGAAATACCCCGAAATGTTGCCGGGGGTGTCCAGGCAAAGACGGCAGTCGAAGCCGCGCGTGCCGTTGTAGCAATAGAAGCGGTAGTCCCAGGGCAGTTCCCCGTCGTCGAGCAGCAGTTCCTCGATCGCGATCCGGGGGGTTCCGTAGTCGTAGTGGACCTCCCCGAACTTGCGGGAGTATCTTTTTTTCAGCTTGCGGTTGAAATACCGGATGGTCCGCTGCCGGTCCATTGCCGCCTTGTCGCGGACGACCTCGTTCCACCCGCTGGCGTTGGAAATCTTGATCACGAACCTTTCCGGCAGCGCCTCGAGGATCCGGTCGTCCAGGCGGTCGCATACTCCCAGGAGCGGGACGAGGACATCCTCCCCGACCCGTTCCCTCACGTAGTCTCTTACCGAAACCTTGTCGGCGAGCCTGCCGTAGAAAACGTGGTTGCCGTAGAGCTTTCGGAACTGGATTTTTTCCCAGTGGGTTTGGGGGGTTTCGAAGTTGCCTTCGAAGCCGAGGAGATTCCTGAAGAGTGTCCGGATTTTCCTTTCCTGGCGACGAAAACGCAAGGCCCGGAGCTGTTGGCCGAGCCAACCTGCCATCCGGGTCATTCCCGGTTTTTCGGTATTTCCAGACGGTTCCTTGCCTCGCGGCGGAGCAGTTCGACTCCGTGCGCCAGTTCGCCGGCAACCTGGGTGAAGTAGGCGATCTCGGAGGTGCCGAATGCCCCCGGTTCGCTTGAATAGAGGCAAAGGATTCCGCGGGCGTCGGGCGACGTTTTCAGAGGCAGGAGGATGACCGAGCGGTAGCCGCGCCGAAGGGCCTCCTCCACGCGGAAGAAGTCCACGGAGGAAGCCTCGAGGTCCGGGATGGTGACGGGCTCGCCGGTGGAAACAACCTTTCGGGCGAGGCTTTTCGGGTATCGCCGCTCCCACGCTTTCAGGCGGAACCGCGTCAGGTAGTTGCGCTCGTAGCCGGCGTGGCCCGCCGGGACGAGCCGTTCTCCCCCCTCGGGGTCCTTCTGAAGGAAACCGGCCCAGGCCATCCGGAGGCCCATCCGTTTCACCAGGACCCGGCAGAAGTTCCGGACGTAGACGTGTTCGTCTTCCAGCAGGAAAAGGAGGCGGTTGCACTCGCTCATGGCCTGCATGGCCATGGCGGCGGCCTTTTGGCTGTCCTTGAGCTTGAGGTAGGCGGTTCGCTGGAGACAAAGGTCGGCCTTCGCGTCTTCGAGCTCGAAGGCGATGTCCGACCTGGCGCGGGCTTGCCCGATGGCCCAGGCCAGCGTTTCGTCCAGTTCTTCCGGGTCTGAAAGGTCGCCTGGTCCCAGTACCGCCTCGGCCCCCTGCCGCATGAAACGGGCAGGCGCGCCCTCGCGGGGCCCGTCGATGAGGACCAGCACGGGAAGATGGGGGTGTGATTTCTTCAAAAGGGGAAGGAAAGGGGCGCCTTCCGGGGAGTTGACGTTGCCGTCCATGATCGCCAGGTCGAACGAGCCCTCCCCCAGGAGGACCGCTGCCTCTTCGGCGTTGACCGCAAGAGAGGTTCCCACGTGGGGCAGGCTGGGCAGCCGCCCGGAACAGCCGGGACCGATCAGCAGTGCTCTGTGAACGGGCATGGGTTCCATCGGGTGACCTCCTGTCGTGATGGCTGGTGGACGTGGAACAAATTTATTCTAGCATTGTCTGTTCACGGATTGGAGGAATATTCAAGATCCGGCCCAGATTTTCGGGAACATGGACGAGAGCACGCGGATCGACCGGAGGTAGTCGTCCAGGCCGAGGCGTTCGTCCTCCGTGTGGTCGAGCCGGGAATCGCCGGGGCCATAGGCGGCCATGGGGCACTTCCAGGCGGCGGCGTAGTTGAAGTCGGCGGTTCCGCCCTTCGCCAGCAGGCGCGGGGTTCCGCCCTGTTCCCTGATAGCCACGCGAAGGGCCCGGATGACGGGGTTTGTGCGGGCGGCGGCATGGGCGGGCACGGTGGAAACGAGGTCGGCTGAGGCGCCCCTGGTTCGGGCCTTCTCCCCGAACAGGGCAAATATTTCCCCGGGCAAGGCCCCAAGGGGCAGGCGGATATCCAGTTCGATCGCTGCCGTGCGGCTGCCTTCCTCCGAGCCCGACATGGCAAGGACGTTGGCCCCCATCCGCTCGATGGCGGGTTTCCCGGGGTCGTCTAGATTCTCCACTTCCTGCAGGATGTCGGCTGCAGCCCTGAGGCAGGCCGTGAGGGGGCTGGTTCCCGCGCTTCGGTGCGATCCCGTGTCGCCGGCGGAGAGGCGCACGTGGAGGTAGCCCCGGTAGGCGAGGGTGATGCCGTCCGTTCCAGAAGGTTCCCCCACGAGACAGGCGGCGGGAGCGTGCAGGGGAATCCGGTGCCTCGCTCCGCGGGAGTCGGTTTCTTCGGCTACGGCCGCCACGAGGGTGAGGCGCCAGTCCGCCGGGATGCCTGCGCTTCCGCCGGCGACGGCAAAGGCGCAAAGGGGGCCTTTCGCGTCGACGCTCCCGCGGCCCCAGAGGGTGTTCCCTTCGATCCGAACGGCCGGTCCCCCCGGTACGGTGTCGATATGCCCCAGAAGGAGGAACTCGTTCTTGCCGCTTCCCCTG
>Ga0209270_1003669_pt1 | contig 12871 bp, 8 predicted proteins | sample MTBAKSrepl1MetaG_FD_187456 | JGI IMG/M metagenome (GOLD analysis project Ga0209270, IMG submission 187456) | Enrichment culture microbial communities from Arthur Kill intertidal strait, New Jersey, USA, that are MTBE-degrading - MTBE-AKS1... | ecosystem: Environmental > Aquatic > Marine >...
CCGATTCCTTAGGATTAGCTGTTAAGTCGTGACGGGTGTAGTAGCTTTGGTTGTAGATGGTGAACGACCCCAGTACATCCGACTTAACCAGGTTGCATGCTGCTATTAAGAGATCACAAATAGCCTTATCGTCCGGGGGAGGAACTCCCCTAGCCGCGGCTGCGGATTTGACTGCCTCCAGCACAATCCCGGGTTCGAGCATGTAATTCTCTAAAGAGTATCTTGACCAAATGTGGTATTTCTCTATGCCCCTTCTGGCTGCTTCTTCTTCAAAGTGCGCAAGTGCTCGAGGGGTCGCAGCGTCGCGATCACGAAGGACAGCCCAGTGAAGCTTGCTGCCTACTACTTTTTGGAAAAGTTCAGCGAGATCCTTCACCATTGTGAACTTATCGACACCACCGAATTCAAACAACACGATCTGATTTGTGCCCACGAAAATTGAGTAGCCAAGGCGGGTAGCAATAAGCGGCAGGAGATTGACCTCCGAACTCCCCTCAACAAAGAGACACAGTTTTGTCTGAAAGAGGAGTGCGATACTGAAATTGTTTAAGGGTCCAATACGTCTGTATTCGGCCAGAAGGTGATCGATGTTATCAATTGGTGCCATATTGCGTGCGGAAGAATCAACAGGTATCACTGATTCAATAGGTGTTTGGGAGATAAGATCCCTTGAGTGTGTGGCAATGACGAATTGGATTCCCATTTTATTGGCAAGTGCTTGAAGGAAAGCCGCGAGTCTCATTTGTAGAGACGTATGGAGGTGGGCATCAGGCTCATCCAGTAGCACAATCCTTGCCCTCCTCCATGCAATGAAGGTTACTAGTTTCAGTATCTGATGAAGGCCTGATCCGGCCGACACGATATCCAACTCCCAATCCTGTTCCTTGTAAGTTGCTCTGATTTCCAAGTCTTTTTCTGGCTCAAAGGCGACAGCCGCGAGTTCGACACCGAAGTGATCCTTTATAGAGTCCGCCACAAACCTAAATGCCTCGGAAATTTTGCGATTTTCAGCTGGATTATTTAGTTGCGGCGAGCTCAGGGATAAGAGAACGTTCCTAATAATCGGGGAAAGCTGTCCCGAAAGGGCGTGCTTGTGTATTTGTGCGGGCACCCGGGATTCTTCATGCGCCAGAATCTCCACATGGCCCGGGATGAGCATCGGAGCTAATGCAAGGACGTCTTTAACAACTTCCGCGTTGGCAGACCGATTCCAATCTCCAATTTGAACGTTTATTGCACCAAAACTGAACCTAATGGTAGCCTCAAAATGAAAGCCGTTGGAGAGGTCTATGCGTATAGACACCGGCAGTGGCGTGTTGCCTTGCCGGAAGCGACGATTGTACCAGAGATCTCTGGGATCATTGGAGGGTAAGAAGTCGAAACCGGTCAGTGAGCGTCCGGTTGTCGGAATCCTCCAGGTATCACGATCAACGACAAGCCTTAGGCATTCGAATGCGACCCAAATGGCCTGGAGTATTGTGCTCTTACCTGAGTTGTTGACTCCGGTGAGTACCGTGAACGGTGGCATAGTAATACGGCTTTCTTCGATTCGCTTGAAGTTGCGAATGGTTAAGGCGGTAATGTGGACCGGGGTCTCGGGCGGGGCGAGATAGGAGGTGGGGTAGTCGTCGGGTGTATTTGGGAAAAGGTCAAATTGTCCCTCAGTCATCCTCCTGCCCCCATCGCGATGTCCAAATGCTTTTCGGCCACTAATACTTGTTGGCGAAAAACACCATGTTAAGGGTTTATTGATAAACCATATTCAAGACAGAAGTCAAGGGATCTTGATTGCGGGCCAGTGCCCGTAAGAGTCATAATCATAGGTGCCGCCTTCATGGGTTACTTCAGCAGCTCCCATACTTGCTTTGTACCGACGGCGCTACTTGCCCCCAATAGCTTGTGTTTTCTTAGCCGCGGACTTCATGAGATCGCCTCTCCTACGATAATAGATGGGGTGCGGGCCGAAGGGTGATCAACCCGCTGTTTAATAGCGACGAGCGTTGGCTTCTGATAGACTTCGTGTATGTCTCCTCCATTAAATCCCTGGCAGGAATACGCCGACTTGGTCGCCCAGGCCGAGAAGGTCTTCAGGCGGGTCAGCCGGGAGTACCCGGCCGAGGTCCGCTGCCGCCTGGGCTGCGACGACTGCTGCCAGGCCCCCTTCCGGCTGAGCCTGATCGAGGCGGCGGCCCTCAAGGCCGCCCTCCTGAGCCTGGACCGGAACATCCGACGTCAGATCCTTCGCCGGGCCGAGAAGGGGCTCCCGGCGGCCCGGGCCCTCTTCGCCGGCCTGCCCGACGACCCCCAGGCGGCCGCCCTGGCCCTGGCCAGGGCCAGGCTCAAGTGCCCGCTCCTGACCGGGGCCGGCTGCGCCGTCTATCCGGCCCGGCCGATCACCTGCCGCCTCTACGGCCTGCCGACCCAGTCCGCCGGCCAGAGCCACACCTGCCCCAGGTCCGGCTTTGAGCCGGGCCGGGAATACCCCACGGTCAACCTGGATCTGATCGCCCGCCGCCTGGCCGAGATATCCGGGCGGCTGGCCGCTCTGGCCGGCCTCGATCTCCGGGGCGAGGCCGGCCAGAGCGTGGCCGAGGCCCTGCTGAAGGACTATCCGGCCGGCCTCCTGCCCGGGACTTGAGCCGGATCCCCGAAAGCCGGCGGCTTCCCGGCTTGACACCTTCCAAAAAAATGAGCTAACTTCCACTCATCCGTGTCATCCTTGGAGGCGCGATGGCGGTCAGGGCCTCAAAGCGGAAGCCCGAACTCAAGCTCGTTCTCTCCCGGGGGCAGATCTCGAACCGGGTCCAGGAACTGGGCAGCCAGATCTCTCAGGAACTGAGCGATCGCGAGCTGGTGGTCATCGGCGTTCTCAAGGGCGCCTTCGTCTTCATGTCCGACCTGGTCCGGGCCCTGGAAATGCCCCTCCAGCTGGAATTCGTCCGGCTCAAGTCCTACGGCTTGGACACCGCCTCTTCGGGCGAAGTGTCCATCACCAAGGACGTCGAGCCGGAGATCAGGCTGATGGGCAAGCACGTCCTCCTGATCGAGGACATCGTCGACACGGGCCTGACCCTGGCCTTTCTCAAGGATCACCTGGCCCGGCACAAGCCGGCCTCGATCAAGATCTGCGCCCTGATCGACAAGCTGGAGCGGCGGGAGAGACTCGTTGAGCTGGACTACGTCGGCTTCACGGTCAAGAAGGGCTTCCTGGTGGGCTACGGGTTGGACGCGGCCGAGAATTACCGCCACCTGCCCGACATCTATGAACTGAGGGCCTGAGGCTGGCGCCATGATCATCCAGTGCCCCCGCTGCCGGACCAAGTACAAGCTGGACGAGGTCCTGCTGGCTCCCGAGGGCTCCAAGGTCCACTGCACCCGTTGCGACCACGTCTTCCTGGCTCTGCCGCCGCCGGCCCTGCCCGAGGAAGAGGAGAAAGCGGGCCGGCCCGGGAGGGAGGTGGCCGAGTTCCTGGACGAGAGCGGTCCGGCCGCCGAGGCGGCCGGGCTGGGCGAGGATTTCCTGGAGGAGCCCGAGGCGAAGCGGGGCGGGTGGCTCAAGCGGCTGCTCGTCGCCCTGCTCGTGGTCGTGGTTCTGGCCGCCCTGGCCCTGGGCCTGACCGTCTTTCTCAAGACCCGGGACATCCACCTGGACCGCCGCTTCCTGAAGATGGATCTCTTTGAGGCGGCCCCGATCCTGAAGCGGTTCAGCCCGGCCAAGATCGAGCCAAAACCGGCCGCGCCCAAGGAGCCGGCCGGACCCAAGGCGCCGGCCGACCCTGGCAACGCTCGGATCAACCTGGAAAAGGTCTCCGCCCGCTTCCTGGACACCCCGGAGGCGGGCCGGGTCTTCATCGTCGAGGGTCAAGTCAAGAACGCTTACGGCGAGGCGGTCTCCGAAATCAAGCTCAAGGGGCTGGTCCACACCAAGACCAAAACCAATGCCCTGGAGCGGGTCGTCTACGCCGGAACCGTATTGTCCGACGAGGAGATAAGGGGGTTGTCCCGGGAGGTGGTCGAGGGCCTCTTCCTCAACCCCAAAGGCGAAGACGAGAACAACGTCAACGTCCAGCCGGGCGGGACCGTCCCGTTCATGATGGTCTTTTACGATCTCCCGGACAACCTGACCGAGTACACGGTCGAGGTGATTTCTTCGCGCCGGGGCAAATAAGCGGGCCGGTTTCAGCGGCGAGTCAATCGATCTGTTTCAGGCGGGGGGAGGTGGGCATGCCCGAGGAGTCCCTGGGAGAGCGTCTCTGGTACAAGAACTGGCCGGCCCAGGTGCCCAAGCGCCTGGACTATCCTCACTGCTCCTTGGCCGAGTTCCTTAAGGAGACCGCGGCCAGGATTCCCGAGTCCCCGGCCATCTGCTTCCTGGACACCTGGCTCAACTACGGCCAGCTCTGGGACCTGGTCCAGCGCCTGGCCACGGCCCTGGACCGGCTGGGGCTGGCCAAGGGCGACGTCTGCGGCCTGATGCTGCCCAACTCGCCTCAGTTTGTGGTCAGCTACTACGCCTGCCAGCTCCTGGGCCTGACCGTGAGCGCCATAAACCCGACCTACAAGGCCCTGGAGATCAGGCACCAACTCAAGGACTGCCGGGCCAAGGCCCTGATCGTCCTGGACGCCGTCTTCGAGGAGGCCCGGGGCGGGCTGGAGGGGAGCCAGGTCAAGCACATCATCGGCACCAACATCGTCGACCTGTGCGGCTTCTCCGGCCTCAAGATCTGGCTGGGCAAGCTCCTCAAGAAGATTCCCACCGGCCAGCTGCCGTCCGGCGCCCTAAAGCTGACCGAGCTCTTGAAGGCCCCGCCCGAGCCGCCCGCGGTCAAGATCGATCCGGGCAGCGACGTGGCCGTGCTCCAGTACACCGGCGGGACCACCGGGCTGCCCAAGGGGGCCATGCTGACCCACGGCAACGTGGTCGCCAACGCGGTCCAGTGCGACGCCTGGCTGTGGAAGCGGGAGACGGGCATGGGCATCGTCGGCATCCTGCCCCTCTTCCACTCCTTTGCCATGACCACGGTCATGAACACCTCCATCCGCATCGGCGGCTTCCAGCTCCTCTTCCCCAAGCCGCCGGCCGACATGGCCGAGCTGTTCGAGCAGATCAAGAAGCACGCCCCCAAGGAGGGCCTGATCATGCCCGGGGTGGCGGTGCTCTTCAACAAGATCAACAACCATCCCCAGGTCAGGGAATACGATCTGAGCGGCCTCAAGATGGCCGTCTCCGGGGCCGGACCCCTGCCCCTGGAGGTCCAGAACCGTTTCGAGGAACTGACCGGGGCGATCATCGTCGAGGGCTACGGCCTTTCCGAAGCCACGCCGGTGACCCACGCCAACCCGATCTACGGCCGCCGCAAGCTGGGCACTATCGGCCTGCCCTACCCGGACACCGACGTCAAGATCATGGACAGGGAGACCGGCGAGAAGGAGGTGCCACCGCTGCCCTTCGCCGTGGCCGAGACCGGCGGCCTGACCAAGGAGCAGGCCGAGCAGGCCGAAGCCTACACCGGCGAGCTGGTCATCAAGGGGCCCCAGGTGATGAAGGGCTACCTCAACCGGCCCGAGGAGACGGCTTCCGCCATTCGCGACGGCTGGCTCTACACCGGCGACCTGGCCTGCCTGGACGCCGAGGGCTACACCATCATCCGGGACCGGGCCAAGGACATGATCAAGCACAAGGGCTACGCCATCTTCCCGGCCGAGGTGGAGGACTACCTCCACCAGCACCCGGCCGTGCGCGGCGCGGCCGTCATCGGCGTGCCCGACAAGGACGTCGGCGAGGTGGTCAAGGCCTTCCTCGTCCTCGACCCGGAGCAGCGCGGCCGGATCTCGGCCGAAGACATCCAGGCCTGGGCCCGGGAGAGGATGACCAAGTACAAGGTGCCGGGCGTGGTCGAGTTCCGCGACGAACTGCCCACGACCATGGTCGGCAAGATCCTGAGGCGCGTCCTCAGGGATGAGGAGATCAAGAGACTCAGTAAGGACTGAGCCGGCCCGGGACCGGCCCGGCGGCTGAAGGAACGGCCCGGGTTCCGGGGCCGCCGGGCTCGGGTCGCTCGGCCAGGGGTGAGGCATTTTTTTCGTTCCGGCCCCTTGAATTCTAATCGACCCGTACTTATCTAAGGTCCGTCCTAGACTTCCGTGGATTGCCCGGGCCTTGGGCCCGTATCAATTCTAAAGGCTCGAATGGCTGAACAAACGCTGAGGAGGAGAAGAAGCATGGCACTCAGGCCGCTCAACGATCGGGTCCTGATCAGGCGGATCGAGGAGGACGAGAAGACCAGTGGCGGTATCATCATCCCGGACACGGCCAAGGAAAAGCCCCAGAAGGGCGAGGTGGTCGCCGTGGGCAAAGGCCGGGTTCTGGACGACGGCCAGCGCCGGGAGATGAGCGTCAAGGCCGGCGACAAGATCCTCTTCTCCAAGTACGCCGGCAACGAGGTCAAGATCGACGGTGAGGAGCTGACCATCATGCGCGAGGACGAAGTCCTGGCCGTCATCGAGGATTAACCCCCCACCGAGCCCGCGGGCTCATTCTTTATAGTAAGGAGGCAGAAAGGCTATGGCCAAGGAGATCGTCTACGATGTCAAGGCTCGGGAGCGGATCCTCAAGGGGATCGACACCCTGGCCAACGCGGTCAAGGTGACCCTGGGGCCCAAGGGTCGCAACGTCATTCTGGAGAAGAGCTGGGGCTCGCCCACCGTGACCAAGGACGGCGTCACCGTGGCCAAGGAGATCGAACTCGAGGACAAGTTCGAGAACATGGGCGCCCAGATGGTCAAGGAGGTCGCCTCCAAGACCTCCGACGTGGCCGGCGACGGCACGACCACGGCCACGGTCCTGGCCCAGGCCGTCTACCGCGAGGGCTCCAAGATGGTCGCCGCCGGGGCCAACCCCATGGCCATCAAGCGCGGCATTGACAAGGCCGTGGAGACCGTGGTCGAAGAGCTGCGCAAACTGGCCAAGCCGACCAAGGACAAGACCGAGATCGCCCAGGTGGGCACCATCTCGGCCAACAACGATCCCACGATCGGCAACATCATCGCCGAGGCCATGGACAAGGTCGGCAAGGAAGGGGTCATCACCGTCGAGGAAGCCAAGGGCATGGAGACGACCCTGGACATCGTCGAGGGCATGCAGTTCGACCGGGGCTACCTCTCGCCCTACTTCGTCACCAACCCGGAGAAGATGGAAGTTGAGCTGGAGAACCCCTACATCCTCATCTTCGAGAAGAAGATCTCGGCCATGAAGGACTTCCTGCCCGTGCTCGAGCAGGTGGCCAAGGGCGGCCGGCCCCTGGTCATCGTGGCCGAGGACGTGGAGGGCGAGGCCCTGGCCACCCTGGTGGTCAACAAGCTGCGCGGCACCTTGAACGCCTGCGCGGTCAAGGCCCCCGGCTTCGGCGACCGGCGCAAGGCCATGCTCGAGGACATCGCCACCCTGACCGGCGGGACCATGATCTCCGAGGACCTGGGCCTCAAGCTGGAGAACGTCTCCCTGAACGACCTGGGCACGGCCCGACGGGTCAACGTGGACAAGGACAACACGACCATCGTCGAGGGCGGCGGCTCCCGCCAGGCCCTGGAGGGCCGGGTCAAGCAGATCAGGGCCCAGATCGAGGAGACCACCTCTGACTACGACCGCGAGAAGCTCCAGGAGCGCCTGGCCAAGCTGATCGGCGGCGTGGCCGTCATCAACGTCGGCGCGGCCACCGAGAGCGAGATGAAGGAGAAGAAGGCCCGCGTCGAGGACGCCCTCAACGCCACCCGGGCCGCGGTGGAGGAAGGCATCATCGCCGGCGGCGGCGTGGCCTACATCCGCTCCCTCAAGACTCTGGAGAAGATGAAGCTCGAGGGCGAGGAGCAGATCGGCGTCAACATCGTCAAGCGGGCCATCGAGGAGCCGATCCGCCAGATCGCGGCCAACTCGGGCTTCGAGGGCTCCATCGTCGTCGAGAAGGTCAAGGATATGACCGGCAACAAGGGCTTCAACGCCGAGAGCGGCACCTACGAGGACCTGATGAAGGCCGGGATCGTCGACCCGGTCAAGGTGGTCCGTTTCGCCATCCAGAACGCCGCTTCGGTGGCCGGCCTGCTGATAACCACCGAGGCCATGGTCGCCGAGAAGCCGGATGAGAAGAAGGACATGGGCATGCCCGGAGGCCCGGGCATGGGCGGCATGGGCGGCATGGGCGGCGGCATGATGTAGGGCCGAGCCCCAACCTGGACACAGCACGGCCCCGACCCGCCACCAGGGTCGGGGCCTTTTTTTGCCCGGCGCTCAGCCCTTCCCGAGAGCCGCCTCGATGCTGGCCCGGAGCTGACCGTCGTGAAAGGGCTTGACCAGGTAGCCGGATGTCCCGGTCAGGAGGATGCGCTCCAGACGGTCGCTGTCCAGGTAGGCGGTCACGAAGACGATGGGGATGCGCCAGCGGGAGCGAATGAGGCCGGCCGCCTCGAGGCCGTCCATGGGGCCGCTCAGGCGGATGTCCATCAGGACCAGGTCCGGCCGGTCCTGGCCGGCCCTCTCCACGGCCCGCTCGCCCGAGGGGACCACCGCCGTGACCGCGTAGTCCAGGCTCTCCAGCCTGACCCTCAGGTCTTCCCCGACCAGGAACTCGTCCTCGACCACCAGAATCTTGGCCCTGGCCACTGTCTAGACCCTCTGCGCCCGCTTGAATCTGATGCTGAATCGGGCGCCCCCCTGGCGGTCCAGGCTCACCGTGCCGCCGAGCTGGGTCTCGACCAGGCCGGATACGATGTTGAGCCCCAAGGTCCTGGCGCCCCGCCAGTCGAAGTCCTGGGGCAGGCCTACCCCGTTGTCGCTGACGGACAGCTCGATCTCCTCCTCATCCAGGGAGCGGGCCTGGATGCTTATCTCCCCCCGCCTCCCCCCGGGAAAGGCGTACTTGAGGGAATTGGAGATCAGCTCGTTGATGACCAGCCCCAGCGGGACGGCCTGGTCCAGGCCCAGCTCGACCTTCTCGGCCTCGATCTTCAGGGCGATCCGGCCGGAACTGGTCGCGTAGGCCTGGAACAGGCTCCGGGCCAGGCCGGAGAGGTACTCCCTGAAGTCGATCGCCCCCAGCGAGTCCGAGCGGTAGAGGGTCTCGTGGATCAGGCCCATGGCCTGAACCCGGCCCTGACTCTCCTGAAAGGGCCCCCGCAGCTCGGGGTCGGTGATCCGGCCGGCCTGAAGGTTGAGCAGGCTGGAGATGACCTGCATGTTGTTCTTGACCCGGTGGTGAACCTCGCGGAGCAGGACCTCCTTTTCCCTGAGCGCGGCCTTGAGCTGGTCTTCGATCATTTTGCGCTCGGTGATGTCAACGATCAGCCCCCTCAGACCGGCCGGTTTCCCCTGGCGCACGATCGGACTGGCGTAGAGGAGCACGGGAAACTTCCGGCCGTTCTTGGCCAGGGCCGTGTACTCGGCCGGCTTGGCCATCTTCCCGTTTATTCTGGCCGACACGTTTTCCAGGGCCCGGTCCCTGTCTTCGGGGGCGAGCATGTCAACGGCGTTGACGCCCCGGGCGAAATCCTCCTTCGAGTAGCCGAAGGACCGGTAGGCCGCCCGGTTGGCAAAGGTGAGCCTGCCCTCGAGGTCCATCTCGAAAACCGTCTCGGGCAGCAGCTCGGCCATCTGCCGGAATCTCTCCTCTCTCTCCCGCAGCTCCGCCTCGGAGGCCTTGAGCCGGGTTATGTCCTGAACCGTTGACCTGAAGCCGACAACCTGGCCGCCCTCGACGATCGGGGCCGAGTTGACCAGGGCGTTGATCTCCGAGGAGTCCCGGCGGATCAGGGTGTACTCGGTCGTGCCCGGATTCTCTCCCAAGGCCAAGGCTTGAAGCCGGCGTTTCATTCTCCCGGCCTGCCTCGGCGAAATGATCTCCCAGACGCTCAGGCCCGCCTCGAGATCGGCCGGGGTGCCGCCCAGAGTTTCGAATCCGGCCCGGTTGAGATAGGTCAGCCGGCCGCCGAGCTCTGACTCGGCCACCGGAGTGGGCAGCAGGTCGGCCATTTCGCGGAATCGCGCCTCGCTGGCCCGGAGCGCCTCTTCGGCCCGCCGCCGGTCGGTTATGTCCCGATAAATGGCGAAAACGCCGACGCGCTCGCCTCGGAAGCGGATCGAGGAGGCGGTCAGGGCCACCTCCACCAGGCTGCCGTCCTTGCGCTGGCGGGTCGTCTCCACGCTGACCCGGTCGGTCAGGGCCACCTGCTCGGTGATCCCGGCCGCTTCGGCCCGTCTTGAATTCGGGGCGATCAGTTCGTCGATCCGGCGGCCGACCGCGTCTTGTCCGGTGAAGCCGAAGAGCCGGGTGAACTCCTGGTTTACCCGGGTGACGATGTCGTTGGCATCGGCCATGGCGATGGCCTCGGGCGCCTTCTCGATCAGGTGCTCGAGAAAGGATTTCTGGCGCAGGATCTCCTCCTCGGCCCTCTTGCGCTCGCTGATGTCGCGGAGGGTGCCGATGTAAGCTTTGATAGTCCCGTCCTGGTTCCGCCAGACGACCGCCGTGTCAAGGCAGAGGATCGGAGTACCGTCCTTGCGACGGAGGAGGACCTCGTGGTCCTTGATAAACCCCATCTTTTCCAGTTGGGCCCCGGCCCAGACCCGCTGCCGGGGATCAACGTAAACCTGCCTGACATCCAGGTTGCGGAACTCCTCTCTGCTGTATCCGAACAGGTCCAGGATGGTCTGGTTGAATTCCAGGGCCTGGCCCTGGGGGGTGGTGATGTAGATGGCGTCCCTGGACAGCTCGAAGATGGTCCGATACTTCTCCTCGCTCTCCCTGAGGGCCTCCTCGGCCCGCCGGCGCTCGCTGATGTCGGTGATGACCGCGAACGAGCCGCCGAACCGGCCCGTTTCGTCAAAGAGCCCGGTCGGCGAGACGAGGGTGTAAACCTCTTCCCCCCCCGCCCCGGACCAGACGAGTTCGTAAGTACCTTGATAGCCGGCGGCCCGCCTGGCTCGCTGGGCCGTCATGATCTCGCGGTTGGCCGGGTCGAGAAACTGTTCAACCGGGTGGTCCAGCAGCTCCTCTGGCCGCCGCCCGAGCATCTGGCAGAACCGGTCGTTGACGTAGTTGAAAACGTTGTGCTCGTCGGTCTTGACCAGGCCCTGATCCATCCTCTCCACCAGGGTCCGGAAGCGGAGTTCGCTCTCCCTGAGCGCCCCTTCGGCTTTCTGGCGCTGGGCGATCTCCTTCTCGAGCTTGCCGATGGCCAGCTCCAGCTCCGCGGTCCTTTCCCGGACCCGGGCGTCCAGGTCGTCCCGGGCGATTCTGAGCTCCTCCTCCAGCCGCTTCAGCTCGGTGATGTCGATGCACAGTCCGCCTATCAGCCTCGAAGAGCCCCGGCCGGCCACGGGGAACTTGTGGACGATCTGGTAGTGGACTCCGTCCGGCTGCAGGTTCTCCTCGACCACCTTGGTTGCCTGGCCGGTCTCCAGGACAAGGCGGTCGTGGCGCTTGTACTGGTCGGCCACCTGGGGTGGAAATATCTCATTGTCACTCCGGCCGAGCCGCGCTTCCGGGGTCGGGTCAAACTCGGTCTCGTAGGCCCTGTTGGAGTAAACGTAGCGACCCTGGTCGTCCTTGAGGAAGGCCACTCCCGGGAAGTTGGCCAGGAGCTGGGTCAACCGCTCCTCCCTCTGCCTGAGTCGCTCCTCGACCCCGTCCCGCTCGGCCAGCGCGGCTTCGAGCCGGGCCAGCCGGCGTTTGAGCCGGGTCAGCTCATCTGTCGGTCTTGTTTTTTTCCTGGCGCTGTCGCTCACCTTCAGGCCCCCGCCCGTACGGTTCACGCGACCCGGGCCCGGCAGCGGCGCCCGACCCGGGCCTGGGCAACGGAAAGAGATTACTATTATAGCCCTTTAATCCGGCCGGCGGTCAAGCCGGGGAGGGCGGCCTTGACAGACGGCCGGCCGGCGTTGTCCAATGTTTGACGTCCGAGGCCGCCGGGAGCGGGCCTCAATCCCGGGACAAGGAGAACCGCGGATGGGAGTAATGGTCGTCGGAGGCAGCGGTTTTGTCGGCTGTCACGTCCTGAGAGAGCTGCTCGCCCGGGGTGAGGACCCCGTCTCCCTGGATCCGGCCCCCCTGCCCGAGGAGATGAGCGGGTTCCAGGACCGGATCAAGACGGTCAGGGCGGACGTTCTCCAGGTCACCGAATTGCTCAGGATCATCAAGGAGAACCGGATCGACCGGATCGTCCACCTGGCCTCCCTGGTCACGGCGGCCTCCCAGCGGAATCCGGTCCTGGCCTACCGCCTCAACATCGGCGGCACGCTCAACGTCCTGGAGGCGGCCCGGCTGCTGGACATCAAGCGGATCGTCTATTCCAGCTCGCTGGCCGTCTACGGCCGGACTCCGGAGGATCAGCCGGTGCCCGAGGACTACCCCAAGGAGCCGGTCTCGCTCTACGGGGCGACCAAGCTCTTCTGCGAGCACCTGGGGCGGGCCTATCACCAGACCTACGGGGTCGACTTCGCGGCCGTCCGCCTGCCGGCCATGTGGGGTCCGGGCCAGGCCCGGATGGAGGGCAAGTCCGGGGCCATCGGCAGCGGCAAGTTCTCCAACATCGTTGAAAAACCGGTCCGGGACCTGCCGGTCAGGGTTCCGGGCGGCAGCCAGAAGTACGAGCTGCTCTACATCAAGGACGCCCGGCGCCTGATCGTCCAGGCCCTTTTCGCCGGGGAGCTCCGGCACCGGGCCTACAACGCCGGCTGCGAGGCCATGATCACCCTCCAGGAGCTGGCCGGACTGGTCAGGCAGCGCCTCCCCCGGGCGGCCATCGAGATCGAGGCGGGCACGGACCCGGCCATACCCTGCCAGGGCTGCCTGGACATCTCCCGGGCCAGAGCCGAGCTGGG
>Ga0209270_1003681_pt1 | contig 12825 bp, 13 predicted proteins | sample MTBAKSrepl1MetaG_FD_187456 | JGI IMG/M metagenome (GOLD analysis project Ga0209270, IMG submission 187456) | Enrichment culture microbial communities from Arthur Kill intertidal strait, New Jersey, USA, that are MTBE-degrading - MTBE-AKS1... | ecosystem: Environmental > Aquatic > Marine >...
CGATTCATCGACGTTGTATAGAAATAAACGGCGGGTGTCCTGGTCGAATTGGTCCACATTGACCGGCTTTTTATTCTTGTAAACCCAGCCGATCAAGCCTTCTCCAGGCGAAATTTTGACGTCGAGGCTGATGTTCCGGCTCAGGGATTGATAGGCCAAAAGGGATAACGGTTCTCCCGGCGCAGGGGCCATGAAAAGAGCCGTCGTATGAGCCTCGATGGTGTTGCTGACCAAATCAATCAGGCTTTGAATTTCCTTATCGGGAGATATTGAGGCGGCCATTACCGATTATTAGCACACCCCTGCTTTTTTAGGAATAGGTTTCGATAAAGCGCTTAAAGGATCGGTCGTACGTCTTTTCCACTTCGGGCGGAAAACAGCAAGCCGGCAACTCATTCTGGCGGAGATGATACTGGAGGCATTGACAGCAAAGGCCGTGACGGGGGCAGCCTTGGTAAGTGCAGTTACAAACGGTCCGGTTGTCTTTCTGACTCGGACATTTTTTTTCGATTTCCGACAAAGACGGCAAACCTTCACCTCCCCTTCAACTTGTCCCTTGATAAATCATAATTCCCGGCGGTGTCAACTCTTTTCACCGGACGGCCGGGCCGGATAAGATTCACCTCCGGGCGTAAAGCTTGTTGACAGGAAACCTTTTTTCGGAATATTTTAAAAAAACGATCAAGCTTCATCGAGGTGCACCCATGACATCGCTGGCGGTCGACAAGATCAAAAAGAAAGTCACCATGGGCCTGTCCGATCAGCGGCAGCTCTCCGGACACCTGTTCTTAAGTGCTTATTCGGAATCGGGGGTGGGCCGGCAGACCGTCTTGGAACTTCTCACCGGCAAGGATAGGTTCATACCCTTTGAAACTTCGGAAGGAGAGTTCACCTTCCTGAATCAGAGCCACATCATCTGGCTGGCCGCCGCCCAGGAGAAAGGGGCGACCGACACGGCCGCTCCGCCCCCCCGGCACACCGTGAACGTGGTGCTCCAGGGAGGGAAAAAGCTTCGGGGAGACCTGGTCATGGCCATGCCGGAAGAAAAAAGCCGCCTGTCCGATGTCCTCAATGAAATCACTAATTTCATGGTTATCCGGGACGAAAAGAAGGAAATCCTGGTCAACGTGGATTTTGTGGTTCGGGTGGTTTGAGGCGATTAAAAATTCCGATCTTTTGAGTGGATTTGCACCTTTATGGGTGTACATTTGAAGGCATTGCATTTGCTTTCCTGAACCGAACAGGCGGCCAGGGCCACGATCAGGTCCATTTGGGCCTTCAGCTCGATAAAATCGCCGGCTTGGGAGAGCGGCTCCTCCACCCGCACCGTCCCGTCCGGAAATATGATGGTGTTCATAAAGATGTTGAATGGACCGGGTATTTCCACCTCGGCCAGGCCATAAGGTTTCAGGGCTTCGGCCAAGTTATCCCGGCAGTTGGGGTGAGGGACTGAAATCCGATATTGGTGTCTGTACATGGCCGGGCGGCAGGCCGGATGCAGGAGATCATGGCGGCCGACCGTGTCGAGGACCACTATTAGCATTTTATTGTAAAAGTTTGAAAAAAGGAAATCGCCCGGATTGAGTTTCAAAGAACCGTTGGCGTCGATGGTCGCCCCCGTTGAAATTTTCTCGCCGTATTCTTTGTCCTTGAAGGCCACCAGGTCAGCCACCTGCTGTCCTTCAACGTCTATCACCCGGATATTTTCACCTTTTTTTAAAACAAAGGCCCGGCCGGTCCTGGCTTCGATTAAAAACTCATTCCCCGGATCAGTTTTCATAGGCGCCTTTTGTCCTTTTATAATTTCCCGGCGGTCTTCCTAGATGCTGTCCACGGCTTCGATGATCCTGGCCACAATAAAGTCAATGGTCTCATCTTCCAGATAAGGGTGCATGGGCAGGCTGAAGATGCGCCCGGCCGTGGCTTCGGCCACCGGGAAGTCTCCCTGGGCATATCCGAAATCGGCGAAAGCCCCTTGCAGGTGCAGAGGCAGGGGATAATACACGGCCGTAGGGATTCCGGCCGTCTTAAGGGCCGCTTGGACTTCCTCCCGCCGATCGGTCAAGATGGAATATTGGGCCCAGGCGCTGGTCGAGCCTTCAGGAATGTGAGGGGTCTGAACCCGGCTGTTCAGTCCCTGGGTGTACCTGGCGGCCACCCGCTGGCGCTGTTCCAGTTCGTCCGGGAAAGCAGCCAGTTTGGCCAGCAGGATGGCGGCCTGCAAGGTGTCCAAACGGGCGTTGAGTCCAAGGCGCACATTTTCGTACTTGTGGCTGCCCTGACCGTGGACCCGGATCGAACGCATCAACCCGGCCAGATGATCGTCATCGGTCAGGACCGCCCCGCCGTCGCCGTAACAGCCCAAGGGTTTGGCCGGGAAAAAGCTGGTCGCCCCGACGTGGCCCAGGGCGCCGGCCCGGCGGCCTCGGTAAAGGGCGCCGAAGGACTGGGCCGCATCTTCCAGAACCAGCAGCCCTTTTTCCTCGGCCAAGGCCATGATCGGTTCATAATCAGCCGGCAGGCCGAACAGGTCCACCGGGATGACCGCCTTCGGTCGGAGGCGGCCTTCCCGCGTGGTCTTTTCCACGGCCGCGCGCAGTTGTTCCGGGTCGATATTATAGGTCTTGGGGTCGATGTCCACGAAAACCGGGGTGGCTCCCAGGAGGGAAATGACCTCGGCGGTGGCAATGAAGGTGAAGGGCGAAGTGAAGACCGCGTCGCCTGGTCCCACACCCCAGGCCATCAAAGGCAGGAGAAGGGCGTCGGTGCCGCTGGCGCAGGCCACGGCCTGCCTGGCCCCGGCGAAACGGGCCAGTTCTTCTTCCAACCGGCCGATCTCCGGTCCCATGATGAATTGGCCGTGGGCCAGAACCCCGTCAATGGCCGCCCGGATATCTTTCTCCAGAACGCTGAATTGCTTCTTCAAATCGATAAAGGCAATCTTCACCTCATTCACCGCCTCTCTTCAATGGTTCCAGGCCGTTTTCGGCCGGCCGGTAAGCCGCGCCGCAAGCCGGGCAGGTCAGGTCATCGTAGAGCCGCTCGCCGCACGAGCATATCCAGCCTTTTTGGACGGCCGGGTTGCCCAGCATGAGTGCGTAGGCCGGCACGTCCTTGGTCACCACGGCCCCGGCCCCGATGAAGCAATATTCGCCTAAGGTGTGTCCGCAGATGATGGTGGCGTTGGCCCCGATGGTCGCCCCGCGTTTGACCCGGGTGGGCCTGAACTCGTGTTTCCTCGAAATATGGCTGCGGGGATTGATCACGTTGGTAAAGACCATGCTCGGACCGCAGAAGACCTCGTCCTCCAGGATCACTCCTTCATACAGGGAGACGTTATTCTGAATCTTACAGCCGTTGCCGATGATCACTCGGGGGCCGATGACCACGTTCTGCCCGATGTTACATTTCCGGCCGATGCGCGTCCCGGATAAGATATGACTGAAGTGCCAGACCTTAGAACTCGAGCCAATCTCAACCTCGTCGTCGACCAGGGCGGTTTCGTGGACAAAAAAATCGTCCTCGCCCGTCGCTTTGGCCGAGACTTTGTCCAAATCCACATGGGTCCCTTTTTCCAGGGCCGTCTGGCAGGCGTTGAGCACCCGCAGAACGCGCAAGGCTTCGACCCCATCGGTTCTGGGTCTGGTCCGGGTCTGGATGCATTCGAGGAAATGTTGGCATTCGAGCCGCAGAGGTTCGGCTTCTTCCACCGGGACGGATTCGGCTTCGGCCTTGTGGGCCACCGGAATGTTGCCCGGCCATTGGATGGTGTGGGCATAGAGAAGCAGTTTCTCATTCCAGGGGGCGGTGTCATTGAAAACAGCCATTTTCTCCTGGCCGACCACCACCAGCTTCTGCTCCTTGAACGGGTGAAGCCAGGACACAAAAAGATGGGCCCGGACGCCGCTGGGAAAACTCAAGGTGCTGACCGTGACGTCGGCTATCTCCTGGTGCAGGTAATTGCCTCCCTGGGCCTGGACCCGGTCGGGCATCTCGCCGAGCAGGCCGAGGATCAGGGAAAGATCGTGGGGGGCGAAGGACCACAGGACGTTTTCTTCCCGTCGGAGCTTGCCCAGGTTCAAACGATTGGAATAGATGTAGAGAATCTTGCCCAGCTGGCCGGATTCTATCAGTTCCTTCAGTTTTTGAACGGCCGGGTGATACCACAGAAGATGACCGACCATCAGGACCCGGCCCCGCTCGGCCGCCAGGGCATTGAGTCTTTCTCCATCGTGCGTGGACAGACACAGGGGTTTTTCCACGTAAACATCCTTGCCGGACAGCAGGCATTCCCGGACCAGGACGGCATGGGTTTCCGCGGGCGTGGCCAGGACCACGCCTGCGATCTCAGGGTCGCCCAGGACCTCCGCCAGGCTGTAAGCGGACTTGACCTCGGGATATTTGCTCAACAAAGATTCCAACGTATCCTGATTGGTATCACAGATAACCTGCAAGGCCCCCAGTTGGTAAAAGTTCCGGACCAGATTTTTTCCCCAATATCCTGTCCCCACGACAGCTACTCGGGGCGGATTTTCACCCATTGAGTCAGTCTCCTCTAAACATTTTTTTGACCGGTTCCCTGTCCCGTCTGAACCCGGTCTTATAAAAAAAAATACATTACCCTAGGCCATTTATCATGTCAATCGGTTGAGAAAAACAGGACTTTCCCCAAAAACTCAAGGTCTGAACAAAGCCATCCGTGTTGGTCCCCGGGTTGAGGTTTTTTCCTTGGTGCGAATGCCGACAACGAAAATAGCTATCACCCTGGCTGATAAGACCGTGGCCCGCCTTGATCGACTCGTCAAAAACCGCGCCTTTCCAGGCCGGAGCAGGGCCATCCCAGAGGCGGTCGAGGAAAAACTCCAACGATTGGAACACGGCCGGCCGTCTCGGGACTGCGCCAAACTTGATCCGGAATCCGAAAAAAACCTGGCGGAACAGGGTATGTCCGGGCTGTTGGAACAATAGCCCGAATATTGAGGGGCGAGATCAGTGGGCCGATTGGAATCCGTCGGGGGGCGGGAGCAAGCCGGTTTCCGCCCCGTTCTTATCCTCAGCCAGGATATTTTCAACGAGCGGTCCGGCCCGGTCATGGCCGTGGCTATCACCAGTCAGACTCAGCCGGCGGGATTCCCTTTGACTCTGGAACTCCGGCCACCCGGGTTGCCCCAGCGTTCCTGGGTCAAGATCAGTCGGATCAGGACGTTCTCGACGGAAAGGATCGGCCGGAAACTCGGCCCGGCCGCCCCCGAGGCAATGGACCAAATCATCGAGGGTCTCGACGAAATTATAGGCGCCTGAATCACTCCCCCTTCAAAAACAGCCGGTGATACTCTTCTTCATCTAAATGTGACCTCAGCAGGCGGCTGAGCAGGTCAAAAAGCTCGTTGATATCCCGGTCGGTCATTCTCTCCCGCAACACGCCCATCAATTCGTCATCGGAAAATTTCTGCAGATAAACAATCAGGGTGGCTTCATCCGTTTCCCGGTCCAGGCCAACGCCGACCAGGCCTGTATATTCTTCCACAAAGCGGTGATTATGCTGAGGCATGCCCCGTTCCTTTCACCTGACCAGGATCAGCCGAACATCCATGACGTTGGTTCTGGTCGGTCCGGTTTTGACCAGGTCGCCCAGCTTCTCGAAAAACGGGTAAGCGTCATGATCCAGGAGGTGCTTCTGAGGGGAAAGCCCGGCCTGGCCGGCTCGGGCGCAGGTGGTCCCGTCAGCCATGGCCCCGGCCGCGTCGGTCGGGCCGTCCGTGCCGTCCGTGCCGGCCGAAAATATCAGCACGCCCTCCAGAGCGTTCAAGTCCAAGGCCGCGGCCAGGGCGAACTCCTGGTTCCGGCCGCCCAGGCCGGTGTTCTTGGTTTTCAGCGTCACCGTGGTCTCGCCCCCGGAAATCAGGCAGGCCGGCGGTTTGATCGGATGGCCGGAACTCCTGACTTCCCTGGCGATGGCCACGTGGACCCGGGCGACTTCCCTGGTCTCGCCCTGGATGCTGGACGACAGGATCAGCGGACGATAGCCGCGGGCCTTGGCTTCGGCCTGGGCCTCCTGCAAGGCCAGGAAATTAGAAGCCACCACCAGGTTGACCACCCGGTCGAAGACCGGATCGCCGACCTGGGGCGTCTCCGGAACCTGGCCGGTCAGGCCCTTCTTCAGATAATTCCGGACGGCCGCCGGCACTTTTTTCATCAGTTTGTACTTGGCCAGAATGACCGCGGCCTCTTCGAAAGTCGACCGGTCCGGGACAAAAGGGCCGGAAGCGATGGTGTCCATGTCGTCGCCGACCACGTCCGAGAGCATCAGGTTGACCACTAGGGCCGGAGCGGCCCATCTGGCCATCTGGCCGCCCTTGATCTGAGAGAGATGTTTGCGGACCGCGTTGATCTCGTGGATAGTCGCCCCGCATCCCAAGAGTAGCTTGGTCACGGATTGCTTTTGGGAGAGGGCCAGGCCGGGAGCCGGCAGGGGCAGCAGGGCCGAGCCTCCACCCGAAATCAGGGAAAAAACCAGGTCGTCTTTGCGGGCCTCTTCCAGGAGCTGTTTGATCCGGCCGGCCGCTTCGACCCCGGCGTGATCGGGAATCGGATGGGCCGCTTCCAGCACGGTCGTCTTTTTCAAGGGCAGGCCGTGACCTTCTTTGACCGAGATGATCCCTTGGGTCAGCCTGTCTCCCAGGATTTTTTCCAAAGCCTGGGCCATGGGCGCCGTGGCCTTGCCCCCGCCGACCAGAAAGACGCGTTTGATATTCTTGAGGTTGATGGTCTTGACCATCTTTTTCCCCTGGCACACCTTGAGCGTGTCGCCTTCCCTGGCTACAGCCTGTTCCACGGCCCGGGCCGGTTCCACGGCCGATAAAGCGGCCTTGAAGATGGTCAGGGCGTCTTTTTTCATTTGGGGGTCGAGCCGGGCTTTAGCGGTCACTGGAACCTCCTTTGTTTTAGGCGGGTTGACCGACGGGTGAGAAAAAGAGGGCCTATAAACAAAACTTATTGGTATTATAGAAAAATAGGTGAGAAAGTAAAGAACTTTTTAAGGCGGGCCGTGACAATCCCTTAAAATAACAACAAAAATCTCCTTTTACCGGGACCGAATTGTTCGCCCGGCCGGGATTATTCAGCCAGGGTGAAGCGCCAGCGGCAAAAAGTTTCCGGCGGATGATCGTCGGGCGGGGCGAAGAGGCATTCGACCTGAATCCGGGGGTCGATTTCTCCGGCGAAACCTCGAAATTCGGCCGCGTGCATGGCCTGACAGGGGTACTCGCCCAGGCCCCTCTTTAGCCGGGCCTCCTGGGTCGGACAGGAAGGGACGGTGATGAGGACCTCGTCCGGCTTCTCCTCGATCTCATAACCGACCAGAATGGCCCAGGGAAATAGACGCAAGGCTTGGACCAGGCCGTTTAGCCCGCCCTGATTCAAGCTGAAACGGGCCTTGAGGTCCCGGGCCGCCAATTGGGCCACTTTCCCCCAGACCAGTTCGTTGAAACGGCAGGCCTCGTCCAAACCGTAATCCCGCTCGATGTTGATGAACCAAAAGGCATCCACCACCCGGTAGGAATGGATCAGAAATTCCAAGTACTGGACCAGCTCTGTCTTGTCCCAGCGGTCAAACCGGCTCATGGCCTTTCTCCCTTGGCCTTCCTGGCGGATTCACTTGTCCCACCAGGTCTTTTTCAGACTTTGGGCCGGGCCTGATTTTTTCTTCTCTCCCGGCTTTAAGCCCCGGCCCGACCTTGTTTGGAAAATATCCTCGCTTTTCGTTGTTTTATCGCCGTCATCCCACCAATTTCCGGACCCTTTCCCGGTCTCCGGCTTCGGCGCTGACACCGGCGGCGGAATTTCGGCCTCCGGGGAGGCCGGGGCCGGGCCTGCGCTCAAAGATTTTATAAGCGCCCGGTATCTTTTTTCCCCCTGGGGGACGTATTTCAACCGGCCGCTGCAAAAATCTCCTTCCGGGAGGGACTGCGTGACCGTTGTGGGCTTGAAGTCGCCGTCGAGCAAAAGGGCCTTGACCTGATCTCCTTCCTGGGCCAGGGTCATCCAAAAATTGCGATAGACCTGAGTTTTGGCGGTCGCGCCCGTCCCGATGCCCACTTCTTTAACTTCAAGGTAAATGCCAGGCTTGATTTCCGCCATGAAGACCCCCTCTGAATCCCTGTGGGAAAAACTCCGGTGGCCGGACCTCTATTGGTCTTGAGCCCACGGGTTCATATCTCGATTCTCCGGGCGCTCCGCCTGTACTTTTCCGTCAGTTCCTGATAACCGATCAGCCCGGCCTTGATCTCTTCGAGCATGGACGGCGTTAGGTCCTTGCGGACCTTGGCCGGATTGCCTACCGCCATTTTCCTGGCCGGCACCACAAAGCCCGTCGAAACCACCGAACCGGCCCCGACCATGGCCTCGGTTTCGACGATCACCCCAGGCAAGAGCACGGCCCCCATCCCGATGTAGGCCCCGCTTTTCAAGACCACGTCGTGGAGGATGGCCCCGTGGCCGATGATCACATTGTCTTCAATGAAGGCCCCGGGACCCAAACCCGCGTGAATCACGCAGTTGTCTTGGACATTTGAACCGGGACCTATGTTAATATCGGCAAAATCGGCCCGCAGAACCGCGCCGGCGCAAATCAGGCACCCGGCTCCTATTTTGACCGCCCCGATCAGGACGGCCTCGGGATGAATGTAGGCCCCCTCCCCGATTTCCGGCCGTCGGCCGTCAAATTCATAGATCGCCATTCCTTCACTCCCAGGATTGATTGAATCGCCGTCATTAAAATTACGGCCGGCGGGTTCAAAAAACAACCTACCAAAAACCGGGCGGGTATTCCAGAATAATTCTTGGCGGGCTTACAGGAGGGACCCCATCGAATTATTCAAGATTTTAAGCTGTCGCGCCCTCGATCGAGTCGATCTTCTTCATGACCGCCTCAAAACAGGCCTGGCAGGCGGTGTGGGTAACGGCCGGAAAAGAGGTCGAGGTATAAGGCCCCAACAGGGGCATGAACTCTTCGATTTCCAGCCACTGGGTTTGGCTGTCCGCGCCGCCTTGTCCTCCCAGCCATTCCGGCAGCCTTACTTTTTTGCACCAACTGCAAACGGCGATCAGTCGATCCGACTTCGGCCTCGGGCTCCTCAATAACAATATCTCCCCGCGAGGTTCTTCCTTGACGATCCGGCTTTGGAACTCGACCTGGCAGTCCGGAGAAGGGACAATGACCATTTCCATGAACCGCCTTTTATCCGGAGAGTCGCAGCGGTAAGGAATGTTCACCTCGGTCTGGGTCTTTCTGATTCGGTCCAAAAAAAGCGAATAAAGATGCCTGGTGTCAATATCGGTGATGTATTTCCAGATTGGCTCGCCGATAAAGTCGCCGGCTTCCAATGACGGCGACCAGTTCTCCCGGGCAAAGTTCATCCATTCGTCGTTGACAAGGATCAATCGATCCAACTCGTCAATTTTGTGGATGAATATTTTCTTTTCCCCCATCGTGGCCGCCTTCCTTGATGACTTCGATTTTTCCCGGCCGGACCCCGCCCAAACCCGTCACGCCTCACCCGCCGGTAACCCGAAAGAGACCACCAGGTGGAAAGTCGTTCCCTGTCCTTCACGGCTTTCGGCCCAAAGCCTGCCCCCCAGGTGATCGGCCCAACGCCGGGCCAGGGTCAAGCCCAGACCCAAACCGCCGTACTTTCTGGTTGTTGATCCGTCGGCCTGGGTAAAGGCCTCGAAAAGGCGGTCGAGTTGGTCTTTGGGAATGCCTACGCCGGTATCGATCACCCTGAAGTGAAGTCGGACCGTTCCCCCCGCCCGGGCTTCTTCGTTGACCGAAAAAAGCACTTCCCCTTCTTCGGTGAACTTGACGGCGTTGGCTCCTAATCTGAGCAGAATTTGTCTTAAGACATCGCCGTCTCCGAAGAGCGGCTCCGAAATCGTGGAGGCAATTTCTTTTTTAAGCTTTAACCCCCTGTTTTCCGCCTCGGATGTCAGATCCCTGACAGTGGCCTCCAAAACAGCCTCCACCCGGAAAGGCTGATGTTCTCCACGGACGCCCTCGGCCTCCAAGCGGCTTAACTCGATCAAATCATTGATTAGACCCAATAATTTGTAAGAGGCGTTGTGGACTTCCCTGAGGTTTTCCCGCTGTTCCGGTCCAAGTTCCGAATCCAAGACCAGATCGGTGAAGCCGATGATTGGATGCAACGGCGTTCTGAGTTCATGGCTGATGTTGGCCAGAAATTCGTTTTTGGCTTTATTGGCCGCTTCGGCCGCTTCCTTGGCCTCAATCAAGACTCTTTCCGCCTCTTTTCTCTCGGTGATGTCCTCCAAAATTTGGATGGACCCGATCTGTTTCCCCCGGGCGTTGAACCTGGGGACCAGCCTGGTCCGGAGAAAGCACTGTTTGCCCCAGTGGGAGGTATACTCGGCTTCGATGTCTTGAGGCTCTCCGGTTTCCAAAACTTTTTTAAAATATTGGGTCAGGCCGAGACTGACCAGGGACGGCAGGTTGAGGACATTAAGCTGCAAGGTGGCCTCTTTGCTCGGCAAACCCAACAACTCCAGGCCCTTGGGATTCGCGTCAACGATTCGGCCTTGCATGTCCGTGGCGAAAATGCCCACCGGGGCTTGCTCCATCAAAATTCTCAAATGTCGATCGGAGTCCCTCAGGGCCTGCTCGGCCTGCTTGCGTTCGGTTACATCGGTAAAGTTCGCGACGAATTGGCCTCTCCTCGGACTGAAAGCTATGACCTCATAATACTTGCCGAGGTCCTGAGAGTAATTTTCAAAATGGACCGGCCGGCCGCTCAAAGCCACTTGACCGAAAGTTTCTATCCAGTAAGGTTCTATGTCGGGAAGCACTTCCGTCACGCTCTTGCCGATAATCTGCTCTCCGCGCAGCCCGGTCAGACGCTCGAAAGCCGGGTTGACCGCCAAGAACACATAATCAACGGGCCGGCCCTGGTCGTCCACAATAATTTCATGGAGAGAAAACCCGGCCAACATCTCCTGGAAGAGCTGGCCGTATCTTTCTTCGCTTTCCTGAAGCAAGGCCTCGGCCTTCCGCCGTTCCTCGATTTCTGCTTTCAGATGTTCGACGGTCTTGGCCGGGGCGGCCGAAAGCTCTTTCTTGGTCTTCGGCTTGTTCTTTTTCACCCCACATCCCCGGGCTGGATTCCCGAAGTCAACCCTAACTTATTTTCCTTTTTATAATCTAAATATGTTTGACCTTAAAATACAAGTAAGGAAAATCTCTCCACCCGACTTTCAATGGCGCTTGACTAATATGCCCGGGCCCCACAGCTCTGCCGTGGATTAGAAGGTTGGCGTAGATATCAACTAGCGGCCAAATCTCATTAACTCTATCATAGAGCGTTCAGAAACCATTATTGAGATGAAGGGACGGAAATAAAAATAATACCTTCACATTCCAACGGCCTTTATATCCGTTTTTTCAAGCGGGCGCTTCACCGGGACGGCGGTTTTCATCGGCCTTTTTCCCATTTAAAAAAGACCGCGGCCAGCGGAGGGACATTAACCAAAAGCGACTGGTCATGACCGTGGCAAGGCTCGGGCGTGGTCTGGAGTCCGCCCTGGTTGCCCCAACCCGAGCCCCCGTATAGATGGGCGTCGCTGTTTAAGATTTCAGCCCAAAAACCTTGACGGGGCGCGCCGATCCGGTAATGGGGCCTGGGCACCGGAGTGAAATTGAGGACGACCAGGACAACGTCCTCGGTGGAGGCCCCCCGGCGGACGAAACTGATCACGCTCGACTCCCAATCGTTGCAGTCGATCCATCGGAATCCGTCCGAATCAAAATCCAGCTCATAAAGACAAGGTTCACGTCTGTAAAACCGGTTCAAGTCCTCCACCCACCGCTTGACCCCTAAATGAAAAGGGTATTCCAGGAGGTGCCAATCCAGGCTTTTTTCATGGTACCATTCCCAGCCTTGAGCGAATTCACCGCCCATGAAAAGCAGCTTTTTCCCCGGATGCGCCCACATGTACCCGTACAGCAGACGCAGGTTGGCGAACTTCTGCCACTCGTCGCCGGGCATTTTGCCCAGGACCGAACCCTTGCCGTGGACGACCTCATCGTGAGAGATAGGCAGGACGAAGTTTTCGGAAAAGGCGTACATGATGCTGAACGTAAGCTGATTATGATGAAATTTCCGGTGGATCGGTTCCTTGGACATATAATCGAGGGTATCGTGCATCCAGCCCATGTTCCATTTCATCCCGAAGCCCAGGCCTCCCAGGTAGGGCGGCCGGGAGACCATGGGCCAGGCCGTCGATTCCTCGGCGATGGTTTGAATATCCGGAAAATCGCGGTACACGGACTCATTCAAGGTCCTGATAAATTCAATCGCCTCGATGTTTTCCTTGCCGCCGTACTGATTGGGCACCCATTCACCGTCTTTGCGGGCATAGTCCAGGTAAAGCATCGAAGCCACGGCGTCCACCCGGAAGCCGTCGGCGTGGTATTTTTCCAGCCAGAACATGGCGCCGGATGTCAAAAAGGACCGAACTTCGTTTCTCCCGTAGTTGAATATGGCGCTTTTCCATTCGGGATGAATGCCTTGTCTGGTGTCGGCGTGTTCGTAAACGTGGGTGCCGTCGAAATAGATAAGGCCGTGCTCGTCGGTGGGGAAATGAGAGGGGACCCAATCCAGGATTACGCCGATGCCGTGCAGATGGAGGGTCTCGATCAGGTGCATCAGGTCCTGGGGGGAGCCGTATCTGGCCGTCGGGGCGAAGAAACCGGTGACCTGATAGCCCCAGGATCCGTAAAAAGGGTGCTCCATCACCGGAAGCAGCTCGACATGG
>Ga0209270_1003683_pt1 | contig 12813 bp, 13 predicted proteins | sample MTBAKSrepl1MetaG_FD_187456 | JGI IMG/M metagenome (GOLD analysis project Ga0209270, IMG submission 187456) | Enrichment culture microbial communities from Arthur Kill intertidal strait, New Jersey, USA, that are MTBE-degrading - MTBE-AKS1... | ecosystem: Environmental > Aquatic > Marine >...
TGTCTTCGGCATAGTTTTTACTCAAGGAATCGGTCATCCTAACCATAAATGTTATTTTTTAAACCCCCAGTATCAGCTATAATTGCTCATATGAGGCTTATCGCTGGATTTGGGTAATAATAACAATTAACACCTAAAAAGGCAGGGCCTCCGGCCCTGCCTTTTTATTGTCTATTAAATTTTCAATACCCCACAGTCTCTGCTGCAGGGAGGTTTATTTTGAGACTGATAATATATGATATAGCTCCTTTTTGCGTGAAAATATGCCGGTTTAATAAGGGAAATTTCCTGTGTTATGAGTAGAGCTGATGTCAGGGTATGATTGCATACTTTATTCCCTCACCTCTTGTCAGTTTATCAAATACTTTCTGTATTTTGGTAAGCGGATAACGGCCTGATATCAGGCGTGAAACTCCCAATGTTCGACTGCAAATGAGTTTGTAAGCTTTTTTAACATCAGCCGGGGTGAAATGGAAAACGCCCCGTAAGGTTATTTCATCATAGTGGATTCTCCCGGTGTCATAGGTTACTGTTGTTCCAGGTTTGCATCCACCAAAGAGCACGAGTGTCCCTCCCTTTCGCAGATAGTTAACAGACGATCCCCAGACCTCCGGCGTTCCTGTGCATTCAAAGACGTAATCAAAGCCGGGAAACCCCTCACCCTTACTTTCTCCCACAAGGGGAGAGGGGATATCCAACACGGAGAGGGGTGCGGGGGATGGCGAAAAGTATCCCTTGGAAATTAACACAAAATCAGCACCAAGCTTTTTTGCTATTTGAAGTTTATTGTTATGCTTATCTGATACAGCAACCTTTGCTCCTTTTTCTTTTAGTAAGAGTAGATGGAGGAGCCCGATAGGGCCTGCTCCTATCACGAGAGCGCTGTCATCTTTTTTTACATTGATTGAGGACATACCGTGCAAAACACACGAAAGGGGTTCAAGAAAGGCCGCCTCTTCAAAAGATATATTTTTTGGCTTATGGAATACATTCTGTCTGACAACACGGGGGGGGAGGAGGAGATATTCCGAAAAGGCGCCAAGGACCTTTGTATTCATAATATTCTCACACAGATTGTACGCCCTCTTTTTACAGTACCTGCATGCAAGACACGGTGCACTATGTACTGACATGATCGGATCACCTTCTTTGAATCGGTTCACTCCCTTACCGACTTCAGCAACTATTCCGGAGAACTCATGGCCGAAAACACCCGGCATGGGAATAACATAATGACCACGACGGAAAGCCTTTAAATCAGTTCCGCACGTGAGAGCAGCCTTGATGTGAAGTACTATTTCTCCGCGGGAAGGAGCAGGCGTTTTTATCTTCTCAATTGTTATCACGCCTGGTTTTTGAAGAATAGCGGCCAGCAAGCCTACAGCTCCAGTTTGCCGCCCGCTAATTGTCCGATAATCGCTGCAAGTGCTATAAAAGGCACGTATTTTATCTCTATGTGAGAGATTAGCCTCGCGATGAAAATAAAGGGAATGGGGACATGAATATACAATAACCAGCGCAAAGAATATCTTTTAACCCCGGCCCTTGCATATCCGAATGGAAGGTTGAAAAGCAGGGTAATTGCCGAGAGCATAAAAACAGCGGTGAATTTACTCTGAAAATCCATAACTGGAAAATACATGAAAAAAGGGACTCAAGTCAAATCCTTTTTGAGTATGCTTGTCTGATACCAGCAACGGCCGACTATATAATTATCCTTCAGAATGCAATTGATTGTTGAACCGGAGGCAAAGTCGCCTTCAAAGTCTTTAAATTTCAATCCCGACTTTTGTCGGGACAAAAGACTTTTCAGTCAACCTTGCCCCCGATGAATATATTTTGCGGGGCATACAATGACAAACGCTACCGCAAAAGCGCTCTTGATGGTAAAATAATCATCATGATGAAGGAGTATATGCTGTGAAGATTGCTTACTTTGATTGTTTTTCAGGTATCAGCGGTGACATGTGTCTCGGTGCTCTTGTTGATGCCGGCATATCAATAAAAATCATAGAGAAGGATTTGAAAAAAATCCCTATAGACTGTTATAAGCTTACTTCACGAAAGGTAGAAAGAAATCATATTGCTGCCAGGAAAGTTGATGTTGTTATTGCGAATGAGAGAAAGTGCAAAGGGCCAAAGAGATGGAAAGACATCGAGAGCTTAATTCGGAAATCTTCACTTTCTGAAGAGATTAAACGGAAAGGGCATGGGGTCTTCGAGAGACTGTTTAAGGCAGAGGCAAAGGTTCATGGTGAATCTTTTGATACGGTGCACCTCCATGAGCTTGGTGCAGTTGATACGATCGTTGATATTTTTGGAACGATCATCGGACTTGCGGTCCTTGGTATAGACAGGGTATATGCATCTCCTGTTAATCTCGGGAGCGGTTATGTAGAACTTGAAAGTAATGTTTTACCGGTTCCGGCCCCAGCTACTGCTGAGATATTAAAGAAAGTGCCTGTTTTTTCCAGAAATATTCCGTGTGAACTTACGACACCAACCGGTGCAGCGATAATTAAAGAGCTTGCGTCAGGATTTGGAGATATACCAACGATGGAGATTCAAAAAATCGGTATTGGAGCCGGGAAGAATAATTTTACAGTAATCCCGAATGTCCTGCGTCTTTTAATCGGTGAACAGCCGGGGTCTTTTGAAAAGCATGCCGGGAAGGTGACAGTTATTGAAGCTAATATTGATGATATGAACCCCCAGGTATACGAATATGTCATGGGAAAACTTTTTGATGCCGGTGCGCTCGATGTTTTCCTTACACAGGTGATTATGAAGAAGGGAAGACCCGGTGTCAAGATAACGGTACTGAGTGATGAAGGACAGAGAGAAGATCTGATAAGAATCATGCTGAAAGAGACGAGCACGACCGGGGTAAGATTTGCCGACATGAAGAGAAGTATTCTTCAGCGCGAGATGAAGATTATAGATACTGGGTTCGGCAAGGTAAGGGTAAAATTCTCCAGACTGGGCGATGGCACACTCAAAAAGACTCCTGAATATGAAGATTGCAGGCGAATTGCAAAAAAATTGAACGTTCCGCTTGTCGACATTATGAAAAAGATCACGTGACCCTATTTTTTGGGTTGGCCCCCTCCCATGAGGGGAGGAGGCTGCTGTCTCTCTTATTTTGCCGAAAGTGTAATGAAGAGCGACGAACCATTTCTAAATATGAGGAGGAGAATATCATTTTCCGTGTTTAATCGTGATACGACAGTATCATAGTCTTTCGTGTTATTTATGCTCTCCCTGTTTATTTCCATAATGACGTCACCTTGCGCAAGGATCATGTGAGCAGGACTGTCTGCACTCACATCTGATACGATAACTCCTTTCAGTTTGTCGGGAAGTTTAAACCGGCCCATGATTTCCGGAGTAAGGTCTTGAACGGTTACTCCCTTGAGGGAATTATCATAAGTAGCTTGCGAAAGTTTTTGCGTATCAGCAGGTAGTTCTCCTATGGTGAGTTGCCTGGTTTCTATCTTATTATTTCGAATAATTTTCACCTCTACCTTTTCTCCGGGCGGAGTATTTGCGACCATATTTCTGAGCTGGGTAGGCTCATCGATCTTCTTCCCTTCATATTCAATAATGACATCACCGCGCAACAGGCCAGCTTTTTCAGCAGGGCTGTTCTCGATAACATCACCAATGAGAGCTCCTTTATCTTCTTTAAGGTTGAACTGTTTGGCAAGTTCCAATGTCAAGGGTTGAATAGTAACACCGAACCATCCCCTGATCACCTTGCCCTTATTTATCAGGCTATCCATGACATTCCTGGCCATGTTTGCCGGCACAGCAAACCCTATTCCCTGATAACCACCGGTTGTGCTGAATATGGCAGCATTGATACCGACGAGCTCTCCTTTCACATTGACAAGGGCACCGCCGGAATTCCCCGGATTTATAGCTGCATCCGTCTGAATAAAGTCCTCATAGTCTGCTATACCGACATTTGCCCTTCCGACTGCACTTACAATACCCATAGTCACAGTTTGACTGAGTCCATACGGGCTGCCTATTGCAAGGACGGTCTCGCCGACTCGCAAAGAATCTGAATTGCCCCATGGTATCGCAGGAAGATTCTCAGCATCTATTTTTATGATGCCTATGTCAGTCATCGGATCATTGCCGATAATTTTACCTTTAAATTCACTCTTGTCTGATAGTGTAACATTGATTTCTTCGGCACCTTGAATGACATGGCTGCTCGTGAGAATGTACCCGTCAGACGTTACAATCACGCCTGAGCCCAGGCTTGGTGTTTTCCGTTCCTTTGGCATGTTAAACTGGTCTCCGAAAAACCTCCTGAAGAACGGATCGTTGAAAAAAGGGTTAATTTGACCTTTTAACTGGACAGTCCGTGTAGTCGAGATATTGACAATGGAGGGTTTTACAGCTTCGGCAATCTCTGCCATAGCCTGTCCGAGTTCGTTCAAAACATTCATCGACTTTTGGGATACTTTGGTTTTACTCGCATATGTTGGTGTACAGCATACGAGATTCAAAGAAACAATAATTACTGCAATGAACCATGATCTGATGAGAATCTGCGTAGTGACGGATAGCTTTTTCTTCAACAACATTCCTGCCTCCTGTTTTTTCATAAATATGGTCTCAATATTTAATTTAACACAAGTCAACTAAACAAGTTTCATTGCGTATCTATTACCCAGATCCAGCGATTAAAGATACAAGCCTATGATATCACCGTCATTGCGAGGTCGCAACGACCGTGGCAATCTCATAGGAAACAGCGAGATTGCGGAGTCTGTTCAGAGTCTGCCAAGGCGGACGAGAAATCTCCTGGATTGCTTCGTCGCTTCACTCCTCGCCTCGCAATGACAAAAATACGCGTTTTCAGAGATGACATTGCTTATAGCTGGATCTGGGTTGTAGCTGTCTTAGTATCTCCTGTTTTTCGTAGATGTTTGTTATATTATAATACCTTTAAAGGAAGGTATGTATTGAAAGTAGGAATTATTGGCCTGTCAAATACAGGGAAGACTACTATTTTTAATGCCCTGACCGGACAGAACCTTGAAACTCCTGTCTACACGGCAACCGCAGGAGAACCGCATATCGGTGTTGTAAAAGTTCCTGACGCAAGGCTTGGTAAACTTTCAGAGATATTCAAACCAAAAAAGACAACATACGCAACAATCGAATACTTAGATTACATTGGTATTACAAAAGGTGATCCGGATCAGAACAGGAAAGTTTTTGATCTCATTAAGGACGTTGATGCAACGGTCCAGGTCGTCAGGGAATTTGCAGATGATACTGTTATACATCCATTTGGTACGCTCGATCCCTTAAGAGATATAGAAACTGTTGAGCTTGAATTAATCTTCGGTGACCTTGAATTTGTGGAAAAACGCCTTGAAAGAATGGATCTGGCTGTAAAACGGGGGAAAAAACCGGACGAGTCAGAAAGGAAACTGGTTCTGAAATGTAAAGAGAAACTTGAAGATGGAGTTGCCCTCAGGAATGTTGAGTTTCATGAGCAGGATTTCATGGCGATGCGTCATATGCAGTTTCTCTCAACAAAGCCGGAAGTGTTGTTGCTGAATATAGCTGAAAGAGATCTCCATTCGGATCATATTGAAGACCTTAAAGCATCGATAGATGCGCGTTATCATTCACTGCCGGTTCTGGCAATGTGCGGAAAGATAGAAATGGAGATTGCACAGCTTTCTCCTGAAGATGCTGATTTATTCCTCAAAGATCTCGGGATTGAAGAGCCTGCATCGAATAAGGTTATACGGACGTGTTACAAGCTTCTTGGTCTGATCTCTTTTTTTACCTATGCAGGAGACGAGGTACGGGCATGGACCATAAAAAAAGGTTCAGATGCACAGAGGGCAGCCGGCAAGGTTCATTCCGATATCGAAAGGGGTTTTATAAGGGCAGAGGTCATCTCATTTGAAGATTTCCTGTCAGTTGGGACTATGCATCATGCAAGGGAGAAAGGACTGTTAAGACTGGAAGGAAAGACATATGGGGTAAAGGACGGGGATATTATCAATTTCAGATTCAACGTCTAAAGCCTGATAGAAATTTTCTATCGTTCCAGGAGTTCCCGATGAATAAACGGCTTTGTGCTTGACGGGAGTTCAGGAGCGGTATGGAGTTCTTTCAGATCAGTAGTTTTTAGCTGTTTCAGAAAATTAACCGCACATGAGAGAGGAGTATGATTATTCAGAATAAGAACCCGCTGTATCTGGTACCTGCACGACCACTTTGGATGATGTGCTATCTGTTGTATAACTTGTGAAGGCGTCCTCTTCTTACTTATTACCTTGTAAATATCTCCTTCTGTCAAATTCGTACTGTTAAGGCATATGGAAACAACATCTCTCATGCCGTCTTCGATAAGTTTCATAAGGACATTACTGCTTGCCTTTCTTGCGAGCGTTTTTTTTATGCCGAGCGGCATTGACAGAATCTTTTCATTGATAGCAGCTTCAGCTCTTATTCGCACATTAACAGGTACGTTTTTATTCCTTGTTATGTCAGCGAGGTCTAATACGCGGAGTGATTTGATAATTGAGAGGGAGATTTTTTGTGGCGTTTTTCTGTTCTTGCAGAGCGCGAGCATGATGCGATAGCTTTCCTTCCAGCGGATGTCGTGGTAAAGTTCCTCCAGTGTCCCGGTGCTGAGATTTTTTCTGTTTGCGATGATGATCGCAAGTTCTTCTGTAAGGTTTTCATTGAAGAGCAGACGGGATATGACTTTTGGAGAAGGATGGTGCACAAGCAGTCTGAGTTCCTCTTCATTTCCCGTGGAAGCCCGTTGGAGAGTTTTTTCAATATCTTTCATAAGAATATTGTAACCTAATGAGAGTCTATGTACCCGAAAAATGCAATTACAGAAATTATACGTAGGGCATGTGTGCGAAAAGGGAGGGGTCTATTTACCAACCCTCTTCCCCGGAGGGCGAGGGTGAGGGGGATTCATATTTTATATACAGACGATTAAATGGGTAGCGAGCGTATTCCCCGTGGTCTTGCCAGGGGTGTTTTCGCCACGGCGAATCCGCCTGAGTGCGGAAGCCAGCGAATATAACTATATAATAATAAAAATTCCTTACATTAAGATTCCCTGCGGTCTTGCTACAGGGAATCTTCAATCGTGTTTTTGGTGTTTGCTTTGATAGTTCTTTATTTGATAATATTCTGAGTTACTAAGACATAACTTAACAAAGCCTTATGGTTGTCATTCACGCAAGCGAAGCGCGTCGGGAATCTATCTTTAGAAATCAAATGGTTAAAGAAGGATTCCGAACCCTCCAGAAGGACGGCGGGCAGGCAAGTCGGAATGATTATATGAAAGCGCGTGCCTCGGTGATTACAATATCACCAGGAACAATTAACGGCAAAGCCGTAAAAGGAGGAACGTCATGCTTGAAATAGACATACCAGGTTTCGGGATGGTCAAGCTTGAACACCTCGTTTCAGATTTTACAGGGACGCTTTCAGTTGATGGTCTGCTCTCACCCGGTGTGAAAGATCAATTGAATAAAATTGCCGGGTTTATGAAGATACACATATTGACTGCAGACACCTTTGGAAAGGCAAGGGCTGCACTTGAGGGAATACCCTGTGAGATACACATTCTTACAGGTAAAGACCATGATATACAGAAAGAAGAATATGTTAAGGCAATAGGTTCTGATAATGTGGTTGCCTTTGGCAATGGTAACAATGACAGAAAGATGTTAAAAATTGCCCGTATCGGTATTGCTGTCTCTCAGGGAGAGGGTTGTGCCGTTGATGCAATATATGCTGCTGATATTCTTGTGACAAGTGCACAGGACGGTCTTGGTCTCCTCCTGAACACAAAACGTTGCAAGGCTACGCTGAGGTTTTAACCTGAATTTTCACTGTATCAAGTATGGAGCGAACAGCAGCTTCTTTACTGCATTGTCATTGCGAAGGATGAAATCCGGAACCTTGCTCTGGATTGCCCGATCCCTCCAAAAGGATGGCGGGCAAGCAAGTCGGGCAATGACGATTTTATTTTTTTATGCAACGTTTGGGTTTATTTTCGTAGTGAGATTGCTTCGCTTCGCTCGCAATGACAACCCTTTCTTGTACATTTAATTATCGTTGTTCAATTTTCATTTGTCATTTATCCAGTATCAAGTGTCCAGTCGAGCATCTTGTGTCTGTATGGGAGAGGGGGAGGGCTGATTATGGTATAATGCATACGCGATGGATATCAGGAGATTCGTAAAAAAGAATGTTCGTGCCCTTTCAGCATATGAGGCCAAAGAGATCCCCTGTAAGGTAAAGCTCGATGCAAATGAGAGTCCGTATGGCTTTACAGAAGTAACAAAAGCTTTTCGTAAGATTGATACAAACAGATATCCGGATCCGGAAGCAAAAGATTTAAAGAGAACCATTGCGAAAGGTCTGGATGTCAAACCGGAGACAATTCTGACCGGAAACGGTTCTGACGAGCTCATCTACTATCTCGTTACCGTATTTGGAGGGCCTGTCCTCTTTCCTGTCCCTACATTTTCCATGTACGGTATTATATCTCAGGCACTCGGTGAACAACAGATTGCAATTCCTCTTGATAAAAAGTTTGATCTCGATCTGGATTCGATATGTGCTGCTCTTAAAAGAGAAAGGCCAAAACTTGTATTCCTCAGCAGTCCGAATAATCCAACTGGTAACTGTTTTTCCGCAGACAGGGTGTTGAAGATAATCAGTGTTGCCAGGGGAATCGTTGTTATTGACGAAGCATACCAACCTTTCGCGAGTCACAAGGGTTTTTTGCCTTTACTCCGTGACTACAAAAATCTTGTTATTATGCGGACACTGAGCAAGATAGGACTCGCCGGCCTGCGAGTCGGGTTTTTACTCGCCGACGAAGAGATCATTAACGAGGTGAACAAGGTCAGGCTTCCTTTTAATCTCAATGCCGTGTCACAAGCGGTAGCGATAGGTACATTAAAGGACAGGAAAGGGCTGCGGTCCCGTATCAAGGCAATTGTCTCAGAGAGGGATAGACTTTACAAAGATATGGAGAAGATAGGCACCATACATCCATGTCAGTCAGAGGCTAATTTTATATTGTTCAGCGTACAAGACCCTGATAGAATATATAAGGGACTTATGAAAAGAGGTGTGCTCATAAGGAATATGAACAGGGTGATCAGAGGTTGTCTGAGAGTTACCGTCGGAACACCGGATGAAAATAAAGAATTTCTTCATGCCTTGAAAAAGGTTCTCAGGGTAAACTAAGGGTCGCCGGTCTGTATCGGCATCCACAAACGCTGCGTTTTAGATTGCATGATCCGGTTTTTTAAAAGGGACATCCAGAATATAGGTGTTCACAATTGGGGGAAGGGATGAGAAAATCGAGAGTAGAGAGGAAGACAAAAGAGACGGATGTACAGGTAGCGCTTGATCTCGACGGGAGAGGAAACTATACGATAAATACCTCCATCCCGTTTCTTGACCACATGCTTTCTCTCCTCAGTAAACACGGACTCTTTGATTTGAAGATAAAGGCAAAAGGCGATACAGATGTTGATTATCATCATACGGTGGAAGACATAGGTATAGTTTTCGGTAAGGCAGTAAAACAGGCCCTGGGGACCATGAGGGGAATAGCACGGTACGGTCAGGCAACGGTTCCGATGGATGAGGCTCTTGCCTCTGTGAGCATTGATATCAGCGGAAGACCTTATCTCGTCTATAAGGTTGAATTCTCAAAGAGAAGCAAGGTCAGGAACTTCGATGCAGACCTCATTGAGGACTTCCTCCAGGCGTTTGTGAGTAATAGTTCCATAACGCTCCACGTCGGAACGCCCTACGGCAGGAACACACATCACATTATTGAGGCTATATTCAAAGCGCTCGGCAGGGCACTCAGCCAGGCCGTATCGATTGATCCGAGGGTTAAAGGAGTTCCCTCTACGAAAAAACGTTTAGGGTGACTTATTGATCCACTTCAGCACCAGGACGTATTCGCTTGCCCTGGGGTGTTGCTTGGGCGATTGGGACAAACACAAGGGTAACACACCCCTGCACCCCTCTTCCGCATACGGGCGGATTCGCGGGGGGCGAACAAGAGGGGAATGACGAAAGGGGAGTATGAAAATAGCTGTAACTGGAAAGGGCGGGGTGGGGAAGACTACGCTTGCCTCGCTACTGAGCCATATCTATGCTGCGGAAGGAAAGCGGGTTATTGCTGTTGATGCAGACCCTGATGCAAATCTTGCATCTGCTCTGGGTATTTCCAAAGAGGATATTGACAGGATAAAGCCCATAGCAGATATGGCAGAACTCATCGAAGAAAGGACAGGGGCAAAGAAAGGTAGCATGGGAGCTCTCTTTAGACTGAACCCTAAAGTCGATGACCTACCTGAAGGGACCGGCTATCACCTGAATGGCATTACTCTTCTTATCATGGGCAAATCCAAGGCTGCTGCTTCCGGATGCTATTGCCCTGAGAACGTGCTTCTGAGAAGGCTTCTCAAGCACCTCGTTATTGAACGGCGTGAAGTTGTGATAGTTGATATGGAGGCAGGGATAGAACATCTGACAAGGGGAACAGCAGAATCGGTTGATGCGTTTATTGTTGTTGTTGAGCCAGGCCAGAGGAGCCTTCAGACTGCCCGGACAGTCAAAGAGATGGCATTGGGGCTTGGCGTAAAAAAGGTCTTTGTTGTTGCAAATAAAGTGAGAGGCTCTGAAGATATCGATTTTATCAAGCAGAACATCGGAGAATCAGGACTTGCAGGTTCTATTTATTTTAGTGAAAAAATAATGGAGGCTGATATGAGAGGTTCTCCTCCTTTTCTTTATTCTCCCGAGACAGTGAATGATGTGAAGCACATAAAAGAAGAGATTGAAAAAACACTTTGATGTTTCTCAAAAACAGATGCATTATAGTATCGGTATTCTCTCAATCAGTATTTATATGCAGGTCTTCTGCTCTGTAAGAGTTTCTTAAAACATTGTCAGACAAATAGTAAGTCCGCTCAACATGAAGGCGAGTATCAGGAAAGAGATCCTCAAGAAACGGGATGGGATATCCCGGAATGCAAAAACTGCCAAGGACGAGTCAATAAAGCAACGGTTATTTTCACTGCGCGAGTTTCTGAATGCGGAAATAGTTTTTTTTTATGCCTCATTTAGATCCGAGGTAGAAACGCACCACATGATAAAGAAATCACTTGAAATGGGAAAACGGGTTATGCTTCCAAAGGTACAGAGAGAGGGTCACAATATCAAGCTGTATGAGATTAAGGATATCAATGAATTATCTCCGGGACATATGGGCATACCGGAGCCGTTTTTCCCGGGTGCATATTCTCTATCAATAGATGAGGTAGATCTCATTGTTGTCCCCGGTGCAGCGTTTGATTACGCAGGTAACAGACTTGGTTACGGAGGAGGTTATTATGACATGCTCCTGGCTCAGAGAAAAAAGAAGGTACCGATAGTCGCTCTTGCATATGAAGAGCAACTCGTTGATGAGATTCCTTCAGAGCCGCATGATATCAAGATTGATATAATTATTACCGATAAAAGAACAATAAAGCCTTAAGTTATAAAGCCACTCAAGAGGTTTATCTGTGCCGGAACGAAATAGAGCGTTTCTTGATAGAGCTGTCAAGGCGGCACGACTGGCAGGACAGTATGTCCTTGATAATCTCGGAAATATCTCGGGAAGAGACATTGACCAAAAATTAGCATCTGATTTTGTTACACGAGTCGATAGGGACTCGGAGAAGATTATCATAGATACGCTGAGGAAAGCATTTCCTGATCACCATTTTCTCGCAGAGGAATCTCTTAAGGAAGCCGGCACAGATGCATACCGATGGATCATCGACCCACTTGATGGTACAACGAATTATATTCACCAATATCCTGTTTTTTCTCTATCGATAGCGCTTGAGTACAGGAGAGAGATAATCCTGGGTGTTGTATACGATCCTTTGAGAAAAGAACTATTTACTGCAGAGAAAGGGAAAGGGGCATTCCTCAATAGGCGTCGGGTAAGGATATCTCCCGTACTTTCCATAAAGGACTCTCTTATTACCACAGGCTTTCCTTTCAGGAGCAAAGAGTTTATTGACATATATCTTAAGCTTTTTAAGGCTGTATTTAAAAAAATAAGCGACCTGAGAAGGGCAGGTTCCGCAGCCCTTGATCTTTCTTATCTCGCCTGTGGAAGATGCGAGGGTTTTTTTGAGATCGGCCTGAGTACATGGGATATTGCAGCGGGAGACATCCTTATAAGAGAGGCCGGGGGAGTTGTAACGGATTTCGGGGGAGGACATGAGCATTTATCAACAGGAAATGTCGTTGCCGGGAACCCTGCTATACACGGACATTTATTGAAAGAAGTGAAACGGGTTTTCAAGGGAATCATAGATAAATAACCATAACTGTCCAAAAATATATACCACTACTCATCCCCCTGCCTTCCTTTTATAACCGAATAATATGTCTGCCTGAGGCAAGGTTGTCTGAAAAGTCTTTTGTCCCGACAAAAGTCGGGATTGAATTAAAAGACTTTGATGGCGACTTTGCCCCCGATGCAGCAATCAATCGCATTTTTCGGGTTAATCCTGCATACCTTAATTTTGTTATGAGAAGTTTGAACCACGCAGCAATATGTGAGTGTGCAGGCTTGCCGACGGGAATTAGGTAGCGTAAAATCTTCTGTGTAAAAATCTTGAGGTAAAAAATAAAAGGGTGTATTCTCCATTGTTCTGACAGGAACAAGAAAGGAGGGATACACCCATGTCAGTAAAGGAACTGACGAAGATA